>ENA-ORSC01001061-ORSC01001061.1-human-gut-metagenome-genome-assembly--contig:-NODE-1061-length-19785-cov-4.570046_pt1 | contig 19785 bp, 20 predicted proteins | sample MGYA00242178_ERZ509140 | MGnify/ENA primary metagenome ERZ509140 (study PRJEB26280, sample SAMEA2338681) | human gut metagenome | biome: human gut; feature: human-associated habitat; material: faeces... | reverse complement strand
ATATATAATTATAAATTATGAAGATAAAAGATCTATTTAAAAATTTAAAGAAAAAAAAAGAAAATGAAACAAATGCCGAAAATCCTTTGGGCGAAAATATTAATAATAATCAAATTAAAAATAATAACGCTAAAAGAAAATTTAAGAAAAGATATATTCCTTTAATTATTTTAATAGTTTTGATAATCGGCATAATCGGAGCGAGAATATATTTTAATAATGAAAGAGTAAAAAATTTAATAGAAAATATTGTTTATTCTTCAATGAATAGAAAATTGGAAATTGGAGATTTTAAATATTCTATTTTATTTCCAAATATTCAAGCTAGCGATATTATGCTTTATAATTCTACAAAATTTAACGAAGCTAAAAATATTTCTATAGATAATTTGAGATTAAGATTTTCATTATTTTCTTTATTTTTATTAAAATTAAATATAAAAGAATTTTCAATAGACAATTTATATATTAATATGTTTACGGATGAAAGCGGAAATTGGAATTTGCCCGATTTGCCTCCTTCTGAAAAAATTAAAGAAACTAATAAAGAGCCTTTCGATTTTCATAAATTGGATTTTCTTAAATTAAAAGCGAATATTGAAAATATAAAAATAAATAATTTGTCGTTTAAAGCGGATAGTTTTTCGTTTGTAACAAATCAACCGAATAACGGACTTATCGCAAGTTTAAGCAATTTTAATTTGCATTTGGATGTTCATACAAAAAGATTTGAATTATCAAAAGCGATTAGCGTTTACGCTCCCGAAATATTGAAAGATATTGATATAAAAAGTTTTATAAGCGATAGTTTGACTTATAACGACAGCAAAACTTTATTTAAAGATAATCCGCTATTTAATTTAAATATTGATAATAAAAATAATAAAGACGAAATTGAATTAAAATTTGATTTTGAAATAGAAAAGCCAAATTTTAAATATAACGGAATTAAAAAAGAAGATATGCAAACGGCTTTCAATTTGCTTGCAAGATATAATATAACAAATCAAACCGTTTATATAGATAATATTTCTTCGGAACTTTTAAATGATGAAATATTAAAAATCATAGCATCCGCAACGGAAATATTTTCAGATAATATTGGAATTAATTTAAATATATTATATGCAAAAATAGATTTGAAAAAAGTAAATAGTTTAACTTCAATATTTTTGCCTTCTTTAGGTTTGAATATGAGCGGTTTAATTAATGCCAACGCCGATAAAACTGCGGGAACTATAAATAATATTGATAATAATGTTAATATATCTTTAGAAAAAATAAATTTATCAATGTCTAATTTAATATCGATAAATAATTTAAACTCTCTTACAAAAATAAATTATAATTATAATAAAAATAAAAATTCAAGAGACGATATAAAAATAAATCATAATACAACGATTGATAGAGTTTTTGCATTAAATAGATATATGATAAATAATACCGATTTAACTTTTAGAGTTATCTCTTCGTTAAACGGACTTTTAGGAATCGCTCCCGCTATAAATAATCAAAATAAAAAATCGGATACTATTATTTATGTCGATAATATTTCTACAAAATATATGAATTCCTCCGACATAATTATGAATGGAGAGGTAAAATTTGACGAACCAACCGATTTAAATATTAATCTTAAAACTCTTCCTTTGGCTAATTTAAGCGGAGGACTTGCAAGAGGTTCTTTGAATGCCGATTTAAATATTTTCGGAGATTTGATAAACGATATTGATGCAAACCTTAACGCGATAGTAAATAATTTTTCTTATAATTTATCGGGAGAAGTTTCTTCTACGGCAAAAGCAAAATTAAAACTTTTAGCAAACGCCGATTTGCTATCTCAAAAAATTAAAGTTTCAGAGCTTAATTTAGATTTGGATAATTTTTTGAATTTTAAATCGCATCTTGATTTGGAAGGAATGGGATTAAAAAAAGGTTTCGTTAATATTCATACTTTAAGAATAGCGCCTTATTCAATGAAAAGATGGCTTTCGCCAAAATTTGCAGAATTGCTTGAAAATTTGCCTTTTGATGACGATGTTCGTATAACGAGCGCTTTAGGTTATAATTTATCTTTAGAAAATACTTTTGCAAGTTTTACAAATTATAGCACTTTTTACGCGACTGAAGAAAAATATAAACTTCAAGATATTTTTTTGCAAGCCGATGCGGATGTTAATTTTGGAGAAAATTTGCATGCCAATATAAGAAAATTTAATTTGGAAAGTCCTACTAATAATTTAAAAGTTAGCGTTGATGGATATTTTACGCCAATAATAAAAAATGCAAATTTAAATTATGAAATAGGATTAAACACGGAAAATTTATATCTTCCTTTTGGAGTTGAAATTGGAGGATTATTAAGTTTAATTGGAAATTTAAAAAACAATATAGCAAACGGAGATTTTATAACGGATAAATTTTTTGTTAATATGGATTCTTCAGATAAAATGTCTATAGTATTGAAAGGTTTAAAATCGAATATAGATTATCATTTTGATTTAACGCCGACTACAAATCAAGCAATATCGACAGCGGCGAGATATACTCCTTTAGTTAGTCAAGTTCCGAATCTATTTTTTGAGCAGCTACGAGTTTATTTGAAAATAGCTCCTTTTATAGACGACAGCATAAGAATAACCGATTTTTCTTCGGCGGTTAAAGTGCAAGGGCATGGATTTACGATACAGGATTTAAAATCTTCTTTATACATTGGAGGCGAAAAATTTGACGACAATTTATTTTTAGCGTCAATATCTAATGAAACCGCGCCAAGAAGAGGAGCGATTCATTTGCCTTGGCTTAATTTAGATTTAGGAAGTTTTAACGCAAGCAGTATAAAATACGATATGCGTATGTTGGCAAGCGATATTAATTTTAAGTATTTGCTTTCACCCGAAAACAGAAGCAAAATAGACGATGATAAATTATTGGTTAATCTTACGGGCGATATTTCGGGAATTGGAATTAATCCTTTAAGCGCTATAAAACCCGCGACTTTCTTTGTAGGAATAAGCAAAATGTCAACGGAATTTTCAAAATTTTTAATAGAACTTATAAGACCGATTAACCCTGGAATATCTACGGTTGAGAATATAGTTCAATTTGGTTATGATGCAAACGCGGTTGAAGTTAGCATTTCGGCAAATAAAGTATTTACTACTTTTTATTTTAGAGACCAAAATTTGGATAAAGCGAGTCAGCATAAACAACAACTTATAGCTTTTGAAGGAGATAAATTCGGTTTAGAGCCAATGCCTTTTTCGGATGTAATATCTTATTTAGAAGGAAATAATTAAAAATTTGTAGGAGATTAAAAAATGAAATTATATAGTTTAATTATAATAGTTTTTATATTTATTTTAAGTTGCTCAAAATTAATACTTGTTAGAGAGCCAGAGATGAGAGTTTTGGGAGGAAAAACTTTAATCGAGGCGCAAGTTTTGGGAAGATATAGACAAATAGACGAAAGCGCCTATCAAATATCGACTTTATCGAGCGAAAAAGATTTAAGTCTTATTATGGTAAGCACAAATATTTCAGAGGAGATTGCCACCGACTATAAAGAGGCTTTAATTAGAAGTATGTTTAATCAAGATGAAATTAATTTATATAAAACCAATTCTTATATAGGCGAAAATAATAAAGGCTATCTTTCGTATATTGCATTTGAAATATCAAATCCAAAAACTCAATATGGAGAAGAGAGAATAAAATATATAAAAGAGATAATGGAAAAAGAAAATACCGACAGAAGAACGATAGCGGAATATTTAATTTTATCGGACCCAAAATTAACTATGGCAAATATAAAAGAAGTAGAATCGGCTTTATATAGAAGAAATATACAAAGACTTATAAATAATACTTATTATCAATTACCTGACAATGCTTGGACTGTTTATATTAATACGAATAGTTAATTTGTATAAAATATTTTAAAATATTAAATAATAGTTGTTTATTTTTTAATATTTAATACTAAAATGTTAATATTGATAAATAACTAAAAAAGATATATATTATTTTATTATTAATATCAGGAGTATTAAATGAGCGATAACACAATTAAACATAGTTCGCCAGGAAATCTTATATCTTTAACAATAGATAAATCTTATAATATTACGGATTTAACTATAGACGAAAGCCTTTTAACCAAAGAACAGAAAGAACTTTTGGAAGAGATGTTAACTTCAAGCGTAAACGAAGCTATTTCTAAAATAAAAGAATTAAATCATAGCTCTAACGATAAAATTAAATTTGACGCTCAAGATTTAAATAAAGTTTTTGGCGACCTTGCAAAAATGTCTTCGGTTAGATTTGAAAACGGAAAGCCAATTTTAAGTTTTTCTTTAGATTCTATAAGTCCAGAGATTATGTCGAAAGTTAATAGTATGATGGACGAATTAGAGAAAGACGAAGAAGATAAAAGAGATTGATTTTGAATATAATTCCTTCTTTAGAAAAACTTACTCAAATAATATCTAGGCTTCCTGGAATCGGCGGAAGAACCGCGATGAGACTCGCTCTATATTTATTTGAAAGCGATAAAGAATATTTGGAAGAATTTTCAAAATCGTTATCGACTTTGCATGAAAATATTAAATTATGCGAAGAATGTTATTCTTTAAGCGAAAATAATATTTGTCCTATATGTTTAAGCGAAAAAAGAGATAAAAAAAAAATATGCATAGTGGAATCTTATCCCGATATATTGGCTATTGAAAAAACGGAAGAATATAACGGCATCTATCATGTTTTAGGCGGTTTGATAGAGCCGATTAAAGGAATAGGAATAAGCGATATAAGAATAAAAGAACTTGTTGAAAGAATAAACGATAATATAGACGAAATAATAATAGCTTTCAGCGCGTCTTTGGAAGCGGATACTACGGCGTCTTTTATATTCAAAACTTTAAGAAATAATAATTTTAACGGAAAGATAACAAGAATAACTTATGGAATTTCTTTGGCAAGCGATATAGAAAACGCGGATTCTCGTTCTTTGGCAAGAAGTATTTTAGATAGAATCGATATGAATTAAATTTTTATTTTATAATATTATCTATCGCTTCTTTTAAATTGCTAAATGTCGCATCGTTTATATAATATCTGTTATTGTCGTTTGAAAGCGAAACTTCATAATTATTATTTTTATTTAAAATTTCGTATAAAACAAAATCGTTGTCTGCAAATATTTCAATTTTATATAAAGCTAAATTTTTATCTAAATTTTCTCTTATCAATCCGTCCGCTTTAAAATTTGCTATCGTATATATTGGGCTATATAAATCGTCAACTTTTACGGTTGAATTATTCCAAACTTTTAACCAATTTGTAGATTCCGATTTTTCTAAAGTATAATCTTTATTATTATACGAAACGGTAATTTTATTTATTTTGTCGTTTCTTATAGACGAAATAGTTTTATTTATAATATCGTCTTCGCTTTTATCGAATATATCTTTAGGATTTGAAGATAAATTTCCAAGCAAATATATATTTTTATCTTTATCGATTTGAGCGTAAACATTATTTCCAAGCGTGGCTTTCATTCCGAATTTTATATTTCTTAATTCTTTTAAAGAATTGTCTATAGCTATAACGGTTAATAATTCTTCGTCTAAAAGTTTGTATTTTTCTTTATCGTCTTCGCCTCTTGAAATTATCTCAACGGGCTTAATCAAATTAAGAGCGTTTGTCATACTTTCGATAATATCCGAATCGGCAATATATTCTTCGTTTAAAATCCATTTTCCTTCGTTTAATTTTATCGATAAAGTTTCGTTTGTCCCTCTATTAATTTTTATTTCGCTTATATTTGAATTAATCGCTTTTAAAGTCGGAAGCGAATAACCTCTATTTTTTAATAATATAGTTAATACTAAAATAACCGCAAGAATTACTATTATTGACGAAAGAATCGCATATTTTTTATTTATATTAGACATTAAATAATATCTCCTTTTTTATTAAATAAATTAAAATTATAAAATTAATTAATTTAATATACTATGAATAATGAAAATTGTAAAGTATTGATTTGAAAAAAATTAAAAAGAATTTATTTTATCCAAAACGGCTTTGCTTATCGAAAAAGGAGCGCTCGTAAATTTTGAAAATGTAATAGTAGAGTATTTATCGCCATTAAAAGTCACAATCCCAGACATATTTGCCGTTTCAAAAGCATACATATTTTCGGAATATCCCGTCACATTGAACCCGCTTATGCTTGTATAACCGAGTCCTTGAATATTTACTTCATTCTCATCGGCAAAATATATTGTTAAACCGCCTTCAAAAACTCTTATAAATAAAAAATTATCATTATTTAATATATAATTCCTACTTCTATAATGTCCGTTATAAGTATGCGGAATGCCTATTGATATCTCATTAACGCAAGAAGATAAAAAAATCGAAACAAACAAAAAATATATTTTAAATTTCATATTTATAAATTTCTAACAATTATGTTTTATTTGTATATTAATCGGAATATAAAGGCATATAATTGAATGCAAAATCGTTTTTTTAGAAAAAATATTTTATTTTTATAAAAAAGTTCTTGACTATTTTTTTTTTTTTCCTATCTTAAGTATAGAACAAATATTAAAAGGAGGAGCAATGATGAAAAAGCTCACAATTCTATTTTTGGCTCTCACGCTATTTGCCGTAGGCTGCGCTAATAAAGTTACTTCAAATAATACCGATACGCATACGCAAGCTTATACGACTCAAATACCTGCGGGAGAAGGAGACAGTTCTGCAAATGGCATAGCAGAATTTTTGAAGAATGCCGACTATCAAGGAGTATATTCCACAGAAGCTGGTTATGGAGGCTACAAGATTAAAGATGGCAAAATCTATACTGTAGAAAAAGTAAACGAGACACAGGAAAAATGGACAGAGATTAAGGGAAACATAGAAGTAAGCAAATCTCTAAACAAATTGCAGTATCAGACAGAAAGATACGGTTTAGAAATAATCACTTTTGACGGTTTTGGCTACTATTCTTATTCTCAAGAGGATGGCGGACAGCCTAAATATTATAAGAAATATGATTATTTAGAGAAATACGCTGGAACTTATAGTAATGATAGCGCTAGTATAGACATCAAAAAAGTGGAAAAAATAACGATTTATGACGATGGATGTATAACAAGATGGTCAAAAAGCAATGCTTCGGAGGATACTTGGGGAACTTATACTACCCAAGTTATACTTGAAGGTAATAAACTAACCTTTAAGGGCATTGACGGAAATACTATAACATTTAATGCTAACGGTTCTGCCACTTACACTTATAGTGACGGAAAACAAGACGAATTAACTAAAATACAGTAAAGTAAGGAGGATATTATGACTAAGAAAATTTTAATAATATTTTTATCATTTATACTTGCCGTTGGATGTAAAAATAAAACCGTAGACCCAACACAAGGAAATGTTGGAGGAGAAGAAACTGGAGGCGGACACTTAAATAACTACGGAAACGGAGATTTAATTGAAAATGGAAAATCTGACACAAATTCAATTAAAGAGTTTTTGAATAAATATCAAGGCGTATATTATTCAAGCGGAAAGGTAACTTATAAAGCCAAAGACGGAAAACTTTACAAAAATGATGCTTGGGATTTCTCTGAAATGACTTTTGAAGGAATAACCGTTGAACCTAATGGAGTAAAGATGCAAATAAGCAACTTTAGAAGTTCTGGCACAATAGAAGTTTTGAACTTTGCCGATAACGGGTATAGTTCATTCTCTTCTTACATTTTGGTAAAAGACACCGCCGTTGACACTTCTATGAATAAGGTTACAACTATTAGAACTTTAGCAAATTCCAAAGGAACATTTAAAGAATTAAATGGCGACGCTAAATTCTTATCTATAGACGAAAGCGGAGCCATATACTTCAAAGAACAAGTATCCGCAAATAAAGTTTTCATGCAAAATGGAGACTTGGTTATAGTGGATAATGCCAATAATAAAAATATTGTAAAGTTTAAGGAAGGAAATTTCGTTTACAGAAAATATAGTAGAAGCGATACCGATACTACCGTATATTCTGCTTCAGTTAGTAAAGACTTTATCGATAATTTGGGAGTAGTTTCTTATTCTTTAGGTTCAGACAAGATACAACTTAATAAATTTAAACATGGCAATGACACAGTTGAGACACCTCATTGGGGAGGAATTCAGATTCAATCATCTATTTATGAGGCGGTAACTAAAAGAGCGATATTGAAGGGAAAAACTATTACCATATTTAATACTCAAGGAAATAAAATTGAGAGAACGATTACTTTCAATGACGATAACAGCATAGCAACTTATACATATAAAGGCAAGACTACAGAATTTAAGAGAGATTAAATAATTTATTATTCATTTTCATTTAAAAGAGGAGGCTTTATTATTAAGTCTCCTCTTCTTTATTTTAAATCATTATTTTTTATAAATTAAATTAAATTAATTTTAATAAAATAATAATTTTTAAATTGTTATTTTTTATAATCTTATAAAATAATTTATACTATTATACTATTTTACAATTTTAAGCTTTTTTAAGAGCCGCCGCTAATATTTTATCTAAAGGCAAAATTTCATCAACTCCACCTCTTGCAATAGCCTCTCTCGGCATTCCAAATACGGTGCAAGTCTCTTCGTTTTGAGCTATATTATAAGCGCCAGCGTCATGCATTTCTTTCATGCCGTTTGCGCCATCGTCTCCCATACCCGTGAGAATAATTCCTATAGCTTTATGTTTTGCGTAAACTGCGCCGCTTCTAAATAAAACATCGACTGAAGGTCTATGTCTTGTAACAGGGTCGCCGTCTCTAACTTCAACATAATATTTTCCGTTTCTTACTTTTATCATAGTATGTTTTGCACCTCGAGATAAAATAGCCTGTCCTCTTCCAACGCTCATCCCGTCTTCAGATTCAAAGACTTCTATTTTCAAAACATTATTCAATCTTTTTGCAAAAGAAGTTGTAAAATGTTCGGGCATATGTTGAGTTATAACTATAGGAGGAGCGGACGGAGTGACATCTTTTAAGCATTCGACTAACGCTTCAGTTCCGCCCGTAGAAGAACCTATTAAAATTATTTTATCTAATGGAACTTCTCTCGAAGGAGTTAAAGGAAGTATAATATCCGCCGTATTTTTTTGATATACTTTAAATCCCGAAGTTTGCGGAGCTTCCAAATTAATAGAAGAAGTATGAATAACGCTTTCTTTAATATCGCCAGGCATAGATATGCCATGCTTTTTGTAGAATTTGCCTCTGTTAGCATAAGCGTTTTTTATCTTTTCAACCAAATCGGTGGCAAGCTCTTCAACTCCGTCTCTAACATTAGCCGAAGGTTTTATAACATAATCGAAAGCGCCTATATTTAAAGCATCCAAAGCAAGCTCTCTATGTTTTTCAAGCAAAGAGCTAAACATAATTACTGGAATAGGGTTATTCAGCATAAGCTTTTTTAAATAAGTTATTCCGTCCATTTCGGGCATTTCGATATCCAAAGTTAGAATATCGGGTTTTAATGTTTTAATTTTACTTTCGGCAAGCATAGGATTAGCCGCCGTCCCAACCATTTCCAAAGAAGGGTCAGAACTCACGATTTTAGTAAGAAGTTGCCTAATCAAGGCGCTGTCATCGACAGACATTACTTTAATTTTAGTAGCCATATAATAATCCTTTAAAAATTTTATTAAAACAATGTAATATCAGATTTCTCTTCAATTTTGTTTTGTAAGCTTTTAGAATATTTAATTTCTTGCTCAACGGAAAACTCTTTAGTTTGACTTTCCATTTTTTTCATTAAAACTCTATTTTCCGTATTGAAAAAAAATACTTTTCTGGGCCATGAGCCTCCTATATCTTCGCTTATAATCGGAATTTTCTCTTCGGATAAAAAATTTTTTGCAAATCTTATATTCTTATCGGGAATTTGAAGTAAATTGCTAGTCATACCCGTAAGAACATGTCCGCCTCCAAATATTTTTGCCGTAAGATTTTCTTTTTTTCCGCCTAATTTTATTATTTCGTTAATCAAAACTTCCATAGCAAATAATCCGTATCTCGTATGATTATAATCGTCTTCTGGATTTTCCCATTCTCTCATTTCTGGAAGCATAAAATGATTCATTCCTCCGAATTTTAATTTATTTTCAAAAAGGCATACCGAAATACAACTTCCCAAAACAGTCTTTATAACGGCTGGCTCTTTAGAAGCGTAATAGCCTCCTATGTATATCGTAATTCTCTTAAAATTACTATCGGCGGCGGATGGAAAATCTACCATAAAACTAAATCCCTCTATATATTAAATCTTTTTATATATATTACTTGAAACATATTTAAATTTATCCGATATTCCAAATAAAGTTTCAGAATGCCCTATAAATACCAAACTATCCTCTTTCATATATCTATAAAATTTATTAAATAATTCTTTTTGAAAATCTTTATCAAAATAAATTATAACATTTCTACAAAAAATCAAGTCAAACATAGTATGAATATCAAAATCGGATTCTTTAAAATTTAATTGCCTAAAAAATAAATCCTTTTGCAATATTTCTTTTACTTTATAAAATCCCGCCTTTTCTCCCGTGCCTTTAAGAAAATATTTTTTCAATATGCTATTCGCTATCGGGTCTACGGATTCTTCTTTATAAACTCCTCGCATTGCATGAGAGAGAACATTCGTATCAATATCGCTTGCCAAAATTTTAATATCGTATTTGCCATATCTTTCGCCAAAATATTCATGCAAAGTCATCGCTATAGTATAAGGTTCTTCTCCCGTAGAACAAGCCGCGGACCATATTCTTAAATTTTTAACTCTGCCTTCTTGATATGATTTTTCCCAAGACGGTAAAAAATTACTTTTCATATATTCAAAATGTTTATTTTCTCTAAAAAAATCGGTTTTGTTTGTGGTAACGGCGTTTATAAAATTTGTAATCTCTTCTTCATCGGATACATTTTTTAAGAAATCTATATATTCTTTAAAAGAGGACATATTTAAAGCTCTTAATCTTTTGATTATTCTTGAGTTAACTAAAGCTCTTTTATGCTCCGACATTTGAATACGAGTTTTATCGTATATAATTTTAACCAAATCGTTAAACTCGGCGTCTGTCAAGGATGGCATACGAGAATTTAAATCTTCCATAAATCAAAACCTATTGTATCATTTTATTAATTTCTTCGTTTGATTTTACTATATCGTCTATAGGCAAAACCATAATAATTTTATTTTCAAGCCTTATAACATTTGATATTTGAAGTCCTCTCATATTGTCAATAGGAGTTTCCGTTATTTGACTTTCAAACACGGTTATAACATCGCTTACTATATCCGCCAATATTCCAAATCTTCTATTTGAGTTAGATATTACTATAATAACATCGTCTTCAATAGAATGGTCGTCTCTTCTTTCAAGTCCGAATCTTATTCTTATATCGACTACATGCAAAATATTTCCTCTTAAATTAATAAGTCCTCTCATATATTTAGGGCTTCCAGGAACGGGAGTAATATTTGTAACGCTTACGATACTTTCAATACTCAAAACATCTAAAGCGTATTCTTCATTATCTATTTTAAATACTAAAAACTGTTGACTAGGTTCGGTAGAAATATTTTCTTTATTTTCTAAACTTCCAACTTGAGGTATATTAGCCGAATTAATTTTTTGATTATCTAACATAATTTAATTCTCCTTTAATTCTCAACCGTTATTAATTTTGCCTTGCAAGGATATATTAACCAATCCCTGAATATCTATAATAAGAGCTATTCTTCCGTCTCCAAGTATAGTTCCTCCAGAAATTCCAGAATGCTTACTAAATGCAGAATCCAAAGATTTAATAACCACTTGTTGTTGGTCTAATAATTCGTCTACAAAAATAGCGCATCTTCTATATCCAGCTTCGACAACTACTACTATGCCGTTATCTATATCTTCAATATGAGTGTCGATTTCAAAAACTTTGTGAAGTCTTATAAGAGGCAAATATTCGTCTCTGATTTTTATCATCTCGCCTCTTCCTTCAAAAGGTTTTATCTGCTCGTTTTTCACTTTCATTTGTTCTATAATAGATATTAAAGGCATTATATATATTTGTTCGCCCAAAGCGAAAGTAATTCCTTCTATAATAGCCAAAGTTAAAGGCAATTTTATTATAAATGTGCTTCCTTTTCCTTCTTCCGATTTTATCTCTATTTTTCCTTTCATTTTTTCAACATTCGCTCTAACGACATCCATTCCGACTCCTCTACCCGATATATCTGTAATTTTTTCGGCGGTTGAAAGTCCTGGACTAAATATTGTTCTGTAGATTTCCGCATCCGAATATTTTCCGTCTTTAGATAATAAGCCTTTTTCTATTGCCTTATTATAAATTCTTTCTTTATTTAATCCGTTGCCATCGTCTGAAACTTCAATTACGACATGCCCTTCTTGATGAGCTGCCGACATAGTTATAGTTCCAAATTCTGGTTTTCCTCTTGCAATTCTCTCTTCTTTTGTCCTTTCTATTCCATGGTCCATAGAATTTCTTATAATATGTTTCAAAGGGTCGGATAACTGCTCTAACATATTTTTATCTATTTCGGTAGTCTCCCCTTTAAGAACGAGTTTTACTTCTTTATTTAATTCTAAATTCAAATCTCTAACATATCTATGGAATTGATTAAAAATTGGTCCTACAGGCATCATACGAATATTCATAACTTCTTCTTGTATCTGCCTTGAAGTTCTATCCATCGAACTTACCGCTTCTTTTAATCCGTTATCTATATCCAAACTTTGAGTAAGTTGCATTATTCTCGATTGCGCTATAACAAGCTCTCCGATTAAATTCATTAAGCTATCTAACTTTCTTGTATCAACTCTAACTGTAGAAGGCGCTTGCACTTTTACAGAAGAAGACGCTTGACTTTTTGCAGCTGAAGTTTGAGGTTTTGCTTGCTCTGTTTTAATCTCTTCTTTAATTTCTTCTTGGCTTTTAGTCTCTTCAATACTTTTTTCTTCTTTTGTTTCTTCTGCAACTTGAGTTTCCGTTTGAGTTTCGATTTTATCTTCTTTCTGAACCGAAACTTTTGCATCCGAAATATTAATATCGTTATCGTCTATTACGAATAAAAATATATTTTGAACCTGCTCTAAAGTAGAGTTTGTAGAAATATCTAATGAAAATTGAGTATAACATGTATAAGGGTCTTCCAAAGCGGAAATTGTAGGCACATTTGAGCTATCAATTTTCAAATTGCTTATAGTTCCTATATCTCTAAGGTCGTTTAAAAACATAAGAGGGTCGATACCGTTGTCAAATATCGTGGCTTTAAAACTCATACTTATATGAAATACATTAGAACCGCTTGAGCTTTCTTCTTTTTTTTCAGGCTCTTCTATACCTTGCGCTTGCGTTGAAGTTGGAGTTTCTTTTTTTACAGTAGGAGCGGCGCTTGAAGTCGTTGGCGCTTGAACGGATGCGTCTATTTCATTTCCGTCCGCTATCGCTTTAATTTTTGCCTTTAGAGATTCTATATTATTAACTCCGTCAGCCTCGCCTTTTCCGTCTATAATATTTTGAAGCATTATTTTAACGGTATCTAAAAATTCCAATAAAACGGTTATCATTGTTGGAGTTACATCCAATTTACCGCTTCTAACTTTCTCAAGTAAATTTTCCGCCACATGATTTAATTCGCTCATAGTCGTAAATCCAACCGTTCCAGCTGAAGATTTTAAAGTATGGGCGCTTCTGAATATTTTATTTAATAAATCTTCATCGCTTTTATTGTCTTCCAATAAAACTAAATCATTTTCAAGACCTTCGACTATTTCATTAGCTTCGCTTAAAAATATCGAAATAAACTCATCGCTATCAAACATATATTATATTCCTCTTTTATATTTCTTAAAATACTCAATTTAAGAATCGTTTAACTACATCTAAAAGCTGAGTAGGATTAAACGGTTTTACAAGCCAACCGCTCGCTCCCGCCGCCTTGCCTTCCATTTTCTTTTCATCTTGCGATTCTGTCGTAAGCATAAGAATAGGAGTATATTTGTATTGGTCGAATTTTCTAACATTTTTTATAAATTCTATTCCGTCCATTTTAGGCATATTAAGGTCGGTTATTATCATATCGATACTAGGAGATTTGCCTAAAACCTCCAAACCCGTAGTGCCATCGTCTGCAGACAAAACCTCATAACTGCCTTTTTTTAAGGTATATTCAACGGATGCGCGAGCAGTATTTGAATCGTCCACTATTAGTATTGTTTTAGCCATATATTTAACCTCTTATTTTCATTTATATTAAAATTTTAATTATTTAAATATTCTATAAATAAATTATCTAATCCTTCAACTATAAGTTTTTTTTGATTTTTATCAAGTTCTTTTTTCACGGCATATAGTATTTGAAGTCCAGCCAAATCCACATGCGCTCCTTCGGGAAATTTTACGGTAATATCTTCGTTATAATTAGCGGCTTTAAATACATTCTTAAAATATTTTCCCATAGTTCTCACATTAAGATTATCGTCTATTTCCATAACGGACATTTTTAATACCTCCAAATAAATTATAATATATTATAAATCTATATTAAAATAAAGTAAAATCGCCGCTGTCGGCTCCTTCCTCTATATTTATATCGACATTTGGCGCATTTTCTCCAGTTAAAACGCTATTGGCAATCATTCTCTCTTTCTTTATAGTATAAGAATTTATTATATCCCAATATTTATTGCTTTCTATTTTCCACTCCTTAATGCCTAAAGAATCGTAATATTTATCTTTTTTTTCTTTTATAATTCCTCTCATTTTATCAAAAATATCCGTAATTTCGTTTATTTTTGTAAGTAAAACGCTTAAAGAACTCAAATCTATTAAAGTTTTATCTATAAGCACAAATAATTCTTTTGCATGACTTTCTAATCTTTTAACATTATTATCTATTATATATTTTGATTCTTGCAACCTATTATTAACATTTTCCGTCATAGATTCTATAAAAAAATTCTCGTTTGACTGCTGATTAATATTTAACTTAAACTTATTTATAGATTTTATTATTTCCGCTTTAATATCTCTAAATTGTTCTAAACATTTATCAACCGTTTCCGTTATATCCGAAGCTATGCTTTCTATACTTTCCATAGAAAAATTTTGAGAGTTTGTAAACATATCGGCGTTTTTTTCAAGCTCTATTTTCGATAAAAAATTAATAGAGTTAAAAGCCTTCGCTATATTTTTCGTCTCTAAAAACATATTTTCTAATTCTTCTATAGAATCGACTATCGCTACATTATTATCGGAAATTCTATATTTATTTGTTAAAGATAATTTAAAATTTTCTAAATAAAGTTTAATAAAATTAACATATTCTTCAAATATCAAATCCGAAACCGTAAAAGGAAATTCCGATTTTCCCGATTCCGTGCCTATCATATATTCGACTATAATATTTCTATCGAAAGCGATATCGGAAAGCAAATTTTCAAATTCTTTCAAACTCTTATATATAAAAGAATTCGTATCGCTTATCTCTTCATAAATAGATTTAAAATTTTCTATAATCAAATTTAATACGACATCGTCAAAAGTCAATAAATCTAATAATTTATGCTCTATAGATTTATTGCTATCTTCTTCTAATTCTTTAAAATCCATATCTTCTACCATAGAACCGTAATATTCAATAAATTTTTTATTTTCATGAACTATAGATTTTATCGATTCTATTATATGTTCGGTTTGCTGTCTTACAATATCCTCTCTCGGCAAAACCATCATTATTTCAAAAATATAATCGTAAGTATTATCGATTCTCGAAAGAATATTCGATATCATATTTGAAAAAGTAGCGAAAGAATTAACCATATTATTATGTTCTTTAAATAATTGCTCTTTCATTATAATAAAATTCTGTTTTTGAAGTTCATTGACTTTAAGAATTTCGGTTTTAAAATTTTCAAATCTGTCAAATAATTCATGTCCTAATTTATTCATATTATCTGCTTGTTCGTTTGAAATATCCGACATATTTATTATATTTTTTGATATCTCTCCGAAAGCTCTTCCTTCTACTCCATGTTTTGAAGAAATAATAATTGCATTCAAAGAATATACTTTTATTTGGTCCGCTAACTTTTTTATCTGTTCTATCGATTCTACTACGGCGTTTATTCTATCGACATCCTGAATAAGAGTTTCCGATAGCTGATTATCGTTATCTATAAGATTTTGCATTCTGTCAAAAGATTTTAAAAAATCATCCTGATTTTCTTTTAAGTCGTCTGAAAATTTCTTTTTATTTTTGTCTTTATCTTCGCCTAAAAAATATGATAATAAATAATTTGCCTTTTCATTTTCTTTTTTCATTTCTTGTTCGATTATTGGAAATTTTTCTGCAATAAAACCATATACTCTTCCAACTTCAATTAAAAAAGATTCTATATCCTTAACCGTAGTTTCGAGTATTGCCGAATAATCGAATATATCTTGACTTATATTTTTATCTATCACTTCAGGCATTTAAATATTTTCCTATTTCACCGTCTAATTTAACAATTTTTATATATTTAATTAAATATAACATTTATTATAACTTTTTGCAAGTGAATTTTCTATTATAATTAAACATAAATACTCCTATATATCAATCTCAAGCAAAATATCTTGATTAGTGTCAAAATGGTCCGACAAAAAAATATTATAATTTTCTCTCTTTATTACCGAATAAGGTTTAACTCTATTATGTCCGACAATTTGATTATAATTTATCCAAGCGTCTTCAATTAAATCTTCAGTATCCGCCCACAAAAGCCCCGCGAAATTATTAAATCCGCCTCTTCTAAACGAAACAATATTGCAATCTTCTTTATCCGATGCATAAACTTTATTAACTTCTTTCTCTAAATTATTTATCGTTATATTTTCTATATTATATTTTTTCTTTATAAAATCAATCCAACCGTTAGTTATTCCCGCATGAGAGAAAATACAATTATTTTTTATAAATATTATTTTAAATAATTTTTCGTTTTCGTTAAATATTTGATGCATTTCTTTTGCATAAGTTTCTCTGTATCTGCTAGCCGTAGGATATTCGACAATATATTGAAAATCATGATTTCCAATTAATAACTCTACTTTTTCATTATATTTTTTCTTAAAATCAATTATTTCTTTCAAATTATCAATAATCTCTTTGTCGGTAAATGTAATCCAACTATCATCGCTATAATCTCCCATAAAAATAATTTTGTCGAAAGAATCAATTTTATCTTTAAGTAATTTTTTCCAGCAATTTTTACCATGCAAATCGCCAATAATCGCTATTTTCATTTTTATCCTCCTTTTTTAATAGTTATAAATCGATTGGTTTTATGATACTTTTTAATTTGATAACGAAACGTTTTTTCATTATTTTAATTTCTCTGGATGAAATTTCTGCTATAACTTTTTGTTTAACAAGATTTGGATACTCAAAGATGTTGATATCAATATATTTTTCAATTAATGTTTCTATTACACGGATTCTCCATTTAAAACGAAAATAGTCAAAAATTGACCCTACAGCATGTTTATTTTCAAATTTAAAAGTTTGAAGAATTGGAAGCAATGTTGTTGTCTCTGATATCCATATATCATCATAAATAAAAATAAACCTATTTGATTTTTCAAAATTTTCTTTATTTAAACAAATTGAATTTTGTTCATATTTTTTATAAAGTTCTTTATATTCTTTTAAAATTTCTAATTCTTGTTCTTCTTTAGTCATAAATCATTCCTCTTTATTTTAATTTCTATAATACGCTTAAAAATCTTTTTTAATAAATCTATCAATATTAGTTAATCTCACATCTCTACTTCCGCAATTAGGACATTTTACTTTTTTAAATAATCTTGCCAAAATTCCGTTATTATCCGAAATAAATAATTTTCCGCAAGTATTACATTTATAAAAATAATCCGTTTTGTCAAATTCATTGTAAAACATAAATATCTCCTTAAATAATAATATTTAGCCGTCAATAATTTATAATTATCAACGACTAAAATATTATATCATAAATTTAATTAATCGGGCTTTTTATAATCTTCGGGTTTCTTTCCGCTTTTAAAATAATCGGTAGCGTATTTTTGAACCATATCTCCAAACATTTTCATTTGCTCTTCTACATCTTTGTTTCCATTAAGAACGGACTCGTATATTTTATAGCAAGAAATATTAACCGCTTCTCCCAACGCCGAAGTTAATAAAGTGGCAACTCCTCCGCTTATTAATCCTTTTATTAAATGACCGATACCTGGTATGAATGCCAATATATTTACGGCAAGCGTTTTTCCAAGATTTGACATTAATTGTCCTATTATTCCTCCTCCAGCTCCGCCTTTAAGCATATTTTCCAATCCGCCCAAATCGTAAATATATAATATTCTCGCTATCATTCCCATTTGATTTGCAACCAATATCGGAGCGTCCGCAAAAGGAACGGGAACAAAACCTACCGCAAAAGCGCCCGCCACATGTTGAACTATAACGCTATGCGCTCTATTCCATTTTTCTTTTAAGTTCACTTTTTGAGCCGATATGAAAGCGTCTCTTAAAATATCTGGAAGTTTCTTTATCGCATCCGAAATTAATCTTTGCAATTCTTTTGTATATAATTCGTCTTCTACAGTAGAGGACATTTCATAAATATCAATTTCGCCGATTTCTTTATTAACTACTTCTTTTAGTATATTAATAGTATCTTTACTCACCATATCTCGCTTTGTAAAAATGATACTTACGGGTAAATTATTTTCTCTAAATTTTTTAATCGTCCCAATATCAAAATCGGTTATTTTACTTCCAGAGGCTTGAATACAATACCAAACCAAATTAACGACTTCTTTTTTCTTAATATCGATAACCTCGTCCTCAAATTGTTTGACTTTGTCTATTTCATAGCCCGGGCTATCGTATAGAATTACGCCCAAATTTTCGCTTTCAAATTTTTCGATTAAAGAAGTGACAGGTTTTCCAATTCCTTCTTTTGCCACATCTCGCCCGAAAATCTTATTGATTAACGAACTTTTCCCAACGCCCGTGCCTCCCGCAAGCAATATGCTCGGTTTTTTCAAGTTGTTTTTTAACTCCTCGAAAGATTTTTGAAGTTTTTCGTTTAATTCTTCAGTATTCATTTGTTTCTCCTTTAATTTAATTTTTTTTATTTTCAATTTTATTAAAAATATCTATAATAGATTTTCTAATATTATCTTCAAATTTTTTTTCGCTTATATATTCTTTAGTTTCTTCGTATGTTTTGTTTATAAATTCTTCTATATTTTCCTTTATATTCATCCTACTATATAAATATTTAAATAAATCTTTTATATGCTCAAATAAATGAGAAATAGAAAAACCAATATAATCGTAAATGTATGTATTTGGGTCTATATTTTTTCTAGAATAAAAATTTGATATATCTATATTTGTATTTATATTAATAATGTCTTCATTAATTTTATAATATTTTTCAAAATTTTCTTTTATACGACTTTGCAAATTTTCTTTTAATACATTATTAAAATATTCTTGTATTTCTTTAGCCAATATTTTTAAATCATCGTCATTTTTTGGTTTACGATTTGGAGCGTTATATTTTGCTTTTTCTATATCTTTTTTTAATTTTTCTATTATATTAAGCGGAATTCTATTTATAAATATTTCTCTCCAAGATATTAAAATAGCCGC
>ENA-ORSC01001055-ORSC01001055.1-human-gut-metagenome-genome-assembly--contig:-NODE-1055-length-19840-cov-4.472631_pt1 | contig 19840 bp, 18 predicted proteins | sample MGYA00242178_ERZ509140 | MGnify/ENA primary metagenome ERZ509140 (study PRJEB26280, sample SAMEA2338681) | human gut metagenome | biome: human gut; feature: human-associated habitat; material: faeces... | reverse complement strand
GCGATAACTTGAGAAACTCGCGAAGCGTGTTTCTCATAGTTCATGACAATAGAATGCTCGCAGAGCGTGCATTCTATTGTTTCACAGGTTTTTCCGGGACGATAACAAAAGCTGCTGGATCCGGGCAACGTCAGCGTCCAGATGAATGAGAAGCGCCGGATACGTCTGGTGAAGACGGGCGTCTAAAATGGCATTGTCGACAAGAAGCCGGTTATCCTGCGTTGTATCGGCAGCAGCCAGGAAGAAGAGCAGAGGGCTGCCCCAGGAAAGCATCTCGGAAATCTGTGAGTCGGAGATCCTTTCAGCCGCGTTTGTATTGTCGTATGTGCGGCAGACATCGTAGATACGCTGGCGCGCATTCAAAAGGTCGACAAGCTGACGGCTCTGCAGGGAGCCGAACGGAACCAGAAATGCGAGGTTGTCGCAGCTGCAGGTGAGTTCCAGAAGGTCGTCCGAGTAGGTGCAGTCGGTGTCCATGAAGTCGAGGAAAAAGCTGCAGTCAGGAAATTCACGGATAAGCCCAAGCTGTCTGGTGTCTGTGGTAATGCTCTGGGAAGGCATATGGAGACGGAACGCGTAGGTACCATTTTTCAGGGCGGCGGAGAGCTGTTCTTTTAACTGGGAGGCAGAGCTTTCCGGAGAAAGGGAGATCTCTGCAAGCCAGTGCGGATAGTCTTTTTCAGCGGTGATCTGACGGAGCCGGGAAGCGCCGCAGGTCCAGGAATTATAGCCGATATTGATGCCGAGCGTCTTGAGGGAGTCGGTATCGACGGAAGAAACCAGCTGCTTTAGCATTTCATAATAAGGACCGTCTTCGTTGAGCAGCAATCTCTGGAAGAGGGAAAAAAGCTCTTCCTGAAAACGTCCCTTGGCAAACTGACGTCCGAGGTCAGCCAGACGACGGATACTTCTGTATGGATCTTCTTTTATATTTTTGAGACACTGGCTGACTGCAAAATCGATCAGACCGCGGGTAATGTCATTTTTCGTCATAACGGCTCCTTTGACTGGTTGTAAGTTTATAAATAGACAAAAATCAGTTTTTTTTCTATTCTAACATACTTATAGCTTACATGAGAACATAAAATAAAAAAATGGACAGATATTTTGAACTGTCCGAAAGTGAGACATTCAAAATGGTCTGTCCTTTTCCCGTGTCAATGGAATGCCCGCAGCGCGACCTTTTATTCATGACAATAGAATGCTCGCAGAGCGTGCATCTATTGTTGTGTACAAATTTTTTAGAGAATAGAATGCGGCGGCAGGTCAGCCAATGACTTTCCAATGTTTGTCGGCGTGGTTTAAAACCTCGCAGCCGTCAGCAGTGACTAACACAAGGTCTTCTACGCGAACGCCAAATTTGCCGGGCAGATAGACGCCGGGTTCGATAGAGAAGGTCATACCCTCCTGAATTTCTGCCGGATTGCCCTGGCTGACGTCGCCGGCTTCATGGGCCTGCATGCCGATGGAGTGTCCGAGACGATGCGTGAAATATTCGCCGTATCCTGCTTCGGAGATCACGTCCCGCGCTGCCTTGTCCAGATCGCAGAAACGCATTCCAGGGCGAATCAGGCTTTCCGCTTTTTCGTTGGCGCTGCGGACGAGGTCATGGATCGCAGCGTAGTCGGGATCGGCCGTTTCGCAGAAAAAGGTACGGGTCATATCGGAGCAGTAGCCCTCTTTTTCACAGCCCATATCGATAACGATGCCGTCGCCGGGCTTTAATACGGTGTCGTCAGGCTCGTGGTGCGGGTCAGCAGCGTTTGCACCAAACGAAACTATGGTGGAAAAGCTTTCTATACATCCGGCTTCTTTATAGAGGGAGCGGATATAATCCGCGCATTCCAGCTCGGTCATGCCTGCTTTGATGTGGGCGGCAGCTTTTTCGATGCAGACATCGTTTAAAAGGGACGCCTCGCGCATTTTCTGACGCTCATATTCGTCCTTGATTGCGCGCTCGCCGTCGATGCAGGAGGATGCGTTTACATAGCGGACATTGGGATGATGCTCCATCAGGGCGAGCAGGAAACGTGCGGGCCAGTTTTTGTCGATACCCATGTCTACGTTGCCGTCCACCAGCCCCGCGATAATGGCAACGCCGTCGTCTGTATCGGAAAACCAGGTTTTCGGGATGTCGATATCCGGGACAACAAAAAGATTATTTAAGAAAAAGCGATGCTTTCCGTCAGTGCGCAGGTACAGCGCATAGAGACGTTCGTAAGGGTCAACCCATACGCCGGTCAGATAGCGGATGCTCAAAGGATCGCTGACGATCATCTGAGTCAGTCCCATTTTGGTTAAGCGGGAGCAAACATGCTCCAGCCGTGTTATATACATTTGTTCCATGGAAAAAATCTCCTTTCATGATAAGGAATACGCCAGGGGCGCTGCGCATTTATCATAATCCCTTCGGATAGCGGATGACAAGGTATTTTTGCAGAGAAAATTTGTTACAGTTCACTCGTACCCTTCTGCGTTCAGATTCCGTGCTTGCACGAAAATCTGAACTCAGAAGAGTACGAAGAGAGCGCCATTCTATGAGCAAAAAGAGCTGCAAAGCAGCGGAAAGCATCGAAGATGCGCTTTTGCGAATGGTGCGTGTGAACGGTAACTTTTTTTCTATCATCTCTTCTTGACATTTTGTCACTTTTCATGTAGTATCTGCATATATTACATGTAGTTTTAAATACTACGTATAATATTTTGTAATGCCACATCGCTTGTTAAACGAACATTCTGCTATCCCTGACCCAGAATGCCCGCAAAATACGCATTCCATTGTATCCAAATGTAAGGAGGAGGTACTACTATGAACATAACTATTCGGGAACCCGGAAGCGCACTCACCCATTTTATCGCCATGCTGCTCGCTCTCTGCGCAGCAGTCCCGCTGTTAGTCCGCGCAGCTGTCCACTCCGGTGTAAAAAGCCTCACTGCAATGACAGTTTTTATGATCAGCATGGTTTTATTGTATGCCGCCAGCACGATATACCATTCTGTTAACTGCTCCGGGCGCATTCTGCGTATCTTTCGGAAAATGGATCATATGATGATTTTCGTCCTGATCGCAGGGACCTATACGCCGGTATGCCTGCTGACCCTGCCAAAGCCCTCTGGTCTGATGCTGCTTGCCGCAGTCTGGGGAATCGCGCTGGTCGGAATTTTTATCAAAGGCTTCTGGATCACCTGTCCAAAATGGTTTTCCTCTGTTTTGTATATCGCAATGGGCTGGAGCTGCCTGTCCGTTCTGGGACAGCTGTTTTCCCTGCTTCCGCTTCACGCCTTTTTATGGCTGCTCGCCGGCGGACTGATCTATACTGCAGGCGGCATTATCTACGCGCTCAGGCTGCCGCTGTTTGACGCACGGCATCCGATGTTCGGCTTACACGAAATTTTTCATTTGTTCGTCATGGCCGGCAGCCTGTGTCATTTTGTGTTTATGTTCTGCTATCTTGCGTAAAAATCTCCATTCCGCAGGCGCCTTACACCGAAGGAACCTCGTACGATCAATAGCTGTTTTGTGACGCCTGCGGCACGGACTGTGTATACAAAGCCGGCTGCTCTGCAGACACCAGATTTCCATCTGCATCTGACATTTTTCTTACTCCGTACCTGCTTCGCTCCGCCACCATTGCACCAGCCCCGCCTGACATCAGTGCCGCCGCTGTCATCCCTGTCCCCATCGCAGCTGGCGATGCTCCCCTCAGGCGGGATGTCTGGATAAACTGCAGCGCTGCTGCCGTGCGCCCTGCCTGTGCAAGTTCCCGCGACACCGAATACAACATCAGAAACGTCATATACTGGCGCGCAGTCAGCTTTTCTCCCATCAGATTTACAAGGCCGTTTACCTCCTGCACAGAAAGGCTGACCGCTTCAAATGTTCCTGCCGGAAGTCCCGCCAGCTCCATAATCTGATGCAGCTGTTCCAGCCATTCACTGGAAATCCGCCCTTTTTCATGGATATAAGCAGGGCGCTCCGGATTGCGAAATTTCTGGAACAGCCATCCCATCTTTTCGGTTTCGACAAGCGCGGTGGGATTCGTATCAACGCCCACAGAACGGATTTCTGTACCGCATGCATCTACTGGTTCAACTCCCGATGCCTTTGCAGATTGCTTCGCAGCGATACCATTTGTTCGCAGGCTCTCCTGTGTGAACTGCTGCAGCTTCATAAATCCCACGCAGAGCCGGTCGCGCTCTTCCAGTTCTTTTTTCAGAAGCTGTGCCATCAATAAAAGGATGCCGGACATCGCGCAGTCCATCCGCACAGAATCCTTCCACGGCGCTTTCATTTCTTTCCATTCCTGCACACTCAGCCTGTCGCACTGCTGCATACGCTTCCAGAGAAATCCCCAGCTTCCCTGTAAAAAATGGCAAACCTGATTTTTCCCTTTTTCAAACTCGTCCATGGATTCCTCTTCCAGCTGCTCAAAAATTCCCGCTGCCAGAATCGCGTAGCGCCGCTGTTTCCATCCAAACTGCTCCAAAAATACCGGATATCGGCGCATCCATGCAATCCCCTTCTCATTCCAGAGATCTATTTTCTCCTGCTTCTGCCGGTTCATCCAGCTTCTCGCTCCTTTCTGGTTGGCAGCCGCATAGACCGCCGCAGGCATCAAATAAATCCAGCTATCTTCGGCGCGTTGTTCCATGCAGAGAAGCAATCCTGTCTCCTGTACGTTTAACGTTCCCTGTTTTTCTTTTTCCCGAAAAAGCGTCAACGCATACAGACTGTCCTGCTCTGCGCTGCAAAAATACAGATACTTTCCCCGTCTATTCTTCATGTTCTACCTCCAGAAAATCGCCGTCCATAAGCATTGAAAATGTCTTTTTCTCCTGATTGTAAAGATATACATGATTGGACAGAACCTCCTCCGGTCTGGTACATTCCCGGTTCGTTTCCTGCAAACTGTACTCCACTATTTCCGGAGAAATCATTCCGACGCCATGAATTTGTGCCTCATGAATACTCGTGAACGCAATATAAAAGTCACCGCCCAGATCCTGCGCAATTTTCTCCGCAACACCCGGATAAAAAACGGCAATCGCTCCGTTGATTTCCAGCGTATTTGTCAACAGATAGCTGCGCATGCCCGGCGGGATTTTCTGTTCGTCGTCCTCCCCCATAAAAATGCCGTTCTCGTACCGCTTTCCGTCCCAGCCCATCAGGCACTGGATCGAATACAGCCGCGGCGGATACAAAAAGCTCGTATTGACCAGCGCCGCCCGCATTACCTCCGCTTCGGGGACCATCCATTTCTGAACCTGATCCCGGTACACCTTCGTCGTAAAATAATCTCCTCCCAGATGAGATAAAACGCAGTACAGCACCAGCGCTACATCCCCGATGCGGATATACGGCACGTTTACAAGCTCGCTTCGGTAAAAATCCAGATTGAGCGGACGAAGAATCAGCATATTTTTCATTTTTCCGTACTCACCTTTTTCTGAAAGAGCCGTATTTTCCTGCGCTTCCACTGCTGCCTCAAGAACCCGAAGCACCCGCTCTTTTTCCTGCTTCTGCGTCTTTTTGTCCCCACTGCAGAGCCTATCGAGCATCCCTTTTGTCGCCTTTAAACGAGCACAGCAGTCCCTGCATCCATTTTTAAAGCAGAATAAAAAACTGTCCTCCTCCGTCAGAATCTGAAACGGGTAAGGAAATTCCGACTCTATCTCCTTTTGCAGAAACGCCCTCGCATATTCCATTTTTTGTGTGTCGTCCATTCTCCCGTTACTGAAAACTTATAAAAAGTTATAAACTTTTATGTTTCATTCCTACTTCAACGAGTATGCTTTTGATGGCATAAATACCTATCTACTCACAAGTTCTTGTACTCTCCATAGGCGTAAATTCCGAATTAACGCATCCGTACATATTTGCATTAACATTTAAGTGTTAGCTTGCAAATTGTTCTCCATAAGCTTTTAGGTTTAGTGATGCCTGGAAATCTCTATCTATAACATTTCCACATTCACATTTATATGTTCTATCAGATAATCTCAAATCCTTTTTTATTTTCCCACAGCAACTACAACGTTTGGATGATGGATAAAATCTATCAGCCACAATGAGCTGAATACCTCTATCATTACACTTGTATTCCAACTGTTTACGAAATTCAAAGAATCCCTGATTCTGAACCGCTTTAGATAAATGTCTATTTTTTATCATCCCACTAACGTTTAAATCTTCGATACAGATAAATCTTGGTTTTCGATTTACGATTTCAGATGTGGTCTGATTCAAATAATCTTTTCGGATATTTGCTAATCTGTGATTTACTTTAAGTAAAAGTTTTTCTTTTTTTACTATATTGTTAGTTTTACAGTAACTTCCTCCTTTCTTATTGTGTTCATATTTACGAGATACGCTGCGTTGCAATCTACGCTTGCATTTCTCAAGCTTCTTAACAGTCTGGCTTTTGTTTATATTCTTGTAGGTATTACCATCAGAACATATCGCCAAATCCTTAATTCCAAGGTCTATACCGATTCCATCATGATTAGACCTGTCCCTGCAGTCTGGGAATTCCACACATACGCTAATCCACCAATTCAATCCATCAAAGGATACTCTCGGATTCCTATATTTAGCATCTGTGGGAATACGTCCATGTTCAGCAAGTTTTACCCAGTTCAGCTTTTGTTTATTAGCTTTCCTGCTGAAAGAAAATCCTTCAAATTTAACATGCGTATCACGAAACTGTATCTTGATATTATCTTGATAGAATTTAGGCATTGATTTCTTTTTCGCCTTAAACCTTGGGTACCGTTGTAAACCCTTGAAAAAGTTTTTATAGGCTGAGCAGGCATCTTTAATTGCCTGCTTAGTTACATTGTTTGAAACGTTTAGCAGCCATGCATATTCATCAGAATTTCTAAGCCTTGTAAATTCTTTTCTAAGCTCCGTATCTGGAATAAATCTGCCACCTTTTTCATAGTTTTCCTTTTCCCTGGCCAAAGCCCAGTTATAAGCAAATCTTGAAGCACCTGCGTACCGAAACAGCTTAGTTTGTTGTACATTATTTGGGATCAACATTACTTTTATGGCTTTTACCATCGGTCTCCTCCTGCATCAATTCTCGGATAAGTTTCTTCGCTTTATTCGCTCGTTTTCCTTGTAACTTGCAGCTAAATACTGTGATTATCTGTACTAAATCTTCAACGAGTTCTTGTTGCTCAGATTCTTCAGTATTGTCAATAATCTCAATCTGTCGTTCTAAATCACCTTTTTGTTTGTGGCTTGAAACACGACAATAGCCAATGATAATGCGGTTTTTAGGCTTTACATTCATTACCTGGTTGAGCTGTTCATCGGAATAATACCTATAACCACTTGTTGTAGTATGATGCGGATGAAGTTTTCCATTAGAATCCCAATTTCGTAATGTCTGTGCTGATACACCCATAATTTATATACTTTTATAAGCCTTATTCAGCTGTTCAATCACCTCCTTGTGAAAAATTGCGTACATGCCTGGAATCTTGTGTAGAATTGAACTAGAAACATCAGAATAATAAAAGAAATAACAAGATCAAACCAACATGTCAGAATAAACCGGTTATCAGCAACCGGCTTCGCCCTTTGCGATGAACAGCCCGGCTGTCCCCGCTCGCGCTTCTCTCCTTCGATCACGAGCCCGCGCTGGCGCGCTCTACCGCCTGCTTCCGCAGGCTGCTCGTTCTCTAATGGCACGAGAAAAACAAATGCCGCTTTCAGCGTCGCTTGTTTTTCTTTCGTGCTCATTATATAGCACAATCGGCTTGAAAGGGAATACCGTAAACGGTATGACTTTCAAGCCGATCCAAATATGGTACTACAGTTCACTCGTAGCTTCCTGGGAGCAGATTTCGCGCTTGCGGGAAAATCTGCTCCCAGGAAACTACGAAGGGAGCGCCATTTCATGAGCAAAAGGAGCTGCGAAGCAGCGGAAAGCATCGAAGATGCGCTTTTGCGAATGAAATGGCGCGGTGAACTGTTAGAATATTACGCCTGGATTTCCCGCACCAGACAATATTGTTTCAGGGAAAAATGCTTTTCTACGACTCCGTACACCTTAAACCCGAACTGCTGATAAAACGCAACGTTACGCGGGTTGTGCGTTTCCAGCGAAATCATCAGATCGTTGCGTTCCGCGTATGCAACTGCCTCTTCCACCAGCGTCGCCGCGATTCCGTGATGCTGCATTTCCGGATCAACCGCCAGATAAATGATATGCAGTCTCCGATCCTGATGCAGCTGATCCGTCCAGCTGGAATTCAGGTAATCCCTGCCGAGCACGAAATTAAAAAATGTTTTCAGGCTGTGATCCTCCCGGATCAGATAGCCCTCCGTGCGCAGCGTCGCCTGCACCTCCGTAAAATAACGATGCAGCAGATGGTACGGCTCCGTTTCATCCGAAACGACCAATATGCCGTTTAAATCCTTGCTGTCTGCAAAAATTTCACACGTCTCATAAAATTCCGTCAGGTCGCATTGAAACAGCTCCGGCATCAGCCGTTTCCGCACCTCTTCATCCGGAATCAGCTCCACATACAGCGGATCCGCCGCAAACGAACGGCACAACAGCTCCTCAAGCTTTGACAAATCCTCTTCCTGTACCCGATACAGTTTTTCACTGTCCATAAAATTCCACTCCGGCTTCTCTCAAAAGCCGCTCCATCCTTTCCGTCTGCACACACAGCGTATCGATTTCTTTCCGGTATAAATCGCTCTGGCGCTCATATGCAGCCTCCAGCTGTGCAATTTCTTCCGTAAAATCACTGCAGTCCGTCTTTTCTTTTTCCAGAAGTCCGGTCACAACCGGGAAAAAGTTTTCAAACCCGATAATTCTTCCGGTTCCCCATTTCAGCCGATCTGCGCTCTGATCCAATGCATACGATGTAAAATGTCGATAAACCTCTTCTTCAAACAAAAATGCGTACCGGTTGCTGTCGATCTCATACAGCTTGCGCAGTGCCGCCGAGAGCCTTCCCTCTTTCAGATTGCGCACCGCACCTTCCAGAAGCTGCAAACGATCCTGCAAAATTCCATGCGGAAACAACACGTTTCCATACCAGTCGATCCGGACATAGGCGTCCTGCTCCTGCTGAAAAACCTGTAAAAGCGATCGTTCCAGCTTCCGGGTGTCTGCCGCAGGTACTTCTGCAGCAGTGTTCGTTCCCTGCACACATGTGATAAAATCTCCGTTCACCGCCCCGGCATCGTCAGTCTCCGCCGTGCGCAGTCCAGATGCATTTTCCACACCAGCCGCCGATGCGTCAGCGTGCCTCGCGTTCCGGTTCGTTTTCTCTACCTTTGCATACAGCTGTTGCGCCGTCGCCGTCGCCTGCTCCAGCACCCGCAACAGCCGTTGTCCGTCCGCGCCGGTTTTTTCACACCATTCGCTGTCCAGCCGCTCCCTTGCTTTTCGGAATACTCTGGAAAAATCCAGCGGAACAACAACCGTACGGTCAATCGCCATCAGCAAAAGTCCAAACAGCTCATGGTGCATCCGATAAACATCCTCATCGTAAAAGCCGTCGTTGTCGAACTGTGAATGATAGTTCGTTTCCATAAAGCTTCCGCCCGTAAAATCATTTACCATCGACGGGATTCCGGCAATCGCAATGGAAAAATCGTCCGACCAGGTTTCAATCGGCGCGGTAATCCTCGTTTCCTCCGGATATGCGCCGGTCAGGCTCGGCAGCTCTTCCAGAAATTCTTCTAGAAAAGAAACGTATTCGAACGTGCTACGAATCCTCGCACGCGTCCCGTGTGCCAGCGCAGGGAGTTCAAAATTCAGGTCGGCAATCACGCTTCCCCGCCACTCCGGATGCACCGTAAATACCTGTTCATACGCGCCCGTCGACCAGTCGAACTGCGAATCCGCCACGCCCCATTCCTCGGACGCCATGCAGCAGAACATCAGCGTATTTTCGGGCTGATATCCAATTTCCAGCAGCGTTTTTCCCATCGAAAGCATCATCGAAATCGCGGTATTATCATCCTGAAAACCGTCAAAATAGGAATCGTAATGTGCGGAAAGCATAATTCTGCGCTCCGGGTGCGTTTTTCCGGGAATCTCCCCGACGATGTTATAGGTCGTCTGTGCCGGGATCACCTTTGTCGAAGCGTCAAACAGCACCTTTACCTCACTGCGGCCCTGCAGCATTTTTTTCAATTGATCTGCATCGTGCCGGGCAATCGAAAATGCCGGTGCATCCGACGGTCCCGCGATATCCTGTGCGTTCAGTGCGCGTTCGTCTACCTCTCCGTAGCCGCCCGTCTGCGCAGCAATGACAGCTGCCGCGCCTTTTAAATGCGCCTGATAAACCGGATAATTGATCCACCACTCATCCCGCTGGTTGATATCCACCAATACGAGCTTTCCGGTCACATCCATTCCTTCATAATCCTGCAGAGTTCCTCTGCCTGCATACACAACCGAGTAGCACTCCGGTCCGTCCGTCACAAAATTCGTCTGATACGCGCCAAGCTGTATCGTTTCCTCTTCGCCTTTTTCGTTTAAAAAAGTCATTTTCGCGCGTTCAAATTCCCACGCATCTACTGTAATCGCATCCTTATGGATAATCGGAAAACCGATTGTGTGCATCTCCTGCTCCAGCATTTCCCCGGTTGCAAGCTCTGCCTTCGACCCCGCCGTCCGATAGCCGAGTTCTTCGTTGGTGCGGTGTTTTTCCATCCGTTTCGCCAGATGATAGGAATAGGAAATATCCAACTGCTGTCTGTATTTCTCCTGCATGTCCATCGTATACCACTCCTGTCTGTCATCGCTTTTATGCCTGATCCGGTATCATAGGAGACAAAAGACCTTTTTGATCCCGACATCATTTCAGTCCCAGTATATCATTCTTGTAGCAAAAGACAAGAAGGTTTCCGCTGCATAGAGGGCAAAGATTGAAAAATAAAATTTTTCAATCGCGAGATTTGTGTCTGCGCTCACTTGACACAAACTCGACATGCGCAAAAAACGTGCGCAGAAAGGAGGAGAAATATGCCGCGCTGAGGCGACCGGTTGTGGCTTTGCGCGGAATATTGTATTTTGCGACGATGTCTGGTTACCCGATTACAAGCTCCCTACCGCCCATTTTTTCATACAAACGGTGGGAAATGGAAACCACCGTCCGGTTTTCTCCGGCGCGCCTGAGCGCATACAAAACCTCCTGCTCTGTGCCTACATCGAGGTTCGCCGTGATTTCATCCAGCAGCAGAATCGACGGCTTCGCTGCAACCGCCCGGGCAATGGACAAAAGCTGCCACTGTCCCTGTGAAAACAGTGCATCCGTGCAGGGCGTATCATACCCCTGCTCCATTCCGGCAATCACTTCATGCAGTCCTGCCAGCTTCGCCGCTTCGACCGCATCCTCTCTGGAAATCATCGGATCAAAAAGCGTAATCTGCTCCAGAACGGTTCCGGGAACCCGCTTAAAGCTCTGCTCCACGCAGCCAAACAGACGCCGTCTGATACTGTCCGGAAGCAGATAAGCGTCCTGTCCATATATTTTTACACAGCCCTTTTGCGGACGATACAGCCCCAAAAGCAATTTAAAAATTGTGCTCTTTCCTGCGCCGGTGCGCCCGGTCATCGTTACCTGCTCGCCGGTTTTTATCTCGAAGCTCAAATGCTTCAGAACCATCTTTTCCTCTTCATAGCCGAAGCTGACATCTTCCAGGGAAATGCATGCGACCGCAGGCGATTTTGCCGGCTCAGCGGCCGCAGCGCGATCCGAACCAGCGGCCGCAGCATAATCCGAACCAGAGACCGAGCCGGCTCTGCCAAGTTCTACCATCACTTTTTCTCCCGCCTCCCCGGAGGTTTCCAGCCGCGTCGGCAGCTCCAGAAATTCTCCGACACGCTTCGCGCCTGCCAGCGCCTCCTGGATCGTCTGGATTTCCATACCAATGCTTTCGATTGGGGAAAAGATTCTTGAAATATAGGAAATTACCGCAACCGCCGTACCGACTGACATGCCGAAAAACATTCTGACCTCCGGGCCGGACGAAGCCGACAGCAGCATGACAACGCCCGTCACCAGCGCATCTGTAATCAAAATAACCGGAGAATACAGTGCATCGTAAAAATTTGTACGCTCCATCGCAGCATATCCCTCCTGCAGCGTACGGTCATAACGTTTGCGCATAAAGCCTTCTTTTCCAAAAACATGGATCATCCGAATGCAATGAATCGTCTCCGGCACAAGACCCGACGTCCGCGCAGCAGCCTTTCTGCTGTCCATCTGCGCAGCCAGCATTTTTTTCTGAACATGTCTTGTAAACAGTGCGATCAGCGGCAGAATCGCCAGCAGAGTAATCGCAAGTCCGCGGTTTTTCTGCCAGAGCACTGCGTAAATACCGATCATCGTGCAAGCGTCTGCAAACATGCTGATGATACCGGAGGTAAACAGCGTTTCCAGCGTATCAACATCTCCGACGAACCTGGATGCGATCGTTCCTGCGTCCATTTTACTCAACGTATCTGCGGACAGCTGCGACAGCTTTTCGCACATCTGACTGCGCAGACCGTGAGTCAGCTTCTGTCCGAATACGATCAAAAGGCTTTCCCGCGTAGATTCCAGCAATCCCGCCAGTGCTGTCACGCCGAAATAGGAAAATGCCTGTGCAATCGCCATCGGATTTCCCGCAGTCAGCCCGTCCACGATTTTTTCCAGAATCAGCGGCGGCACAAGTGCAGTGACGACTGCGCCGACTACGGTGATGACCAATGCAATCGGAAGCAGAAGATTCTGTGTGCAGATCGATCCCACCGCAGTGAGAATTTCATGATGCGCCTTTGACGGCATCGTTTTTTTCAAACGCTCACGCATGGTCTGCTCCCTCCTTCCATACCTTGCACAAATTTGCATATTCCGGAACGATCTGCAGCATTTTTTCGTGCGTTCCTGTCTGCGTCTGTCCGTTTTCCATCCAGATGACCTGATCCGTCTGATCAAACAAATACAGGCGGTGCGAAATCAGCAGGATAATCCGATCCTTTGACATCGCTTTTAATTCCCGGAAAATCTCCTCCTCCGTATTCCGATCCAGCGCCGCAAACGGGTCATCCAGAACGATCAGCGGCTTTGCATGGGACAGCGTCCGTGCAAGCGCCGTTCTCGCCTGCTGCCCGCCGGAAAGCCGCACGCCGCGGCTGCCGACCAGTGTATCGATGCCGTTTTCCATTTCGGACACTTCCCGGTCCAGGCAGACGCGCGAAAGCTCCCTGCCGACGTCGATCTGCTCCTCTCCGAGCGCGACATTGTTTCGGACACTGTCCGCCAAAAGCTCCGGATCGTGTCCCTGCCATCCGACCATGCTCCTGCGTTCTTTGTCTGAATATTCAGATAATTCTTTCCCGTTTAACAAAACATGTCCGGTATAAGGCACTTCTCCCAGAAAAATTTTACCAAGCGTCGATTTACCGCACGCAACAGGACCCGTGATCCCGATGATCTGTCCAGGCTTTGCACTTATCGTCAATCCGTCAAAAATCTGCTTTCCGCCCGGATATGCGCCGCCCGCCTGATCCAGCTTCAGGCTGACCGCCCCGGCTGTTTTTTCTTCTGTTTCTTCCGGAGGCTCTGTCAGCAGCGGACGGATTCTTTTCCACGAAACGTTCGCTTTCTGTACGGAGTTAAACAGCTTCGCCGCCTTCGAGGACTTGACCGCAAGCTTTCCATAGCAGGATAAAAATGTCGTAAACGCTGCGATGTTCCAAACCGTCCATCCGCTGTTTAACACATTTTTCGAACCGAAATACAAAATCAGCACGGTGCTTCCCATGGAAATCACCTGATACAGCGGAGGCATCGCTACGACCTGCATTCCTGCACGGACTGCTGTTTTTTCGTAATCGTCTAGCTGTTTTTCATACATGCCGCTGCGCTGTTTTTCACAGCCGTAAATCCGATAAGTCACCGCGTTGCCCGCGCGGTCCAGCGTCGCTGTATTCAAGCGTCCGGCGCTCTCCTTATATGCGGCATTGCTGCGCTCTACCACGGTTTTCATCTTTTCCGCCATCAAACAGGAAAACGGCGGGAACAACAGACACAGCAGTGCAAGCCGCCAGTCGTACCACAACAGCATCGCAGCATAGGCAAGCAGCGCAATACCGGTATCAAAAATCTCCGTCGTAAACTTCCGGATTCCCTCTACGCACGCATCCACGTCAGACACCGCTTTTGTCAGAAGGCTTCCGGCCCCCTCTTTTTCCAGCTCACCTACACTTTTATGTACCAGATTCCCGTAAAGCACCTGCTTCATGCCCCGGTTGATATCGTTCGCAAACCGGCGCACATAAAACCGCTTGATGTAGCGCGCGCCCTGCACGAATCCGATCACTGCCACATACGCGCACACCAAAAGCAGCATATCGGTAAAAATTTTTTTCCCTGTAAATACATCCAGCAGGCACTGTGCAAGCCGTCCTTCAAACCACGGCCCCGCGAGCAGTCCGATATTATAAATCAGGCCGGAAACCGTCACCGCAAGCAGCGGCTTCCACTCCGTCACAAAGTAGCTTCCGATCTGATCCGGTTTTCTCCCGGCAGTCCGGATTCCCGATTCTTTCCTGTCGCACATCGTCGTCCCTTCAGCCATCCTTTTCTCCCCTGTCCATCCGTTCCTTTACCTGCAAAAATCCAGACCGGCTTTCTTTTTTCGATCTCAGATACAGTCGATCCAGCATTTCGCAAAAGTGCTCGGTTTCTGATTCGTCCAGTTCCTCCATCAGCCACTCATAAAACGTCGATTCAATGCTGACCTTGGAGTTTTTCAGCCCTTCCGCCTTTTTTGTCGCATACAAAAGCTGACTTCTTTTGTCCTCCGGATTGTCCCGGCGAATCAGGTAGCCCTTCGCTTCCAGGCTTGCCGCCCGGCGCGCCGCAGCTCCCTTGTCGATCTTTAATTCTTCCCGCAGCTGCGCCTGTGTGATGCCGGGATGGTGCCGCACCAGATGGATAAAATCGAACTCCGCCGTCCCGATTCCTTTCTCCTTCATCGCCTGTACCGTCAGCTTATTTAACTCCCGCGCAATTTTCGTCATTTTCCGTTCGGTTTTATCCATCGCAATCGTCCTCCTGAATTTGAGTTGCAGGGACTTTCCTGCACGATAGTTTTTCAAAATGGATGTACCTACATCTTTCTTTCATCCTAGTTTATCCGCAGAGAACTGTCAACCGTTTTCCTGCGCTTGAATTATCAGGAAAACCGCGCTATGATGTTCTTAACTGACTTATGTATCACACAAAGGAGGGAAATTTGTATGACTTTAGAACCGCTTATTTTAAAAATGATTTCCTACGATCACGGCTGCCCGGGGCGCATTCAGCATTTTCTGAAGGTGCACAGCTTTGCAAAGACGATCGCTGTTTCCGAGCATCTCGATGAAAAAACACTGTTCATTACGGAAGCTGCCGCCATCGTGCACGATATCGGCATCCGGCTGTGTCTGGAAAAATACGGAGACGGAAACGGAAAATTGCAGGAAAAAGAAGGTCCTGCCCTGGCAGAGCAGATGCTCTCCGAGCTGGGATTTGAAAAAGATGTGATAGAGCGCGTCAGCTTTTTAGTCGGTCATCATCATACTTATACCGGCATCGACGGTCTCGATTATCAGATTCTGGTGGAGGCGGATTTTCTGGTCAACCTCTTTGAAGGAAACACGGACACAGCCCATATCCGGGCGACCTATGACAACATTTTCCGCACAGAGACCGGGAAAAAAATCTGCCGCGAAATGTTTGGCTTATAATGTGGAGACATCATCAGCTTTTCTTTCCATTTCGCGGCATTTTGTTAAAAGGATGGGCCTCCCACAAAAACGGCGACGCTGCGCGGTTTCAGGATAAATTCACTGTCAATGACAGTCATCTGTGACTCCTTTTCGGGCATTTCCGGCTGGTCCGTATTGACCGCAAGCCTCCATACAAAGCCGTTTGGAAGCTTCGGCAGAAAAAACTGCTGATCCTCCCAGAAAACATTGACCGCCAGGTACACGAGATCTTCCGTTTCCAATTCCCGGGTTCGCTCCATTTCTAAGCTCCACACAGATTTCCGGCGTCTCTCTGCTTCCTGACTCCACGCGTTTTCCTGATTTCGTCCTGTTTTCTGGCTGCTTCCGGCCGGAACCGCCCCCGCAAACATCACGCCCAGGAATTTACTTTCCTGGGTCACATTATTGTCCCAGGGCTGATTCGTATGGACGCTGACCGTCGGGAACCCAAGCCCGGACGGACTGCATTCTCCGCGGATTGCAGAGTGTTTTTTGCGGAATGCAATCATATACCGGAAAAATTCGTAAATTTCTCTATTTTTTTCCAACAGCGACCAGTCCAGCCAGGAAATTTCGTTGTCCTGGCAGTAGGCGTTGTTGTTGCCAAACTGCGTATTGCAAAATTCGTCTCCCGCCAGAAACATCGGCGTTCCGCGGCTGCACAGTAACACCGCACAGGCATTTTTGATCATTCTTTTCCGAAGCGCTTCTATTCCGGGGTTGTCGGATTTTCCCTCGTACCCACAGTTCCAGCTCCGGTTATCATCTGCACCATCAGTATTATTCCAGCCGTTTTCCTCGTTATGTTTTTCATTATAAGAATACAGGTCGTACAGCGTAAAGCCGTCGTGACAGGTCAGAAAATTGATTGACGAATTGTAGCCCCGATACTGCCCGCCGTACAGATCCGGAGAGCCGGTAATCCGCTTTGCTGCCTGTACAGCGAACCAGTACTCTCCTTTTAAAAAGCTGCGCAGCTCGTCCCGGTATTTGCCGTTCCACTCCGCCCACCGGTTCCACGCCGGGAAATTTCCGACCTGATACAAACCGCCCGCATCCCATGCCTCCGCAATCAGGTTGACGTCCTTCAGCACCGGATCTTCCGCCAGATTCCGAAGCAGAGGCGGCTGTAACAGCGGCGTCCCGTCCTCGTTTCGTCCCAAAATGCTCGCAAGGTCAAAGCGAAAACCGTCCACCCGATAATGAATTACCCAATGCCGCAGGCATTCCAGAATCATCTGCTGTACGACTGGATGGTTGCAATTTAACGTATTTCCGCATCCGCTGAAATTATAATAGTTTCCCTCTGGCGTCAGCATATAATAAATCCGGTTGTCGATTCCCTTAAATTCAAAAAACGGTCCCTGCTCGTTTCCCTCCGCGGTATGATTGAACACCACGTCTAAAATGACTTCGATTCCGTTCTGGTGAAGTTCCCGGATGAGATTTTTAAACTCCGTCCCTTCCCGGTTATACTCCTGACGCGCCGTGTATCCTGTGTTCGGTGCAAAAAATCCAACCGTGTTGTAGCCCCAGTAATCCAGAAGCGTCCTGCCGCCGATTTCACGTTTTCCCATCGTCTCGTCGAATTCAAACACCGGCATCAGCTCAACCGCAGTGATGCCAAGCGCCTTCAGGTAAGGGATTTTTTCCCGGATACCCTCAAACGTTCCCGGAAACTGCACGCCCGAGGAGGCATGCTTTGTAAAACCGCGCACATGCATCTCATAAATAATCAGCTCCTGCATCGGCTTTTTCGGCTCTCTGGCGTCACCCCAGTCGAAATCGTTGAACACCACCCGCCCATGATAACCCTTCTCCCGGTCGGGCTCTTTTCCCCAGATGCTCTGCTGCGTCACCGCCCGTGCATACGGATCCAAAAGCACTTTTGTTTTATCATAAATCAGCCCTTTTTCCGGGACGTTCGGCCCGTCCATCCGATAGGCGTACTCAAAATCGTAAATATCCAGACCGAACACGATCATCGAATATACCCGCCCGATCCTGTAATTTTCCGGAAAAGGAATCGTCCCGTAAGGCTCTTTTTCCCCTCTGTGAAACAGCAGCAGCTCACAGGAAACCGCATTCTGAGAATGAATTGTAAAGTTGACGCAGCTTCCGAAGGAAGTCGCTCCGTTGATTTCATATAACCCCGGACGGATATCGAATCCGTTGACGCGATCCAATGGGTTTAAAAACTGCTCCTCTGCCGCAAGCGGATTTAGGTTCATGCTGTGTGCCTCCTGTCCCTTTCGATTCTTACTCCCAGTTTATCATCTGTAGGGCAGGATGCAAGCAGGAAAGTCTTGTCATCGCTGTTTTTATCCGGAAAGAAGAGGTATCCACCGCAGCGGTTTGCGCACCCCGGCGGCACGCGCGCCATACTATATAGAAACGGAGCGTTTCAGGTGATCTGCATGGCAGTCTCTTCTCTGGATATTCTGAATCTGTCCCACTCTTTCAAGGACGTGTGCGAAGCGCACGCCAAATCTCCCGAATGTCTCTCCTGCACGCTCCGTCTTTTACTGGAATACAACCTGATTCAGGCAAACCTGGAATATTCCAGACGCTTTTGCTGCACCCCCCAAGCACCGGACGACGCAGCTTCTAAAAACTGCAAAAAGGGATTTCCATCTGCAGAATCGTAGATTGTCAACAAAGCTAAAAAAGTTTTGAAAAGAAAGCAAATTCTGGTAAATTTTAATAGCATTTCTTCCTTTTTCCCATTAGAATAATGTCGATTTTATAAAAATTTCCTTTTTTTCTTTCCTTTTTTGTATTACAATGAAATTATCAAAAATCGATCGAAAGAAAGGGGTTTTTCCAATGGCAAACAGAATTATGCTCAACCAGACCTCCTATCACGGAGCTGGCGCAATCGAAGAAATCGCAAACGAAGCAAAGGCTCATGCTTTCCGGAAAGCATTTGTATGTTCCGATCCGGATCTGATCAAGTTTGGCGTAACCGCAAAAGTAACGGATATTTTAGACCGCGAAGGTCTTGCTTATGAAATCTACTCCGATATCAAAGCAAACCCGACCATCGAAAACGTAAAGAACGGCGTTGCAGCGTTCAAGGCTTCCGGCGCTGACTACATCATCGCAATCGGCGGCGGTTCCTCTATGGATACCTCCAAGGCCATCGGCATCATCATCGCCAACCCGGAATTTGAAGACGTCCGCAGCCTCGAAGGCGTTGCTCCCACCAAAAAGCCCTGCGTTCCGATTATCGCTGTTCCTACCACTGCCGGCACCGCTGCAGAGGTTACCATCAACTACGTTATCACCGACGTAGAGCGCAAGCGCAAATTCGTATGCGTTGACCCCCACGACATGCCGATCATCGCAGTCGTTGATCCCGATATGATGTCCTCCATGCCAAAGGGCCTGACCGCTTCTACCGGTATGGATGCTCTGACCCACGCAATCGAAGGCTACACCACCAAGGCTGCATGGGAAATGACCGATATGTTCCACTTAAAGGCAATCGAAATCATTTCCAAATCCCTGCGTAATGCCGCTGCTAACACCAAAGAAGGCCGTGAAGGCATGGCTCTTGGTCAGTATATCGCAGGCATGGGCTTCTCCAATGTCGGTCTCGGCATCGCTCATTCCATGGCACACACCCTGGGCGCTGTTTATGACACCCCTCACGGCGTTGCATGCGCAATGATGCTTCCGATCGTTATGGAATACAACGCAGACTGCACCGGTGAAAAATACCGTGAAATCGCACGCGCAATGGGCGTAGAAGGCGTTGATCAGATGGATCAGGCTGCTTACCGTAAAGCTGCGGTCGATGCTGTCCGCAAGCTTTCCGAGGATGTCGGCATTCCGTCCAAGCTCGAAGCCATCAAGGAAGAGGATCTTCCGTTCCTGGCAGAATCTGCCCATGCAGATGCATGCGCACCCGGCAACCCGAAGGATGCAAGCATCGAAGATCTGACCGCATTATTCCGTAAGCTGATGTAAAAAAGAATGTGCCTTGGCACATTCTCGCGCCGAGGCGCGGTTGCTTCGGCAACCATCTACCCCTGCGCCGAGTGCGCATCCTCGCGGAGCGTTTT
>ENA-ORSC01001032-ORSC01001032.1-human-gut-metagenome-genome-assembly--contig:-NODE-1032-length-19977-cov-3.375063_pt1 | contig 19977 bp, 13 predicted proteins | sample MGYA00242178_ERZ509140 | MGnify/ENA primary metagenome ERZ509140 (study PRJEB26280, sample SAMEA2338681) | human gut metagenome | biome: human gut; feature: human-associated habitat; material: faeces... | reverse complement strand
CTGCCGCTACTGCGGGAAGTCTGAAGAGTCGTATGAACCCGAGTACAGAGAGAATCGAAATTAAAGGGGACGGCTTTGAAGCGGAATTCGATCAGCAGACCGGAAGTATTTATAGCTTGAAATACGGCGATAAAACAATTATTGCGGCCGGAAACGGACCGAAACTTGATGCACTTCGTGCCTTTACAAACAATGATAACTGGTTCTATGCTCCTTGGTTTGAATATGGTTTGCATAACCTGCAACATAAAATGATAGAGGTAACAGCTCGTGAGAAGGATGGTAAAATGGTATTGAGTTTTACCGTAGAATCGCAGGCGCCGAATGCTGCAAGCATTAAAGGGGGGACCAGTTCCGGTAAAAATAGTATTGTGGAACTGACAGACCGGAAATTTGGAGCCAATGACTTTAAGTTTATTACCAATCAGGTGTGGACGGTTTATCCGGACGGCTCTATCGAATTGCAGTCTAGTATTACTTCTACTCGTCCCAGCCTGACTTTGCCACGTCTTGGCTATGTGATGAAAGTTCCTCAGGAATATGCTAACTTTACTTATTATGGTCGTGGACCGATTGATAACTATGCCGACCGTAAGAGTGGCCAGTTTATAGAGCAACATACGAATACGGTAGCGGGTGAGTTTGTGAATTTCCCGAAGCCGCAGGATATGGGTAATCATGAAGATGTACGTTGGTGTGCATTGACGAATCAGGCAGGACAAGGGGCAGTCTTTATAGCTACCGATCGCCTGTCGGTGTCTGCACTTCAATATTCTGCTCTTGATTTGATCCTGGCTTCTCATCCATATCAATTGCCTAAAGCAGGTGATACTTATTTGCATCTGGATTGTGCAGTTACCGGTTTGGGTGGTAATAGCTGCGGTCAAGGTGGCCCTCTTGTTCAAGACAGGGTATTTGCCGGTCATCATAATATGGGCTTTATTATCCGTCCGGTTGTTGGTGCGAATTTGGCAGCTGTTGCTAATGTTGCTCCTGCCGGAGATATTCCTTTGTCTATCACACGTACTCCTGCCGGGATGGTAGAATTGACGTCGGCAAAGAAAGACGCTGTATTCTGCTATACGATTGACGGTAGTAAAAAGGTACAGGAATATACAGAACCTATTCCTTTGCGTAATGGAGGTACTGTGAAAGCATGGTATAAGGACAATAAGGATATTAGTGCCGTTATGAAGTTTGAAAAGATAGAAAGTATCCAGATGCAGGTGGTATATGCCAGCAGCCAGGAATCAGGCGATGGAGATGCTGCTAATCTGGTTGACGGTGATCCTAGTACGATATGGCATACAATGTATTCAGTAACGGTTGCCAAATATCCGCACTGGGTGGATCTTGATGCAGGTGAAGTAAAAGAAATCAAAGGCTTTACCTATCTGCCGCGTCAGAATGGAAATAATGGCAATATCAAGGATTACTCTATTCAAGTCAGCATGGATGGTAAAGAATGGGGTGATCCGGTCAAGAAAGGTACTTTTGCTAATAACTCAAAGGAAAAGAGGGTGATGTTCGACAAGCCGGTAAAGGCACGTTATATTCGCTTTACTGCTTTGAGTTCGCAGAACGGACAAGACTTTGCGTCCGGTGCAGAAGTGACTATCCTGGCTAACTAGAATAAAACTATTCAGGCACAGATTACACGGACTTCACAGTTTTAGTCAATCAAAGAACTGTGAAATTTGTGTAATCCGTGTCTGATAACTAATAATGATTGGTGGTTATTACAATTCCCTTCCCGCTTTCTCGAAATCAGCCTTCGACTTACTTTGCGTTACAATATATACACCGAGAAATACGAGCGCAATGGCAAGTCCTTTCTGCCAGCCGAAACTTCCGATTCCCATAATAATGGCAGCAATCGTAGCCACAATCGGCTGCATATAATTATACATACTGACAACGGTAGGACGAAGCAGTTTTTGTGCCGTCATAATGCAGAGATAGGCTAGGAAACTTCCCCCTAGTACTACATAGAGCACTTGTATGATAGCAACGGTGGAAATAGAGGCCCACTGAATCGTTGAAATGTCATAATAGGAGAAAGGTATATAACATATCGAGGCGTAAACGAACATCCATTTATTGATTGTTACCGCTGAATACTGCTGAGATAGTCCTTTGAATACCGTCAGATAGATAGAGAAACTGATTTGTGCTACCAGACAGAGCAAGTCACCGATAAGGTTTCTGTTACCGCCACTTGCAGCCTGACTACTTAAAATAAGGATAAGTGCCCCCATAGCACCTACAAAAATTCCCAATACCTTCTTGTTTGTAATCGGTTCTTTCAGATAAATGGCAGCCACAATCATGGTTACTATCGGCAAAGTAGTAGTTACGATAGAGGCGTCGATAGGCGAAGTCATGGAAAGTCCGAAAATAAAGATTCCCTGATTAAATACTAAGGCAAACAGAGAAGCAAAGAAAATCTTTAGCATATCCCTGTGGTTGACGTGCTCTTGTTTACAGAATATAGATAACATCCAGAAAGCAGCCGCAGCTCCTATCATACGGAATGTAGTGACGGAAAGAGCGGAAAACTCTTGCAGAGCCGATTTACCAATAGGAGCCATTAAGCCCCACATAACGTTTGCTGTCAACGCAAACAGATGACCGTGTAGATTCTTACTTTTGTCCATGCTGATAATAGTGATCTAATATAATCTTATAAGAATAACATCTAATTAGAAAAAACGGTTGGCAAAGGTAACTTTTTTATTCTTGTATTTTCTCAATCCGGTAAATAAACTGACATACTTTGAGAAAAAATGGCAAGGGGAATAATTCTTCCCTGCACAGACAAAGACTTAATCATAATAAGCATTTGATAAATGATAAAGAAAGGTGTTATGGCAGACATTGCGATACTATGTAATCATCTTCCCGGCGGACTACTGCCAGACCGCGTCCTCGTCCACACCGGAGATAGAAATGAAGTAGTCTCATTTCTGTTGAAACAGAGAAAGGAGAAGACGATAAAACAAAATGTCCCGTTTGTGCATGAAAACGGGACATTTTATTTATATTTGCCTTGATTAAACTTGAATATTATGGAACAACAAGCCAATTATATCCGTCGTATCGAAATCCACGGACTATGGGGACGTTTTAATATAAGCTGGGATTTACGTCCCGATGTAAATATCCTTTCCGGCATTAACGGAGTGGGGAAGACAACAATTCTCAATCGTTCCGTCGGCTATCTTGAAGACCTTTCCGGCGAGATGAAAAGCGACGAAAAAAACGGCGTGCGTCTTTTCTTCGACAATCCCGAGGCCACCTATATACCGTATGATGTGATTCGCAGTTACGACCGCCCCCTGATTATGGGCGACTTTACAGCCCGTATGGCAGATAAGAATGTGAAGTCCGAACTGGACTGGCAGCTCTACCTTCTCCAACGCCGTTATCTTGATTATCAGGTCAACATAGGCAATAAAATGATAGAAATGCTTTCGAGCAACGATGAAGAAGAACGGCGAAAAGCCGCGACCCTGTCGATTGCCAAACGTCGTTTTCAGGATATGATTGACGAACTGTTCAGCTATACCCGTAAGAAGATAGACCGTAAACGGAACGACATTGCTTTCTATCAGGATGGCGAACTGCTGTTTCCCTATAAACTGTCTTCCGGTGAAAAGCAGATGTTAGTAATTCTGTTGACGGTACTCGTGCAGGATAACAGCCATTGTGTGCTGTTTATGGATGAACCGGAGGCTTCCCTTCATATCGAATGGCAGCAGAGATTAATTTCAATGATACGGGAACTGAATCCGAATGTGCAGATTATCCTGACTACCCATTCGCCTGCCGTCATTATGGAAGGTTGGCTGGACGCCGTGACGGAAGTGAGCGATATATCCACCTCGTTGGAACATACGTTTGAAAAAGGATGTTCCCAAACGAAACCATAATTTGTATAATTAGTAACTATCAACATGGCAACTTCACTAAGAGATAACCTGACTTCTTCTTACTTCAACGCTGCCCATAAACTCTACTCGAAGAAGGCGCGCCGGCGTATCATTGCTTATGTAGAAAGCTATGATGATGTCGCATTCTGGCGTACGTTGCTCGAAGAATTTGAAGATGACGAACATTATTTCCAGGTGATGCTTCCTTCCGCCACCTCCCTGGCAAAAGGGAAGAAGATGGTGTTGATGAATACGCTGAATACAAAGGAACTGGGAAGAAGCCTGATTGCCTGTGTCGACAGTGACTATGATTTTCTGTTGCAAGGAGCTACCAATACCTCCCGTAAGATTAACCGGAACAAATATATTTTCCAGACCTACACTTACGCCATTGAAAACTACCATTGTTTTGCTGAAAGTCTTCATGAAGTGTGTGTGCAGGCTACGTTGAACGACCGTTTTATTCTCGATTTCGATGCTTACCTGAAACGTTACTCGGAAATCGTATATCCGCTTTTCCTGTGGAATATCTGGTTCTACCGCCAGTGTGATACTTATACCTTTCCGATGTATGACTTCCATACATATACGGCTTTGAAAGAGATAAGTTTGAGGCATCCCGAACACAGTCTGGAAGCTTTACAACACCGTGTCAATCAGAAACTTTCGGAATTGAAAAAACGTTTTCCCCGTATTGTCAATCAGGTGAACAACTTACGTGATGAATTGAAGGAACTGGGATTAATGCCCGAAACGACTTATTTATATATGCAGGGACATCACGTAATGGACAATGTCGTGATGAAACTCCTGATTCCGGTCTGTACTGCTCTGAGGCGTGAACGGGAGCAGGAGATCAAACGCCTCGCAGAACATAATGAACAATTTAGAAACGAACTGACCTGTTATCAGAACAGTCAGGTGAATGTAGAGATCATGCTGAAAAAGAATGTAGCCTATAAACGGCTCTTTCATTACGAATGGCTCCGGCAGGACATTCAGGAATACTTGGCGAAAGGAGAATGAAATAAACAATAGATAAAAGAGAACTAAACCAAAAGAGAAAAAATATTTATGAAAGAAGTAATTGATACGGTGAGTGTAGCATTAGCGAGTGGGGAAGTGGAAGAATTGGGAGGAGCAGTGATGCAGGAAGTCAACCGCTCGTTACTATCGGCAGGAGTGAACGAAGAATGGGCTGACAAGATTGACAATCTGATAGTGCTGCTGTTTATTATCGGAATCGCTTTACTGGCTAACGTAATCTGCCGCAGGATCATCTTGCGGGTAGTGGCAAAACTGGTGAAGCAAACTAAGGCGACGTGGGATGATATCGTATTCGATCATAAGGTAATGGTACATCTTAGCAGAATGGTGGCACCGATTCTGATTTATATTGCCATTCCTATTGCTTTCCCCGAACACGCTGATTCCGGGTTGCTCGATTTCTTACGCAGGCTTTGCATGATTTATATCCTTGCAGTATTCCTGCGGTTTGTCAGTTCGTTGTTTACTGCCATTTATCAGGTATACAGCCGGAAAGAGCAATATAGGGACAAGCCTTTGAAGGGACTTTTGCAGACGGCACAAGTCATCCTTTTCTTTATAGGGGCTATTATCATCATCAGTATTCTGATTAATCAAAGTCCGGTGGTGTTGTTGACGGGACTCGGAGCTTCTGCTGCCGTCCTGATGTTGGTATTCAAAGACAGTATTATGGGATTTGTGTCCGGTATTCAGCTTTCTGCCAACAATATGCTGAAAGTGGGCGATTGGATTACCATGCCAAAGTACGGTGCGGATGGTACGGTGATAGAAGTAACCTTGAACACCGTGAAAGTGCGCAACTTCGATAATACCATAACCACTATTCCGCCTTACCTGCTGGTTAGTGACTCTTTCCAGAACTGGCAGGGAATGCAGGAGTCCGGTGGGCGCCGCGTGAAACGCTCTATCAATATAGACATGAGCAGCGTGCGTTTCTGTACTCCGGAGATGTTGGCGAAGTATCGAAAGATACAGTTGTTGAAAGATTACGTAGACCGGACGGAGAAAGTAGTGGAAGAATATAACAAAGAACATAATATTGACAATTCAGTACTCGTAAACGGGCGTCGTCAGACAAATTTGGGCGTTTTTCGCGCTTACCTGACTAATTATCTGAAAAGCCTTCCTACCGTTAATCAGGAACTGACTTGCATGGTCCGCCAGCTCCAGCCGACGGAAACCGGTATCCCTCTGGAACTCTATTTCTTTTCGGCCAATAAAGTCTGGGTTGCCTATGAAGGCATACAGGCAGACGTATTCGATCATGTGCTTGCCATTATTCCCGAATTTGACTTGCAAGTATTCCAGAATCCTTCGGGTGCCGACCTGCGCCGGATAGGAGTAAAAATAGAGAAATAAGTATTAGAACAATAAAACACTGTTAACTATCCATTGTCATGACTACACCGTTACCAAATCAGATAATCCGCGAAATCACTCCTCTATCAGACAAGGACTGTTTTTATATTGCAGAACGTTATAAGACAGAATTTACTTATCCTATCCACAATCATTCCGAGTTTGAACTGAACTTTACCGAGAAGGCGGCGGGAGTGAGAAGGGTAGTCGGAGATTCTTCCGAAGTGATAGGCGACTATGATTTGGTCTTGATAACAGGTAAAGACCTGGAGCACGTCTGGGAACAGAACGAATGTCGTTCGAAAGAGATACGGGAGATAACGATCCAGTTTTCTTCCGATCTTTTCTTCAAGAGCTTTATCAATAAGAACCAGTTTGACTCTATCCGCCGGATGTTGGATAAGGCGCAGAAAGGACTTTGTTTCCCGATGTCCGCCATTCTTAAAATATATCCGTTGCTCGATACACTTGCTTCTGAGAAACAGGGATTCTATGCAGTAATCAAGTTTATGACGATTCTCTACGAACTCTCCCTTTTTGAAGAAGAAGCCCGCACATTGTCCAGTTCGTCTTTTGCCAAGATAGATATTCATTCGGACAGCCGCCGTGTGCAAAAGGTGCAGGAGTATATCAATGCCCATTATCAGGAGGAGATTCGCTTGGGGCAGTTGGCAGCTATGGTTGGAATGACGGATGTGTCCTTCAGTCGGTTCTTCAAACTGCGGACTGGTAAGAATCTCTCCGACTATATCATTGATATACGTCTTGGTTTTGCTTCCCGCCTGTTGGTGGATTCTACCATGTCAATAGCCGAAATCTGCTATGAGTGCGGATTCAATAATCTTTCCAACTTCAACCGGATCTTCAAAAAGAAGAAGGCTTGCTCTCCTAAAGAATTTCGTGAGAACTACCGGAAAAAGAAGAAGCTGGTTTAAGGTCCGTACATCTCTTCCATTAGTTGTTCGCAAGCTTTCTGGAGATGTTCTGAGTGGGGGCTTGTGCCACCGGCTTGTCACAGTTGTGCCATCGTGGTGTCACAGTTGTGCCAAGCCGATGTCACAGTTGTGACAGGCCGGTGTCATATCCTGGCACTGAGCTTGTCTGTCGTGTAATAATCTTGCAACCTATCTTTCAACCGATTGTATCTTCTCCGTATTACTGTTGTAACACCCACCCCCTACCTTTGCCCACGGATTTAAAACGTAGAGCAAAGTTCGATGAAAAAACTATTTCTTTTAAGATTTTCCGTTGCAGCCTTTTTTTGTATGCTGTGTGTACTTTCTTCGCTGGCTGCTAATATCAAGGTGAAAGGAGCTGTGAAAGACAAACTTTCCAAGGAGCCTTTAATCGGAGCAACGATTCGTCTAATAGGCACTCAGGCCGGAGCCGTCACTGATATGGACGGTAATTTTGAGTTAAATGCCGGTGGTGTGTTGGAAGGTATGTATGATATTGAAATAAAATATGTAGGATACAAGACCGAGGTTCGTCGCAAGGTCCGTGTGGAGAACGGCAAACTGGTGATACTGAATCTGGAACTGGAAACGGATGCACAGGAACTTGCCGATGTGGTAGTCGTAGCAAAGAAGAATCGTGAGAATGAAAATATGCTGCTGCTCGAACAGCAGAAAGCCGTCATTGCAGTGCAGTCCGTAGGGGTGAAGGAACTTTCGCGCAAAGGGGTTTCCGATGCGGAAGGCGCCGTAACCAAAGTATCAGGGGTATCCAAACAAGACGGAGTGAAGAACGTCTTTGTCCGCGGACTGGGCGACCGCTATAATGCAACCACCTTCAACGGCTTCTCCCTTCCTTCCGAAGACCCTGAATATAAGAATATCTCTCTCGACTTTTTCGGAACGGACGTCATACAGTCCGTAGGTGTCAACAAAGCCTTCAACGCAGGTGGCAGCAGTGATGTCGGCGGCGCAACGATCGACATCGTCTCCAAAGAACTGATAGGTGGCGGAAACTTCGGTATCGGCATTTCCGGCGGACTGAACACGCAAACCTTGACAGCCGATTTCCTCAAAATGGACGGGGTGGACTTTATGGGTTTTGCCAACCGCACCGAACCTGCCGACGAAAACACTTGGGGATTTAAGAATAAACTCGACCCTACCGAAAAACATCTCCAGATAAACCGGAGTTACAGCATTTCCGGTGGAAAACGTTTCTATATAGGTAAGGACAAGAATCCGCTTTCTTTCTTCCTGACCGCCGGACATACAACAGATTATCAGTATACGGACGAAGTGATACGCAATACCACTACCAGCGGCACAATCTATAAAGATATGCAGGGAAAAAAATATGCCGAGAATATCAGCCAACTGCTACTGGCCAACGTGGACTACGATATGAACAACCGTCACCACGTCAGCTATAACTTGATGATGATACACGCCGGCACGCAGTCGGTAGGCGACTACACCGGCAAGAATTCTATCTTTAGCGATGATTACGATAACTTGGGATTGACCCGCCGTCAGCAATCTAATGATAACCTTTTAATCGTCAATCAGTTGTTGACCAATTGGGGACTGACCAAATCATTAAGTCTGGATGCCGGTGCTTCCTACAATATGGTGAAAGGATACGAGCCTGACCGCCGCATCAACAATATCACGAAAGCGGAAAACGGATACACCCTGCTTCGGGGAAACTCTCAACAACGCTACTTCTCCGCACTGGACGAAGATGATATTAATGTAAAAGCAGGCTTGGTCTACCGCTTGAAAGACGATATGGAAGAAATCTCCAATATCCGCCTCGGCTACACAGGCAGATTTGTAGACGACAGTTTCAAGGCTACGGAATACAACCTGACCGTGGAACATGCTTCCGACTTCCCTTCGCTGGATGGTTTCTTGCTTGATGATTACTATAATCGGGACAACTTATCTTCCGGCTGGTTCAAGATTCAGAAGAATGTGGACAAGTATACTGTCACCAAGAATATCCATTCGGCATACGCCGAAGCTACTTATCAGTTTACCCCGCGTTGGATTGTAAACTTGGGGTTGAAGTATGATTATGTAGATATCAATGTAGATTATAATGTGAATAGAGGCGGTTCCGAAGGAAGCAACACCATTCGGAAAGACTATTTCCTGCCCAGCCTCAATCTGAAATATAATCTGAATGAGAAACATTCCCTCCGTTTGGGGGCAAGCAAGACCTATACGCTGCCGCAAGCCAAAGAAATATCTCCTTACCGCTATGTAGGCGTGAATTTCAACAGTCAGGGAAATCCGAATCTGAAACCCTCGGACAACTATAACTTCGACCTCAAATGGGACTTCAATCCCAGCCCGACGGAACTCGTTTCGCTGACAGCTTTCTATAAACATATCAAAGATCCGATCTCCCGCATTGAAGTGGCCAGTGCCGGTGGATATCTCTCATACGAGAATATTTCGGATCGTGCAACAGTTGCCGGAGTAGAGGTGGAAATACGTAAAAACCTGTTTGTCCGTCCGTTGAGCAGTGCTGCGAACGGCATGAACAAACTCTCCTTCGGACTGAACGGTTCCTACATTTACACCAATGCGAAGATGCCTTTGGCAACCGTCACCACCGGTTCGCAACTGGAAGGAGCTGCCCCGTGGATTGCCAACTTCGACCTTTCTCACCATTTCACCCGAGACGAACGCAGTTTTGTCAATACGCTGGTTCTTAATTATGTGAGCGATAAGATTTATACGATTGGAACGCAAGGATATCAGGACATCATGGAACGGGGACTTGTCACACTCGACTTCGTCTCGCAGGCCCGGTTGAACAAATATCTCTCCCTCAACCTGAAAGCTCGCAACCTGCTGAATCCTTCCCATAAATTGAGTCGCAAAGCCAATGAGAGTGGCGAAAAGGTAGTGCTCGGCGATTATAAAAAAGGAATAAACATCAGCCTGGGAGTGTCGTGCACATTCTAAGTCCCGGCAATAGAAATAGAATAAGATAATTGATTACAGAACTTGATTATTAACTGATTACTGAATAGAATTATTAACTAATTATTGAAGCAAAATGAAAAGATTGTTTGTGAACTTTATGACGTGTGCCGCTATGGCAACTGCACTTACGTTGGCTGCATGTAGCAGTGACAGTGACGGAGAAGGTAATGGAAACGGTAATGGTGGAAACGGAGAAGGCACAGGTAGCTCTATCGTAGTGGGCGACAACATCCTGTCCGGAACACTGACCGGCGAACAGACGCTGGAATCTAAAGAATATATCCTGAACGGAACGGTAATCGTAGCCGACGGTGGCCGCCTCAATATCCCTGCCGGAACAACGATTAAAGCTCGTGAAGGTTTCAGCAGCTATCTTTTAGTAGCACAGGGCGGTAAACTCTACGCTGATGGTACGGCAGACAAGCCGGTCATCTTTACTGCCAACACCACTTCACCCGTTTCCGGCTACTGGGGTGGTATCATTATCAATGGTAAGGCTCCTATCTCCGGTCAGAACGCCGATAAGAGCGATACGGGTTTGACGGAAATCGACAACAGTTTTAAATATGGAGGCAATGTAGATGATGATAACTCCGGTTCATTGACTTACGTGCAGATCTGTTATGCCGGAGCCCGTTCCACTGCCGATATCGAACACAACGGTCTGACACTGAATGGTGTGGGTAGCGGTACAAAGATAGAAAATATCTATGTGCTCGAAAGTGCCGATGACGCAATCGAGTTCTTCGGCGGAACGGTGAACGTAACCAATCTTCTGGCTGTAAATCCGGATGATGATATGTTCGACTTCACACAAGGATATAGCGGTACGCTGAAAAACTGCTATGGCGTATGGGAAAACGGTTATACCAGCACGGAAGCAGATCCGCGCGGCATTGAAGCGGACGGTAATCTCGACGGCTTGTATCCTACCCATCTGCGTCAGTCTGATTTCCGCGTGGAAAACATGACGATTGTGAATAATGCAGCTGATAAGGCAGACAACGTAGACCGTATGCAGGATGTGATAAAGATTCGTCGCGGTGCGAAAGCTGCTATCGTCAACGCATTGGTAAAGGGTACGGGTGGTTCAATCGACCTGATTGATATGAGCGATAGCAAGGGTGCAGGTAATGCAGATTCCAGTGTCAGCATTACAAACTCACTGAATCTGACAGGAAAGAAACTGAACGGTACATTGAATACCTTTGCCGAACCGGCAGGCAACATAGGTACGGACGTTTCTCTGTTCACCTGGACGGGATATAATTTCTCCTCCCTCTGATTCTTGACTGCTCGAAGTCTGTTTTTCAGAAAGACATGAGAGGTGTGTCATAACTTAATAAGGTTACGATTGAGGTACCTTTGAGTTATGGCACATCTTTTTTATATTTGGTTTCTCCTTGTCAATTCCTCTGTTATTAGCAATTATTTCGTATATTATATAATCGGTCTGATTTTCTTTTTCGTATATTTGTTCCTTGTTATCCTATGATAAATAAAATATGCAAACAGACTACGAGCGGTATATTAAGATGTCTTCTCTAGCCCAAATTGGATGGTGGGAAGCGGATTTTGCGGCAGGGCATTATTTGTGTTCGGATTTTCTATGTGAACTCCTCGGATTGGAGGGGGATACCATTTCTTTTCAAGATTTCCAAAAGTTGATACGTGAAGATTATCGTGAGCAAATCATTCAGGAATTTCGTGCAAATGCGAATATTCATCGGAACTTTTATGAACAGACTTTTCCCGTCCGTTCCCGGTATGGTGAGATTTGGTTGCATACCCGCCTGGCTCATCGTGAGAAAGGTACGGGAACCAATGGCGGTGATAAATCCTTCGGTGTCATTCAACGGGTGGAAGCCCCTAAGGAGTCAGAACAAAGAGACGCTTTGAGAAGGGTGAACAGTCTGCTTCGTCGTCAGAGTTTTATCTCCCAGTCTTTGCTCCGTTTCCTTCACGATGAAGAAGTAGACTCTTGTGTCATGGAGATATTGAACGACATTCTGAATCTTTACTACGGGGAAGGTCGTGTCTATATTTTCGAATATGACGAAAATCACACTCACCAGAGTTGTATATACGAGGTCGTTTCCGAAGGGGTATCGTCGGAAAAAGACAGTCAGCAGAATCTTCCTATTGACCAGGCAAAATGGTGGAGCAAGCAGATTCTTTCCGGTACGCCTATTCTGTTGAATTCGTTGAACCAGTTGCCAGAGGAAGCGGAAGACGAATATCGTTTCCTCGATGCACAAGGCATCTTGTCAATCATGGTGACTCCTTTAAGGGCGGGCGACCATATTTGGGGATATATGGGTATTGATCTGGTTAAGACTTATCACGAATGGAGTAATGAAGACTATCAATGGTTTTCTTCACTTGCCAATATTATAAGTATTTGTATTGAGTTGCGCAAAGCAAAGGATAAGGTTATCCGCGAACAGGTCTTTCTGAATAATTTGTTCCGTTTCATGCCTATGGGGTATTTGCGCTTGTCGATAATCCGTGATGAGCAGAATCGGCCTTGCGATTATAAGGTGACGGACGGAAATAGTTTAGTTGTTAAATTTTTCGGTAGTTCGATAAAAGAATATATGGGATGTCCTGCCTCGAAGATACATCCTGACTATGTTTCGAAACTGGAGCTTTTGGTAGGTGTAATGCAAGGTAACACGTATAAGGAAGGAGATGATTATGTTGCCAAGACGGGCATTTATACTCACTGGATTGTCTATTCGCCGGAGGAAGATGAAGTGGTTGCTTTGTTCCTCGACACTACGCAGGCAGTGAAAGCCAATCGAGCAATGGACCGTAGCGAAAAACTGTTCCAGAATATATTTGCCAATATCCCGGCCGGTGTAGAAATCTACGACAAGGACGGCTATCTGGTTGATATGAACAACATGAATCTGGAAATATTCGGAGTGGTAAATAAATCGGAAGTAATCGGAGTGAACTTTTTTGAAAATCCGAATGTCCCTCAGCAAATCCGCGACCGTGTGCGGAATGAAGATTTGGTGGATTTCCGTCTTAACTACTCTTTCCGGCGTGCCGAAGGATATTATCTGACGAACCGTTCGGATATAATAGAGCTGTATACGAAAGTTACTAAGTTATATGACAATGAAGGGAACTTCAGCGGATATATATTGATTAACATTGATAATACCGAACGTATTGATGCCATAAACCGCATCCGCGACTTCGAGAATTTCTTCCTGTTGATTTCCGATTATGCCAAAGTGGGGTATGCCAAGCTGAACCTTATGAGTCGGAAAGGATATGCCATTAAACAATGGTATAAGAATGTGGGAGAGGAGGAAGATACGCCGTTGAGCGAAGTTGTTGGTATCTACCGCCACGTGCATCCGGATGATCGCCGATATATTCTCGACTTCTATGAGGAAGTGAAGAAGGGCAACAGACGCCATTTTCAGAAAGAAATGCGTGTTCGTCGCGTGGGAACCATAGACCAGTGGAACTGGGTGCGTTCTAATATTATGGTGACTAATTACAGGCCCGAGGAGAATGAAATTGAAATCATAGGTATCAACTACGACATCACGGAACTGAAAGAGACGGAAGCGGAACTGATTCTGGCACGTGACAGGGCAGAAATGGCAGGCCGTCTGAAAAGTGCTTTCCTCGCTAATATGAGCCATGAAATCCGTACTCCGCTGAATGCCATTGTCGGCTTCTCGGATTTGTTGGTTGAGGCGGAAGATATTGAGGAACGGAAGGAATATGTCAAGATTGTCCGTAACAACAATGAACTGTTGTTGCAACTAATTACGGACATATTGGATCTCTCGAAAATTGAAGCCGGTACGTTTGATTTTACTTACGGAGATGTAAATGTGAATTTGCTGTGCGAGAATATTGTCCGTTCTATGGAAATGAAAGTGAGCGAAGGAGTAGCGTTGGTGTTCGATTCTAATCTTCCGCAATACCATCTCATTAGCGACCGTAATCGTCTGCATCAGGTAATCTCTAACTTTGTAAACAATGCGATTAAGTTTACTTCGCAGGGAAGTATCCGTGTAGGCTATCAGATGAAGGGGGAAGAACTGGTATTCTATGTGCAGGATACGGGAATAGGGATTGATAAGGAACAGCAGTTGCATATCTTTGAACGTTTCGTCAAACTCAACTCTTTTGTGCCCGGCACGGGATTGGGACTTGCTATCTGCCAAAGTATCATAGAACAACTTGGCGGGCGGATAGGAGTTGATTCCGAACCGGGCAAAGGCTCACGGTTCTGGTTCAGACTGCCGGGGGTGATTGTGGCGGAATGAGTGTACACCCTCTAATAATTTTTATCCCCGTCTCTATTGTCACAATAAATGCAGACTGGAGACGGGGATAACTTTTTTTCTTTTCAATTATATTCCGAACGAGAATTTATCAATAGACTGATATACGATGCTTGCTATACCCAGTCCGATAATGCCCAACGTACAAAGCGCCAGTCCCCATTTGGTACAACGGTCGCTGCGGAAAGTAGGAATCGGATTATCGGAAGGAGTGATATACATTGCTTTCACAATCAGCAGGTAGTAATACAGTGAGATAACTGTATTCACCAGTGCAATGAATACCAGCAAGTGGAAACCTGCATCGAAGGCAGCCATGAAGATAAAGAACTTCGAGAAGAATCCGGCAAATGGCGGGATACCTGCCAATGAGAATAAGGACAAGGTCATTAGGAGCGCTATCTTCGGATTCGTCTTATAAAGTCCTGCGTAATCTTCGAGTGTAAACTTCTGGCTGCGCAGTGCTACGATAGTAATAACGGCAAATACACCAAGGTTGGCGGCTGCATATACCAGTACGTAATATACCAATGCTGTCATTCCCTGTGCTGTGCCTCCGATGACGCCCAACATGATATATCCGGCTTGTGAGATACTGGAGAATGCCATGAGGCGTTTCAGATTCTGCTGGCGGATAGCGAATATGTTGGCAATCGTGATAGAAGCGATAGTTACCCAATAAAGTACCTCCTGCCAATCATCGATCATCGGGGCGAATACTTTAATCAGGATAGCCAATAACACGAATGCTGCCGAGCCTTTTGAAATAACACTCAGATAAGCTGTAACCGTGCTTGGAGCGCCTTCGTAAACGTCAGCTGTCCAGAGGTGGAACGGAACGAGGGACAGTTTGAACGCCATACCCGTAAAGAAGAATACGAATGCCATGATTTGCAGGGGATTTCCGTCGATGTGTGCGGGAAGATCATCGAAATACAATGTTCCGGCAGAACCGTAAATCATTGACAGGCCGAACAACAGCAACGCACTGGAGAAAAGTGCCGTAAGGATATACTTGGCACCGGCTTCGGAAGAATTGTGGCGGTATTTGTCGAAAGCAATCAGGGCAGCCATAGGAATAGAAGCTGTTTCCAGTCCGATAAAGAACATCAGGAAATGTCCGGCGGAAATCATGAGATACATACCAAACAAGGTGGAGAGTGTCAATACATAGAATTCTCCTTGTTTAAAGGCGGTGTCTTCACGTTTCATCCATTCGTGTGCCATCAGAAAGACAATCAACGTACCTATATTCAGGATTGACTTGACAACCGTATGCATGGGGACATAGTGATACATACCACCGAATACGTCGGCGGCAGTTCCCGGAATCAGGTTGATAGCTGTATGGACCGCCATCAGAATGACAGGTAGCATTGTGTTCAGTCGTGCTTTCCCATCATTTTTGTGTGCGTCCGGGCTCATGAAGAGGTCGGCCAAAAACAGTAGTAGCAGGACAACTACGAGCGACAGCTCTTCTCGCATATGTAGAAATTGTGAATAATCCATATTGTTAATTACAAATTACTAGTTATTAATTACAGATTCCGGCTTATGGGATTAGTTGTGAGACAACCGGCAATACACTTTCACCAATCATGTGGCTTATCCAGAAAGGAGCCATACCCAATCCCGCTACACAGGCGATGAGGCAGATAACGGCTACACGCTCGTCCCACGTCGCATCAGTCAGTGTGAGGTGATGTTTATTGGTACAGGTACCGTATAGAATCTTACCTACCAGACGCAGGATATAGACTGCTGTAATCACAATCGAGGAGCAGGCAATGATAGTCAATGTACGGTGGAATACATCGTTGTTCTGGAATGAACCGACGAAGATTGTCATTTCGGCAATGAAACCACTCAAGCCCGGCAGACCGAGATTGGCAAGACCGGCAATCACATAACATACGCTCAGGAACGGCATAATCTTCATCAAACCGGCAAGCTCGCGAACGTCACGTGTGTGTGTACGTCCGTAAATCATACCGATAAGGGCGAAGAACAAGGCTGTCATTAATCCGTGGGAAAGCATCTGGAGGATAGCTCCCGTTGCGGCTGTCTGATTCAGCATCAGGATAGCAAAGAGAACCAATCCGCAGTGGGATACGGAAGAATAGGCGTTGATGTATTTCAAATCCGTTTGTACGCAAGCGGAGAACGCTCCGTAAACAACAGAGATACCGGTTAATATCAGGAATATCCATGAAAGTTCGTTGGCTGCCTCCGGCATGAGGTACATGGCGATACGGAAACATCCGTAGCCCCCGAGTTTCATCAATACACCGGCATGGAGCATGGATACCGCCGTCGGCGCGGAAGCGTGACCGTCCGGACTCCATGTGTGGAACGGGAAAAGGGCACCCAGTACACCAAAACCGAGGAATGTCAGTGGGAACCAGATGCATTGCTGTGCGAAAGGTATATTATGCAACTGTGCGATTTCGAGAAGGTTCATCGTCGTTGCTCCCGAGCCGAAATAGATTCCGAGAATACCGATCAGCAGGAAGGCGGAACCACCCATTAGCATGAGTGTCAGTTTCATGGCTGCGTATTCTTTGCGTCCCGAACCCCATACACCAATCAGCAAGTACATCGGAATCAGTGCGATTTCGTAGAACATGAACATGGTAAACAAGTCGATGGATATAAAGAATCCGAACACTCCCATAGAGAGCAGGGTGAACCAAAGGAAATATTCTTTGGTCAAAGGTTGCAGACGCCATGAGGCGAATGTCCCGGTGAATACGATAATAGCAGACAGTAACAGCATGGCTACTGAGATCCCATCGACACCTACCGAGTAGGAGATGTGAAGCGGAGCATACCATAGGGTATCTGCGCGAAATAACATTTCTGCCGTGTTGCCGGCACTACGTTCTCCCAAGTACATAAAGGTCAGTACGACGGAGGCAATCAAAAGTGCAGATGCGCCGGTAACCATAACCCCTCGGATGGCTTTGATTCCTTGGGCTGCCCAAAGACCGGCCAGCATTAGTAAGGGGATGAGTACGAATATTGATAAGAAATTCATATCGTTCTGTGCTTTATAAGATTAATAGTAGGATAAGTGCCAGTGCACCACAAAGGAACACATACGCATATTGTTGTACCTGACCGCTCTGCAAACCACGAATTTCGTCACTAGTGGTATTGGTAGCCCATGCCAGGAAGTTAAAGAATCCGTCCACTACATGACGGTCCCACCATGCAATAGGAGTAGAGATGCAACGGAAGATAATCTTATGTGTAATGAACTGGTATATATCATCAATATAGAAACGATTGTAGGCAGCTTTGTGCAGACCTTTGAACTGTTTTGCCAGAGAATCGGCAACAGGCTGTTTGGCATTCTTATACATCCATGTAGCGATTGCAATAGAAATGATAGCAATAACGACACTTGTGATAGCTACCGACGGATCGAGATGAATAGAATAGGATTCTCCATTTGAACTGATGAAATGTCCGAAAGGAATAAATCCGGCTCCACAAGTTACCGCAGCCAGGAACATCAGAGGGAATGTCATAGCTAACGGACTTTCATGCGGGTGGCAAGGTGCCGCTTCCAAGTTCTTATCCGAATGGGAACTTGCCCGGGATGGTTCGCTCCCCCAGAAGATACCATAGTAGAGACGGAACATATAGAAAGCAGTCATTGCAGCAATTACTGTCATCACCCAACCCATAACAGAACTGTATTGGAAGCAAGCGGCCAAAATCTCATCTTTTGAGAAGAAACCGGAGAACGGGGGAATACCTGCAATGGCAAGACAAGCAATCAGGAATGTCCAGTGTGTGATAGGCATATATTTACGTAATCCTCCCATTGCCGACATCTCGTTGGAGTGTACCGCATGGATAATGCTACCTGCACCGAGGAATAACAGCGCTTTAAACATAGCGTGTGTGAAAAGGTGGAACATGGATGCCATGTATCCCAATCCGCCTTCGTGCGGGTTCATGGAAGTACATACGCCGAGAGCCACCATCATAAAGCCTATCTGCGAGATGGTGGAGAAGGCGAGTACACGCTTGATGTCACTCTGCACACAAGCCACGCTGGCGGCATAGAATGCGGTGAATGCGCCTACATAGGCCACGAGGTGCAGCACGTGGGGCGCATAGTCGATGAACAGCGGGAACATGCGTGCCACCAAGTATACGCCTGCCACCACCATCGTAGCGGCATGAATCAGTGCGCTCACCGGAGTAGGACCTTCCATGGCATCGGGCAGCCAGATGTGCAGCGGGAACATGGCGCTCTTGCCGGCTCCGCCGATGAACATCAGTCCCAGCGCCAGCGGAATCATGGCAGCGCCGCCTTTCAGCAATGCCATTTCATTGGGCTGGAAGGTGTAGGTTCCGGCATAGTAACCGTAAACCAGGATACCGATAAGGAAGCCCAGGTCGGCAAAGCGGGTCACGATAAACGCTTTCTTGCTGGCGGCGATTGCTGCGGGTTTCGTGTAGTAGAAGCCTATCAGCAGGTAGGAAGAAACACCCACCAGCTCCCAGAACAGATACATCTGGAAGATATTGGTTGCCACCACCAGTCCGAGCATGGACATCGTAAACAGCGAGAGGAAAGCGTAGTAGCGTTGGAAGCCGCGTTCGCCTTTCATATAGCCCATACTATAAATATGTACCATCAGCGATACTGTTGTGATGACCACCAGCATCATGACAGAAATCGGATCCAGCAATATACCCAGATCGATGTGGAGGGCTTCTGTGAAACGCAGCCATTCGAAATCGACAGGCATTATCCGGGCAAATACTCCGTCTACCCGGGGAGCTGAAAAATAAAGTCCTGCAGTGATATAGGCCAAGCCTGTTGTGACAGCCAGAGAGAGGCTGCCGATATAGCCGGCTGTGTTCGGACGGAGTTTCATCCCGAATAATCCGAGCACCAGGAAAGTGAGCATCGGAAGCAGGAGGATCGATATTGTATATTCCATAATCTGAAGTTTAGTCTTTCAATTTATTTAAATTCTTCACCTGAATATTCCGGATGTTCCGGTATATATTGATAATGATTGCTATGGCCACTGCTGTTTCACAGGCCGATATTCCGATAGCGAACAGGGTGAAGAAAAAACCTTCCAGTTGGTCCGGGAATAAAAAACGGTTGAAAGCCACAAAATTGATAATCAATTCAATAGAAATCAATACCGCTAACATATTCCTGCGGGTCATAAATCCGTAGATTCCGGCGAAAAACATGATCGTGCTGATCACCAGATAATATTCCATCGTTATTTCCATACTATTCAATTTTCATGTTTAACGTTTCCGGGCGATCAGGATACCCCCGATAATACAAGCCAACAACAAAACACTGATTACCTCGAAAGGTAACAGATA
>ENA-ORSC01001014-ORSC01001014.1-human-gut-metagenome-genome-assembly--contig:-NODE-1014-length-20240-cov-5.074412_pt1 | contig 20240 bp, 19 predicted proteins | sample MGYA00242178_ERZ509140 | MGnify/ENA primary metagenome ERZ509140 (study PRJEB26280, sample SAMEA2338681) | human gut metagenome | biome: human gut; feature: human-associated habitat; material: faeces... | reverse complement strand
CCTGCCGGAAAAGCTTCCATATCTTTTGACGGTGCCCGGACACGTGCATCCCTAAATACTATATCGAGTACCTTTGCTCTTTACGGAATCGCAACGGATGCCGGCAATACTTCGGTCGTTTTCAATAATCAGAAGATAGAGTATAATAACGAGAGTACCCTCTGGGTTTATTCCCCATTGAAATATTGGAATACACAAGCCGATCACAAGTTCGGAGCTTATGCTCCTTATAATTCCTCCCGGAATTTCTCATTCAATCCGGAAGGATTTCCGATGATAACAGGTTTCATGGTAAGTCAGAATGTTGACAATCAGGAATCTCTCTTACTTTCGCATCCGGTTGACCGGGAGGTAAGAGCAGGTGGCTTGGATATGTCCCCGGTGGTATTTACATTCGACCCGGCGCTGACAAGAATTAATTTTAGAATAAAGAAAGTCTCCGAAATAATCTTTAAATGTTTGAATATTATCTATAATATTTTCGTTATAAAGAACATATCTTTTCATCTTTTTCTTATATGTATCGCTTCTATATATTTAACGATATTATCAAAAGAACAGTTATTAAATTCCATTCCGTTAATTATTACCGAAACTGCATTTTTGCAATTATGCATACATTCTACCTCTTTTAAGAGCATGCCGTCAAACGATGGGATTCCAATTTTCAAATCATAATGTTTTCTTATAGATTCTAAAATTGCATAAGAACCTTTCATACAACAATGAAGTCCCACGCATACTTCTATTACCGTTTGCATATTATTTGTTTCCATAAAACCAAAATATAAAAACTCTAAATAAGAGATGAAAATTATTTTAAGAAATATATTATTTCTTTTTATGCCTATTTTTGCGTAAACGCTTTTTTCGTTTATGCGTAGCCATCTTTTGACGAAGTCTTTTTCTTCCTGAAGGCATATACACTCCTGATTTTCTAATTTTAATTTGGATTTTTATTATATCATTTTAATGAATTTATTTCAAGCATATATTTATACAGAACTTATTATAAATTATTTATTTTAATTAATTATTACACACTTGATATTTATTTTTAATTTAGTATAATTATGTAAACTATTTTATTTGGAGTGCAAAATGAAATATATAAAATATCTGTTATTATTATCTATTTTAAGTTATTCGATTTTAGCTTTAACTATTGGAGAAGAAAATTTATTTAAAGCTATAGATGAAAAAAATCCTCAAAATGTTTCTTCGATATTAAGCGGAGATACAAACATAAATATTAATGTTTTGGATGCGAACGGATACACGCCAATTCATAGAGCGATTTATAATAATGATTTGGCTACAGTAAACGAGCTTTTAAAAAATACGAATTTGAATATAAATTCAAAATTAGACATAAGAGTCGCTATAGACGGTTGGTATTTGGGAGGCGCTAGTCCTTTAATTTTAGCTTCGTATTTGGGATATACCAATATAGTTGAAACTTTGCTTAATAATAATGCCAATATAAAAGCAAAAGACGATGTTGATGGAAGTATGGCGATTCATATGGCTGCTGCAAACGGAAATAATGATGTTATAAAAATACTTCTTTCTAAAGACGAAACTATAATAAACGAAAAAGATAATAAAGGAAATACTCCATTACATTGGGCTTCTATGAAAGATAAACCTGAAACTATTAAATTGTTGGTTGAAAACGGAGCTGATATAGAATCAAAAGATATAGACGGTTGGACTCCTCTTCATTATGCATCGGCTTTTTCATCTCTTGAAACGGTTGAAAATCTTATAAATTTGGGAGCGGATACAAAAAGTAAAGCAAATGACGGAAGCATTCCATTATCTTACGCTCAAAAAGACGAGGTTAAAAATTATTTGGCTGGAAAAGAAAATATAGAAAGAGAAAATGAAGATTCTAAAAAAAGCGAGGATAATATTATAAGAAATGACCCGAATGAAATTGAAAAAGAAGAAGATAAATTAGAAGAGAAAAAAGAAGAAACTACAAGCCCAACTCCAACTATCGAACCTTTAGAAAATAAAGAATTGGATATAAAACAACTTGAGCTTTTAGTCGCTATAAAAAATAACGATATAATAGCGGTTAATAATTTGATAAAAGAGGGGGTTAATCCTAATTTCCAAGACGAAGAAGGTTTTTCGCCTTTACATAGAGCTATAGAAATTGACAGTTTAGATTTGGTTAATGCTTTGCTTTCATATAAAGGTATAGATACGGAAATAAAACTTCCTTATGAAGTAACTTCTTCAAACGGTTGGTATTTGGGAGGCGATACTCCTTTATTATACGCTTCATATATGGGAAATTCTCAAATAGTTTCCGCTCTTTTAAATGCTAATTGCAATATAAGGGCGAGAGACGATATTGATGGAGCTATGGCAATTCATATAGCGGCTGCAAACGAACATAACGATATTGTAAATTTATTAATAAAAAAAGATAAAACTTTATTAAATGAAAAAGACAATAACGGTGGCGATACTCCTTTGCATTGGGCTATTATGAAATCATCTAACTCAACCATAAGATTGCTTTTAAGTCTTGGAGCAAATCCGAGTCAACAAAATTCATCGGGGCAAAATCCTCTTCATTATGGCGCTTTATATGGCAATATGGACGCGGTTGTAGTTTTAGTTGAAAAATATAATGTTAATAAAGGCTTAAAAGATAAAGACGGAGATACGGCGGCGGATATAGCCTCTCAAAATGGTTATGAAAATATAGCTTCATATTTGAGCGGGTCTGCTTATGTTAGTAGAGATGAATATAAAGATAAAAATGCAGATAAAACCGAAGAATATAAATATCAAGAACAAGAAGAGGAAGAAGGCTTGCCTGTATATAATAAAAAAAGAGATTTAACTAAAAAATGGTGGGTTTTTTAATATAAATTAGTAAATTAAGGACTTTCTCAATATTACAAAATTATTTGGGAAAGTCCTTTTTTTATTATAATTGTAAATTAAATATATTATAATCACAATCTGATTTTAAAAACACTTTTATTAAATTTATGGAATTATTTATTTTCAAACTCAATTTTCTTGCGTTGCTCCGCTTGAAAGAAAAAATAAATTTGACAAAGAAATTGTAAAAAATGCGTTTAGTCCAATTCGTAATAGAGTTAAATTTTATTCATACGAAGAAGTTGAAAGCGATTATAAAATAAGTTTGCAAAAATATAATATAGTTTAATCTTTAACAAATTTATATAAACTCTTTCAATTTTCAAATATTGTAAAATAAATTATAAAATATTATTTATTATTATTCGATTTAAAGAATCTATTTTTATTAGCTCCATGTAAAGATGCAAATATAACTCTTCCCGCTTCTTTAGGCAGAACATTATCAATTTCTATCTCTACATTTTTACCTATTAAATGTTTAGCATTATCTACAACTATCATAGTGCCGTCTTCCAAATAGCCAAGAGCTTGTTTGTCTTTTCCTTCTCTTATCAAATCTATTTTAATAGTTTCGCCTGGCAAAACCACAACATGAAGGGAGTTTGCCAAATCGTTAATATTTAATATGCTAACGCTATGTAAAGATGCGACTTTCATTAAATTAAAATCGTTTGTTATAACTTTAGCGTCCATTTTTTTGGCAAGTTCTATAAGTTTTAAATCTACTTCTTTTATATTTGGAAAATCAATATCGGTAACTGATAAAAGTATATTTTTAGAAGATTTCATTTTATTAAGTATTTCTAAAGCTCTTCTTCCTCTTATTCTCTTTTGCGGGTCTTTAGAATCGCTTAAAAATTGAACCTCTTTTATAACGAATTCAGGCAAAATTAAAATTCCGTCAAAAAATTTCTTTTCCGCTATATCGTATATTCTGCCGTCAACTATAACCGAAGTATCCAATATTTTTGCAGTATTTGTTTTATCTTGCTTGCTCAATTTAAGCATATCCGATATATTCGGTATTAAAGCCGCTACAATTCCAAAAATTAAATATCCTTCTATAAATAAAATAATTAATTTCAAATTGCGAGATAAATGTATTCCTATTGCCCTTAATGTTAGTATGGTTAATAAAACTACAATTACCGTTATTAACAAAGAAGAGAAAAACGCTAAAATATTTTTTGGGGATTTCTTTCTTATTAAATAATATTCAAATAGAATAACGATTAAAGCCGTTATAAAAAATGTAGTGAAAGTTTTTAAACCTAAATTTTTATAATGCAAATAATCGATTAAAACTATTAATAAAGATATAAAAAAGTATATTATACGCCACATAATTCCTCCTAATTATAAATATTAAATAATAATAAACAAAATAGAATAAACGATTTATACGAATTAATAATGATTTTATTTTTCAGTATCTTTTTTCTTTTTTCTTCTTGTTTTCACGGATTCTTTTTCCGTAGAAGTTTTATTAGAAGATTTATTTTTAAATTTTTTAGCGGATTTTTCTAAAGCGTTTGATACTATATCTTCAATTTCATCCTTATCTTTTTTAAGAGCTATACTTATTTCATTAACTATAAAAGTATATGCCTTTTCGTATAATCGTTTTTCGCTTGCAGAAAGTTCTTTTATTTTATTTCTTGTAAATAAACTTCTTGCAACATCTATCGTATCTTTAATATCGCCGCTTTTAAGTTTTTCTTCGTTTTCATTATACCTTAATTTCCAATTATTCTCTATATCATGAGGTTTGGTTTGAAGTAAAGTTAAAAAATTTGCAGCTTCGTTTTTAGATATTATTTTTCTTATACGATATTCTTTTACTCTGTTTGTAGGAACTTTTAAAGTGATATTTTCTCCATCGCATTCCAATACATAACATTCTACTAAACGAGAGTTAACTTTATTATTTGAAATGCCTATCACTTTACATATACCATACATAGGATATACAACATAACTATTTAATTTATACATAAAATTCCTTTAAACAGATAATTTTTATTTTATAACTATTTAACTATTTATTATAAATTTTTATTGTGATATACTACACTAATTTTAAAAAAAATCAAGCCCTAATATTATGATTAAAATTGATAGAATTATGAATATATTATAGCTATGATTATAAATACATTTTATATTAATATTAATTTAAGCTAATGCGCTAAAAGCTCTAACCGAAGCTATATCTATTCTTAATTGCAATATATATTTCTTTCCGTCTTTTCCAATTGCATAAGTATATCTGCTTGAAAGAGGCGACAAAGAGGAATTTTGATTTATATTTTGGCTCGTATTTTTAACCTGTTTTATAGTTTCAGTATTTGGTTTTGAAGCTAAAGATTGTATTTTTATAGCAGTATTATTTGAAGAAATATTATTTATAGTCATTTCAATACCCCTTTTTTATTTGGAATTATTAATATTATTAACGGAAATATAAAAAAACTCTTTATAATTTTTAATAATTTTTTATTGACTAATAATTTATTTAATTGTAGAATAATATTATAAAATAAAAATTAAGGATTTCATTATGAAAAAGAAAACTATAATTTATTCATTATTTATCTTCGTATCGTTTTTATCTTTAATATTATTATCTTGCGGAGATAAACATAGAGATGGCAAAGCGATTTATATTAATGTAGGTTCAGAACCTAGAAGTATAGACCCCGCTTTAAATAACGCTGTAGACGGAAGCATATATATTCAGCATGCTTTTGAAGGTTTGGCTACAAGAGATAAAAATAATAAAATCATAGGCGGAGTTGCAGAAAGTTGGGATATAAGCGAAGATGGTTTAACCTATACATTTCATTTAAGAGAAAATGCAAAATGGGCGGACGGACAGAAAATAACGGCGGACGATTTTGTTTACGCTTGGAGAAGAGCGGTAGACCCTCTTACAGCTGCAGAATACGCTTATCAATATGAGCCTGTTCTTAACGCTATGGATATTAACGCGGGCAAAAAACCTTTGGAATCTTTAGGAGTTAAAGCAATAGACGAAAACACTCTTGAAGTTAAATTAGCCACTCCTACAGCTTATTTTATTGAGCTTGCGGCTTTTCCTACTTTTTATCCGATACGAAAAGATATTATAGAGAAATATGGAAATGATTGGACTTTATCGCCCGATTCTTATCTTGGAAACGGTCCTTTTATATTAACTGAAAGAAGAACGGAAGATAGACTCGTTATGGAAAAAAATACTAATTATTGGAATGCGGATGCAGTAATTCCTCAAAAACTCGTATTTGTATTGATGCAAAATGAAACCGCTGCAATGGCTGGAATTAAAGGAGGAACAATACATTTTGCAAATAATCCTCCTCTACCCGATATAGAAACTTTACAAAATGAAGGATTAATGCATATAGCTCCGTATATAGGAACTTATTATTATTGCTTAAATTGGACAAACAAAATATTAAAAGATGTTAGAATAAGAAAGGCTTTGGCTTTAGCTATAGACAGAAATTATATAGTTAAAGAAGTTACAAAAGCTGGACAAATTCCCGCAGCGGCTTGGGTGCCAAACGGAATAAACGATATGGAGGATGCGGAAGGCGATTTTAGAAAAGTTGGCGGAGATTATTATAGCGTTAAAGAAGAAGATTTTCAAAAGAATGTAGAAGAGGCAAAGAGACTTTTAGCCGAAGCTGGATATCCCGATGGCAAAGGAATGCCGATTATAGAATTTAAGTCTAATTCTGGAAATCATATTCCTATATTTGAAGCGATTCAGCAAATGTGGAAAGAATATTTAAATATAGATTCAACAGTTTCTCAAGAAGAATGGGCTACTTTCCAAAATACAAGACTTAATAAAGAATTTGTAGTCGCTCGTCATGGATGGATTGGAGATTATAATGACCCAATGACTTTTTTAGGAGTGTTTTTAAGTTATAGCGCTCAAAATGATGGCGGTTATTCAAACAGAGCTTACGATAATAATTTAAAAATAGCTATGTCGACTACAGACCAAAAAGTTAGAATGGAAGCTATGCATAAAGCGGAAACAATCTTAATGCAAGATATGGGACTTATTCCGATTTACTTTTATACAGACCCGATAATGGTTAGCAAAAAGTTAAAAGGCGTAGTTTACGACCCTTTAGGCTGGCATAAATTTTTATACGCAGAGTTAGAGAAATAATTTGACGATTTTGTTTTTCATTGTAATAGGAAGCGGCTTTTAATTTAAGTCGCTTCTTTTTTATTTACAATCATAATAAATTTTCTTTTAATTCTTTAACAAAATTATCAATAGATTTTAAATCCGATAATTGCAAAGTTAATTTGTAGTTAACCGAATTACCAGGGTTCATTGCTACAAGTTGTCTTTCTTTTTCGTTTACTTTTAAAAAATATCTTCTCTTTTTATGATTGTAAGAAATTTTATCTTTTATTATTAAATAATAAGCGTTTTTATGCGTTAGCCCAATTACTATAATATAATCGTTATTGTAAGCGGGATTTATTCCGTTAAATTGAAAACTATTATTTTTTAATCCTTTTCTTGCGGTTTTTATTTCAATCTTAATTCCGTTTGATAAAATATCGTATTCATCATGAATTACTTTTTGTTTATTATCTATTTTAATATTTTCTTCTTTAAATATTGTTTTTACAAATTCCTCGCCTATCTGTCCGATAGCGTTTCCTTCAAAATAATCTATTTTAGAAAAAATGCCTTCGTTATCTTTTGAAGAGCGCAATTCATTATATTTATCTTCAATTATATTTTTTAATATATCATTTATATTCATTTTTAAATCCCTTATCTTCCAACAATTTGTAAATATGAGATTTGCCAATATGTCTGCATCCGTTTGTGGCAATGCTTGAATATTTATTCCAATCGGCAGTTTTAAATAAAGTGTCCAATTTTTTTATCATTCCGATATTTTGAGTGGTGTAAATAATCGCTATTCCGCTTTTATATTTTACCAAATCAAAATCTTTAACTACATTAATATCTTTAAAAAAAGTAGAAGATAAATAATAATTAGCTTTCTTATTAAAAATCCACTCTTTTCCGCATTCTCTATTTTTTGCCAAAGAAACCGTCACAACTTTTAATAAATTATTAAACGGTTCGGTTTTTTCTTTTTGATTATACCAACAGAATTCTTTTTTTAAATTGCTATAATTTTTGCTCCATATTTGAAAACAACATTTAATATCTTTTTCTTTATTTCCAATATAAAAAGAATTTTCGGGCAAAACTTCTTCGTATAATAAATTAAAATTTTTTACTCTATACCTTATTGAACCTTTGCCCAAACTTTGAAAAAACATTGGAAGTATAAAAGCTACAAATTCCGCTTTCTCTGAATGTTCTATAAATTTTAAAGCCAAAACTCCTCTATGTCCAAAAGGCGGGTTTCCTATGACTATTAAAGGTTTTTCGGGTAGTTCGTAATTTAAATAGTCGGACAATATCGTGTCGTATTTTGTTTGTTTTATATCTATTCCTATTTTATTTTTCGGGAGCAATTTATAAAAACTTCCGTCTCCAACGCTCGGCTCAATCCAAGTATATTTGTTTATGTTTTCGTATTTGGAAATAATCTCGCAAGTTTTTTTGTAGAGTCGTTCGGATATTTCTGGCTTCGTAAAATATTCGTCAAAATAATTTTTAGAATTCGACTTCATTATATTTCCGTTCACATATTTTAAATTCATTTTTATTCCGATTTAATTTACTGTAAAGATATTCTATAATGATTTGTTCGTTATGTCAAGATAAAATTATTATTTATAAATATTAAAATTTTATTTAATTTAACATTTGAGCTGGCAGGGGGTCGAACCCTGGACCTGATGATTAAGAGTCATCTGCTCTACCAACTGAGCTACCAGCCCTTTAATTAAGGTTTATACATAAAATTAATAAAAAAGTCAATACTAACAATTATTAAGAAAATAAGGGGAAATTGGGCCAGCAGGGACTTGAACCCCGGACCCGATGATTATGAGTCATCTGCTCTAACCGACTGAGCTACTGGCCCCTTAATTTGATTTGCATATCATACAATAGATTAAAAAAAAGTCAATAGTTTAAATGCTATATAAATAAAAATTATTAGATAAAAACTTGATTATTTTATTTGATTATGATATAATATATACAATTTATATTAAAAATGGAATAAAAATGAATAATGTATTTTTAACATATAAAGATATTTTTTATTTGTTTAGTCTTGAGAATTTAGAATTCTTAAAGGGAATGCAAACGATTATTAATTGTTTTCATTCCCTTTTTTATATCCAAATTATTATTTAATTAAACGGAGAATAAAATGAAAAAATTTAGCGACTGCAAAAAGCGTTCTTGTATCATAAGTATTAAAGAAATGTCTAAAAAAGAAATTATAGAAATTTTGGATATTGCTAAAAAATTAAACGATTTGCCCGAAAAAAAAAGAATAAAAATAATGAGTAATAAAATAGTAACAAGCATATTTTTCGAGCCTTCAACAAGGACAAGATTATCTTTCACCTCCGCAGCTTATAAACTTGGTTGTCATGTATTAGGTTTCGATAATCCAAATATGAGTTCCATTGTAAAAGGGGAATTGTTAAGAGATACGATTATTATGGTTTCGGCTTATTCGGATGTAATAGTTATGAGGCATTATATAGACGGAGCCGCTAAATTTGCGGAGGAGATAACGGATATTCCAATAATAAATGCAGGCGATGGTTCAAACGAACATCCGAGTCAAACTTTACTTGATTTATATACAATAAGAGAAGAGCTTGGAAACCTTGAAAATAAAAAAATAGCTTTTGTAGGAGATTTGAAATATGGTAGAACGGTTCATTCTTTGACAAAAGCTTTGAAAATGTTTAATGGCGAGTTTTATTTTATAGCTCCACGGTCTATACAAATACCTGATTATATATTAAAAGAATTAGATCGGGCTAAAATTAAATATCATATTCATAATGATTATAAAGATATTCTAAAAGAAATTGATTGTTTATATATGACAAGAATACAGAGAGAAAGATTTGAATATATAGAAGAATACGAAAAAGTAAAAAATGTTTTTAGTATTTCAAAAAAAGATATTGAAGGTAAATGTAAAGATGATATGATAATAATGCACCCTCTTCCGAGAGTTGATGAAATAAATATTGATTTAGACGAAACGAAATATGCAAAATATTTTAAGCAAGCGAGAAATGGAATTCCTATAAGAATGGCAATGTTATGTCTTGCTACAAGAATTATAAAGTCGTCAGTTAATTCAAAAAAAATAGATTATAAGATATTTGAAAATAATAAAGTAGTTTGTCAAAATAAAAAATGTATAACGCATTTTGAAGAAACTAAAAATAAAGTCGCCAAAATAGATTACGGCGATTTTTGTTATTATTGTAATAGAGAGATAAAATAAATTATGATAATAAAAAACGCTAAAATTATAAATTCTGAAAAACCCGTTTCTATAATTATTGAAAATGAAAAAATAAAAAAAATAGAAACAAATAACGATTTTGAAAATTATAAAGACGATAATATAATTGACGCAAATTATAATTATGTTTTAACGGGAATAATCGACCCGCATACGCATATGCGAGAGCCTGGACTTACTCATAAAGAAGATTTTAATTCGGGAAGCAAAGCGGCGGCAAGAGGAGGAATTACAACTTTTTTAGATATGCCGAATACTATTCCAAATACTATAACGAAAGAAAATCTTATTCAAAAAAAATTAATGGTGACTAAAAAATCTTATGTCGATTACGGTTTTCATTTTGGAGGAAGCAAAACAGACAATAGCAAAGATATAGAATCGATTAAAGATAAAGCGGCGTCAACAAAAATATTTTTAAACGCTTCTACGGGAAATATGCTTATAGAAGATAATAAAATTTTAGAAAAATTATTTGAAAGCTCAAAAATCGTATCCATTCATGCGGAAGATAAAATGGTTGATAAGGCGATTGAAATTGCAAAAAGAACGAAAACGATTTTATATTTATGTCATTTATCTTTATCAAGCGAAATAGATTCTCTAAAAAAAGCTAAAGATAGCGGAATGAAAATTTACGGCGAAGCGACTTTGCATCATTTATTTTTGAATACTTCCGATTTTAATGAAAAAAATAAAACGCTTTTAAGAATGAAACCCGAATTAAAAGAAAAAAGCGATAACGAAGCATTATGGAAAGCTATAAAAGATAAAATTATTGACACAATCGGGACAGACCATGCGCCGCATTTATTAACAGAAAAATTGGAAAAACTAACTTTTGGAATTCCATCGATAGAGCATTCTTTAGAATTAATGCTAAAAAAAGTAAAAGATTCTACGATAGATTTTAAATTATTAACAAAAATTATGAGCGAAAATTCTTCAAAAATATTTGGCATAAAGAATAAAGGAATTTTAAAAGAAGGATATGACGCAGATTTTGTAATAATAGATTTAAATGACGAATCTGAAATAATAGAAAAAGAAATAATAACAAAATCAGCTTGGAGTCCATATATTGGATTTAAAAGAGGCGGAAGAGTTTTAATGACAATTTTGAGAGGAAATATTGTTTATAAAAAAGATAATTCTAAAGATATTTTTTATAGCGGTTTAGGAAAAGAAATTTCTTATTATTAAAAAATTAATGAATATAATCTATTTGTATTACTTTTGTATTCAAAAATAGTTTAAGTCTCTTTAGATTAGAACAATTTTAATTAAGCAAAGAATTTAAATAAAGTTAATAAATCAAGAATTTAGCGACTTACCACTTTTAATAGGAAATGAAATTCCTGTTGTGAAATAAAAATTTAGTTATTATATTTTTATAAAATAAATTTTGACAAATAAAAATATTCTGTTATAATATATTATAAATAATTAATGAAGGATTATATTATGAAATTAGCGAAATTTCGTTTTGGCGGAGTGCATCCTCATGACAGCAAAAATACTGCTAATATAGTTTCCTCAAATATGGAAAATCCTCCGAAAAGCGTTCTTATTTCTATGGCTCAACATATAGGAGCGCCCGCTAAATTATTGAAAAATAAAGGCGATAAGGTTGAAAGAGGAGAACTTATAGGAGAAGCAAACGGTTATGTTTCGGGAAATGTTTCTTCTTCGGTTAGCGGTTCTGTAGCTTCGGTAGAAATAGCTCCGCAACCGCTTGGCAGAGGCGCTAACGCTTTGCTTATAAATGTAGAGCCTAACTCTTATAATTTGCCGTATGACGAGAAATCAAATTTTATGTCTTTATCTGCAGAAGAGATGTCAGATAAAATAAAAAAGGCGGGCATAGTCGGTATGGGAGGAGCTACTTTTCCTGCTAATGTTAAAGTTGATGGAGCTTCTAAAGGAATTTGCGATACTTTAATTATAAACGGTGTTGAATGCGAACCTTATATTACGAGTGATTATAGATTGATGCTTGAAAATACGGAAGATTTATTTAAAGGAATAGAAATATTAAGAAAAATAATTCCTTCCGTTAAACGAACGGTTATAGGAATAGAAGCGAATAAACCAATAGCAATAGAAGAAATGTCAAAAACGGCAAAAAATTATAATGTGGAAGTAATGGCTTTAAGATTAAGATATCCTCAAGGAGCTGAAAAAATGTTAATTGACGCTGCAACGGGCAGAGTCGTTCCCGTAGGAAAATTGCCTATGGATGTTAATGTTTTAGTCGTTAATGTAGCCACTTTATACGCTATTTACGAAGCTGTGGCAAAAGACAAACCTCTTATAGAAAGAATGGTTACAATTTCGGGAGACGCGATTAAAGAACATAAAAATCTATGGATTCCGCTCGGAACTCCGATTTCTACGATTGTCGATAATTGCGGAGGATTGACTGCGGAAAATGTTTTGATATTGGCGGGCGGTCCTATGATGGGAGCGAGCGTTCCAAGTTTGGAGCAATGCGTAAACAAAGGAACAAATTCTTTATTATTTTTTAATAAGGATAAAATGCCTAAAGAAGTTGAATATCCTTGTATAAAATGCGGAAGATGTTCGGATGTTTGTCCTTTAAAACTATCGCCTACGGAAATCGCTCATACGGCGAAATCGAAAATAAGCGAAAGATTAAACGATTTAGATATAGCGACATGTTTTGAATGCGGATGTTGTTCTTATATATGTCCTTCAAAAATTCCATTGGTTCAATGGATTAGATACGGTAAAGATTTATTAAGAAGATTTTAAGGAGATAATATGAATTTTTATACTGAATCGTCTCCTCATATAAAAGACGGAGATACTACACAAAAAATAATGTTAAGAGTTATTATAGCTCTACTGCCCGCCATAATTTATAGCATAGTTATATTTGGTAATAGAGTTATAATTTTATATTTGACTTCTATTATAACCTGCGTATTATCGACTATAATAGTAAAAAAAGTTAGAAAAAAAACTATACTGCCCGATTACGCTTCTATAATTACGGCATTGCTTTTAGTTATGACTTTGCCGTCTACCGCTACAGTTACAATGGTAGTGATTGGTGGAGTTATCGCAATAGTATTTGCAAAAGAAGTTTTCGGCGGTTTGGGTTCTAATATATTTAATCCCGCTTTGGTTGGAAGGGCTTTTTTACAAGTAGCTTTTCCCGCTCAAATGACGCAATATCCGCTTCCCGTTCGAGTTCCTTTTTTAGATATTTTTGAAAATATTGTTAAAGGAGTCAATTTAGCTATTTCGGGAGCGACTCAATCTATAGAAGCTGTCGGCGCTTTAACTTATGCGACTCCGTTATCATTTATAAAATTCACTTATGCAGAAAATATAAGTTCTTCGTTAATAGAGCAGATAAAATTTGAATCTCATTATTATCTTCAAATGTTTTTAGGAAGCACGAGCGGAGCGATAGGCGAAACTTCATTTTTGCTTTTGCTTATAGGAGGAATATTCCTTTTAATTACAAAAACTATAGATTGGCGAATTCCTTTGGGAATGTTTATCTCTTTAGTTATAACTAGTCTATTATTAAATTTGGCTATGCCTGGAAAATTTGCATCACCCATATATCAAGTTTTAGCGGGAGGTTTCTGTTTGGGAGCTTTCTTTATGGCTACAGATATGGTTACATGTCCGTCTAGTCATTTGGGAGCTTGGATATACGCTTTATTAATAGGATTGGTTCTTGCAATATTAAGGGCTTTTGGTTCTTCGCCCGAATATACAATGTATTCTATATTAATAGGAAATATGTTTATGCCTTTAATAGCTATGCTTACTCGTCCGATGCCTTTCGGAAAGAAAGAAGCTATTGAAATACAAAAATCTCAAAAAGACGGAGGAAAACAATAATGAAAAAAGAAGTTAGTTATAAAGCGGTTATTTCTGTTACGATTACGGCGTTAGTTTCTGGATTTTTGCTTTCGTTTGTATTTTCTTCTTTTGAAAAAGATATTTTAGCGAATAATGAAAAAACGGTTTTGGAAGGAGTTAAAGCCGTTATAATAGATTCCGATACTATCGAAGGTCCTTTAACTGAAAATTCAACTTTCACATATTATATAGGGAAAAAATCTGACGGTTCAATATCTGGTTATGCGATTATTTCTTCCGCAAAAGGCTATAACGGAGAGAATAAAATTTTGGTTGGATTTGACGCTGAAGTTTCAAAAGTTACGGGAATAATTATTACGGAACAGTCGGAAACTCCAGGACTTGGCGCAAAAATAGTAGAAGATTCTTTTAGAAATCAATTTAAAGAGCAAAGTTCTGTAGTTCCTCTTTATGTCGTAAAAGGAATAAAACCAGAAGAAGCGGGCGATGGAGAGATAGCGGCGATAAGCGGAGCGACAATTTCAAGCTCGAGCGTTGTCGATGCGGTTAATATAGCTAAAGATGAAGCGGTAAGTTTGTTTTTTAAGTAAGATAAATAATCTTTTTATATATAAATGGGACTCGATTTATTCGGGTCTTTTTTATTTTATATCGCTATTTTACTATAATTTACTATATTTCAATTCATTGCTAATATTTATTTCTCAATTTTAATGTGATAGCTTTTTATTTTCTAAAGATTTTATTTGAGAATAAATACTAATTAGTAATTCTTCTAATTTTTTATTATCAATATATTTTTTATCGTTTTTTATATCTTCTTCTTTAATTATAAAAATTTTAATTCCAACTTTATTTAAAACTTCATTTTTTATATAATCATTTTCAATAACTCTATTTTTTGACTCCGCGCTATCTCCATAATGTCCTCCTCCATGATATTCTATTACCGCCGCTGGTTTATGATAATCTTCGCCTATTTTATATGTAAGAAGAAAATCGCAATAAAAATCTCTAAAAGATAGCCAAGATTTTGTTCCGTATTCCGCATCCAAAAAAGCCTTAAAAGATACTTGAGTATTAATATTATAGCTATTTTTAAATATTTTTAGAATTGTATAATATATTTGATTTTCCTCTTTATTCATAATTCTTTTTACTCTAATTTTTCCATCTGCCATATATTCAAGACTTCTTTCGACTTTGCTTTGTTTATTATATTGATTATTCCATTTATTTTTATAAAATCTTCTTTTTCTACCATAACCAACATATTTAGATGATTTGGATATAAAATAAACGACTATAATAAATAATACGATAATAGATAAAAAAGCTTCCATAAATTAATTTCTATTTATAAAATAAGTTTATTTATATAATTATCGGAGTTTAAACTTAAAATATTATTTAAAACATCTATCAAATGTTTCATGTGAAACATTTAAAAATACTACAAAATTATAAAAATTTGGTTTTATATTATATAATGTTTCATGTGAAACATATTTAAAAAAAGGAAATATTTATTAAAACTATGGAAATTTTTAATAATAATGAAAATAATCAAATTAAAAAGTCGGCTATTTATGTCGTGGCTACTCCAATAGGAAATACGGAAGATATAACAATTAGAGCGTTGAAAACTTTAAATAATGTAGATTTTATTTTAGCGGAAGATACGAGAGTGGCGATTAAATTGTTAAACTTTTATAAAATAAAAAAGCCTTTATATTCGTATCATAGTCATTCTTCTGAAAATAAAATAAATCATTATATAGAAAATATATTAAAAGGAAATTCCGCCGCTATAATAAGCGATGCTGGAACTCCTTGCATAAGCGACCCTGGAGTTAGCATAATAAATAAAGCTATAGAAAATAATATTAACATAATTCCAATTGGAGGAATATCCGCTTTTACAACTTTACTTTCAGTTTCTGGTTTATCTGGAAATATTTTATTTGTAGGTTTTCTTTCAAATAAAAGCGGTAGAAGAAGAAATCAATTAAAAGAACTTTATAATAACGAAAAAAATATTATAATAATATATGAATCGGTTCATAGAATAAAAAATTGTATCGAAGATATAGTTAACATATTTGGGGAAAATACGGATGTTATTATTGGCAGAGAACTTACAAAACAATTTGAGCAAATTATAAGAGATAAAGCTAAAAAGATTATTGATTTTTTTTCCGATAATAGTATAATAAGTAAAGGAGAATTTTGTATGATTATTGACAACAGAAAATCTAAAGAATGCAAATCTAATGCCGAAAATAATTTATGTAAGGAGTCAAACTATGACAATTGACAAAATAGGCGGCGCAGCTAATATACAGCAAAAATCTAATGTTAGGCAAAATGAAAAAGTTTCTAACATAGGTTCTGATAGAATAGATATTTCTAAAGAATCTAAACTAGCTTTACAAAACGAAAAACTTATATCTATAATAAAAGACGCTCCCGATATAAGAGAAGAAAAGGTTGCGGAAGCTAAAAAAAGACTTGAACTTTATATGCAAGACGGCGCTTTAAGAGAAGAAGTTTTAAATAGTTTGGCAAGTTCTATTATAGATTCTATGCCAACCGAAAATTAAAGATTAAGATATTATTTTAATATAGAATAAAATAGTAAGCTTTAGGCTTGCTATTTTTTGTTTTAAAGTTATCATAAACATATAAATTTTGACATATCATTATTTTGAAAATTTATTTACAAGTTCGACTCTATTTTTAACGCCAGATTTATCATATATATTAGCGACATGATTATTAACGGTATTAAGAGATATATCTAATATTAAAGCAACTTCTTTATTTGTTTTGCCCGAAAGTAAATAAGAAAGTATTTGTTTTTCTCTTTTAGTTAAATTTATAATTTCCTCTTTTAATTCTTTTTTAATTTCATTATTTTCACTTTCAATATTTTTTAAATCGTTTGAGTTATTATTTAAACTTTCATTAACGAACATATTTTTATTTTTAATTATATTGATAAAATACCATAGCAAAAATCCGAGCATTACTAAATTCCACCATATATAAAATAAAACTAAAGTTATATCAATAGAACCTATATCTAAAGAATTTTTATTTATGGTAATTAATTGATAAACCATAATAGGATATATAGATATAGTAATTAATCCTAATATCTTAACTATTAACTTCATCATTTTATCTTTTATATTTTTATAATTAATAAATCCTAATATAAGCAGATATAAAATTAAAAGATAAAATATTATATTTGCAATTATATAAAAATTGAAATTTAAAATAATGGCAATACTTATGGTGGGTTTGTTATTATTAAATGGTTGTGGGGAAGCGTCTGAGATACCGGCAAAAACAGCCCTTTCGACGCCAAAAAGCACGATGAAGACACTTACGATTTACTCCATTGATTCCGATACAATGAGTCTGATTCCGGTTGTTGTTAAAAAAGAGGAAAAAACATTGACAGCAGAGTATATCACTTATCTGGTAACACAGAATTTAGAAGATGAAGATGTGCGTGTTGACCATGTAGAGCAGCAGAAAAATACCGTTGTGGTTTCATTTGATTCGAAAGCAAAACCGGTAAAGCGTTGTTCTAAGCAGATGGAAACATTAATATTAAACTGTTTTGCCAGCAGTCTGTTGGATAATGTAAAAGATTGTAAAAAAATTATTTACCGATGCAAAAACAAACGATACAAAAGTTCTCATCGGTCTTTTGGATTTAATGAAGTTTATGCATCGGCATAAATACATCGGAGAAGAAAATGAAAAAAGTAATCATAATCGGTGGCGGTCCTGCCGGCATGATGGCGGCGATTCAAAGTGCCTCATGCGGATGTGACGTCACTATTGTTGAAAAAAATGAAAAATTAGGAAAAAAACTTTTTATCACAGGAAAAGGCAGGTGCAACCTGACCAACGCCTGTGATATTTCTGATTTGTTTTCTAACGTAATTTCAAATCCTAAGTTTCTCTACAGTGCGTTTTATTCCTTTACCAATGAACAGGTCGTTGATTTTTTTAATAAGCATGGTCTGCCTACAAAAGTGGAGCGTGGAAAGCGCGTTTTTCCGGCATCGGATAAATCTTCTGATGTCATCCGAACATTGGAGAAGGAGTGTAAAAGACTTGGTGTAGCTATACTTCTTCATACAGAGGTAAAAAAACTTCAAATCAAAGAAAGTGAAGTGACGGGAGTTGTTCTGAAAAATCAGCATACTCTGCCGGCGGACAAAGTGATTGTTGCAACCGGCGGCTGTTCATATGTAAGTACCGGTTCAACGGGAGATGGCTATGAATTTGCAAAAGAGGCAGGGCATACCGTAACGGCAATTCGTCCGGGATTAACCGGAATTGTTACGGCAGATAACATTGGGAAACAATTGCAGGGGCTGACGCTGAAAAATTGTCGGGTATCGATTCAGAGAGAGTCCGGCAAGCAGAAATCGCTCTATGACGGTTTCGGTGAAGTCCTGTTTACACATTATGGAGTGAGCGGGCCACTTATGCTGAGCGCAAGCAGCATCGTTGGTGACAAGCTGCAAAAAGAACCGCTGATACTGCATATTGACTTAAAACCGGCATTGTCAATGGAGCAGTTAGATAAACGGATTGTGAAAGATTTTTCGGAACGCATGAATTTATCGTTGAAAAATGCCTGCAGAAATCTTCTTCCTGCCAGCATGGTAACAGAAGTGTTGTCCCGTGCCGGCTTGGATGTTGACAGCAAAGTGAATCAGCTTGACAAAAAAAATCGGTTGAAATTAGTTGACAGCATAAAGGATTTTACGGTAACATTAAAAGGATTGAGAGATATCAACGAAGCGATTATTACGCGCGGGGGTGTAAAAGTTTCGGAAATTGATCCATCAACGATGGAATCGAAACTAATACAGGGATTATTCTTTGCCGGTGAGGTGTTAGATTTGGATGCTTTAACCGGAGGTTTTAATCTTCAGATTGCATGGTCTACCGGGTATTTGGCTGGCAGGGAAGAATCGAATTAGAAGGAGGCGTTACGAATGAATATTGCAATTGATGGACCGGCAGGAGCCGGAAAAAGCTCAATCGCAAAGTTAGTAGCAAAAAAACTGAATTATGTTTATGTAGACACAGGTGCTATGTTCCGCACGATGGCTTATTATTTTTTGACAAACGGCATTGATACAACAGATGAAAATGCGGTAAATGAAAAATGTCAGGCAATTGATATTACGATTCAGTATGAAAACGGCGAGCAGCATATTTTCTTAAATGGTGCGGATGTCAGCAAAGAAATCCGTAAAGAAGAAGTTGGAAAAAATGCTTCGGTAGTTGCAAAATATCCAAAGGTTCGTGAAAAATTATTAGAATTGCAGAGAAATTTGGCGGCTGCCAATGATGTCATTATGGATGGCAGAGATATTGGAACCGTTGTTTTGCCAAATGCTGAGTGCAAAATTTATCTGACGGCAAGTTCTTTTGTGCGCGCAAACCGCCGTTACAAAGAATTGATTGAAAAAGGAGAAACCTGCGATTTGGCACAAATTGAGAAGGATATCATTGCTAGGGATGAACAGGATATGAACCGCGAAATTGCGCCGTTAAAGCAGGCAGAAGATGCAGTATATTTGGATTCCTCTGATTTAACAATCGATGAAGTGGTAAATAAAATTATTGAAATACAAGGAGCATCGGCTCATGACAATTAAATGTGCAGACAGCGCGGGGTTCTGCTTTGGAGTAAAGCGGGCCGTTGATACGGTATATGATTTATTGGCAAAAGAAAATCATAAAGTTTATACACTCGGACCGATTATTCATAACGAGCAGGTTGTAGAGGATTTAGCATCGCAGGGGGTACAGGTGATTGAACACCCGGATGAAATTGCAAAAGAAGACAGGAGTCAGGCGATTTTAGTGATTCGTTCGCACGGTGTACCGGAATCCGTCATCCGCACGCTCAAGGAGAAAAAAATTCCATTTGAGGATGCAACGTGTCCATTTGTGAAAAAA
>ENA-ORSC01001009-ORSC01001009.1-human-gut-metagenome-genome-assembly--contig:-NODE-1009-length-20329-cov-5.084788_pt1 | contig 20329 bp, 19 predicted proteins | sample MGYA00242178_ERZ509140 | MGnify/ENA primary metagenome ERZ509140 (study PRJEB26280, sample SAMEA2338681) | human gut metagenome | biome: human gut; feature: human-associated habitat; material: faeces... | reverse complement strand
CACAAGTGAGTATCACAACTGTCACGTTGTTGTCCTCCTTATGGGTACCATTTTATACACCTTCTTTTCGTTTGACGAAAAAGAATCATAATTTGCTATTTTATCAGTCGGCATTAATGCAGAGTGAGATTCGATTTTGGAATCATCGAAAATTCGTTTTGAATCTTTAAACAATAGAACATTGTTCTTGTCATGTACTTCCAACAGGTGTAGAACGGTCTGCTTTTCATTTTCACTCAGATATTCTGTATTGGTTCTTGGATAGGTTACATAACCTTTTTCGTACAAGCTCTGAACAACTGCTAAAGTTTCAGCCGGCTTTAGTTTAAATTTTTTCCCACAGTAGCCTTGTAATTTACTCAAACTGAACAGCTTGGGACTTTGTTTTTCGACATCTCTTGTTTGAATATCTGTTACGATACCTTTGTTAGAATTCAGATCGCTACAAATCAAATTGATCTTGTCATTCTCATTCAATGCAAACTTATCCTTTAAAGATAGTTTCAATCCATCCACATTTGACTCAATCGCATAATATTTTTCGGGAATGAAATGTTCGATTGCAACTTGCCTGTTATATATTTCAATAACGATTGGACAGATTACTCGCCCAATGTTTAACAGACTGTTCGCTTTTGATGAAACATCTCTTGTTAAATTGATACCTAGAAGCCAGTCCACATACATACGTGCAACACCTTCGTTGTATAAATTATTGTATTCTGAATCAACCTTACGTTGGTTGAGCTGTGTAACAATCGTTTTATCTGTTTGATCTGGCAACCAAAGTCGAGTGATGCGTTTTGACTTATTTTTTAATCCAAAATGTAAAATCAAACGTATAATCACTTCACCTTCCCGGTCAGCATCTCCTGCACAAATGATTTCATCTGTTTTACTGTCATTAATTAATGCACAAATTACATTAAACTGTCCTTTGACACCTTTATCCTTTTTCAATTGGAATTTAAAAGGATTAGGATAGAATGGTAAATTCTCATTCCATTTGATTTTTTTACCAAAATAATTATCCATATCCTGTAATGTCAGCAAATGTCCATACGCATAGGTCACAATATAATTTCCAACAGTGATATAGCCTTTGTTGTTCAAAGCCTTTGTGTTCTGGCTTTTGCTAATCGCAGTAGCTATCGTTCTTCCCAAGCTTGGTTTTTCTGCAATAATAACCTTCATGAGCTAAACCTCCGCCATGCACATATTCAATATTTTTTGAGAGAAAGTCATATCCTGTTTAAACTTTGGCTGAAAAATAATTGTGTATCTTCCACCTGCCTGGACTCCAATAACTCCAATATATTTTTTTTCATTCAAATAATTCATGTAGCGATTTAAAATGACATCTTTCTTTTCTTCCGGAATGACAATCCAGCTTTTATTACAGTAAGGTAAATTTCCTTCTGCCTGTAAAAGTACTTTTTTTATATCCGTCAATTTAAATTCAAATGCATTGATTTGCCAGTTTTCCTGATATTTTTCCAATGTCATTAAATCTGTATTACCTTCTCTGACTGGACATTCAAACTGCCATTTAACAGCTCGTCCTTTATTGTTGTAGCTTTTCCAAAAAGCATCCTTTAATTCTTTCTCAGTTAAAAACATATATTTATCTCCATTCTAAAAAAAAGCCATACTGGCTTTTAAATCTTTGTTTATAATATTTTATTCTCCTGCACCATAAAATGGGCAGTACAATTGCATATTTACTTTATACATTTAGACATCAAGCATTTTCCAAACTTCAGTATGATCATATGTCTTTTCTTTTTTCGATTTTTCTAATTCAATATCCAATTTACGCAAAGCTTTAGAACGTATTTCTTCAATCTCGATTTGATAGTCATAATAGGCAATCATAACATTTCTCATATCCTGCAAAATCTTACCTGCCTGTGTTTTATCTCCATTGGCTTTCTGCAAAACATCTAATGCAATCAGACATCCGTTTTGTTTATTACCTCTTTCCAATTCCACATCTGCTAAAACCTCTTCCTCTAGTTCTTCAAAAGAATATTTATTCAACATTTCCTCAGCTAATGTGAAATCCACAACTTCAAATTCCCTGTGACCATAATTGGTAAATAATATTTTTTGAGATTTAAGAAATTTTTCTTTCAACTCTCTTGATCTGATCTTATTCCATTCTTTTAATTCGTTTGCATCCATTGCAATTCAACTCCTTTCCTTTCAAATTTACATCTACCTATATTTTACCATTTTGATATAGCAAAAATGCTAGAAAATTGTGCGAAATGACCTTCATTTCATAAAAAAAACATACGCAAAACTTGCATATGTAATAATTAAATAATATACCCTGCGAACTCAGTTCATGGGGGTGTTGCAAAAAATGCACCACATAATATATCAATAGGTCACGAAGTAATATATAAGAAACTCATTATCAAGCCTTCACTACCATGCGAATTTGTGCTGTACTACAACTTAACCCTTTTTAAATCTTGAAAAAAGGAACCTTCACTACCATGTGAAAGTGTAATGCACTGCAATCACAAATGGCATTACAGACTACTAAAAGATTTTAACCCTGCCACGAATGACAGAAGTATGATTTAAAATCGTCTGTACTTTCGGCATCACTCCCATCTCCGATAAACTTTTCTTTCCTTTTCGTTCCGCTTCTGCCGCATAAATGGAAAATCATTTTTAACTGCTTTTCAAAGTTTTCTTTCATGAATATAAGCCCTCCTCTGTGTCGTCCAGAACGTGTACTTTTACAAAATCAATTGCTTGCTCTACATCTAATTGCCCAAGCAGTACTCCAAATACTGCAGGAGCCAGTTTGTCAAGTAACTCTGGACAACAAACTGTAATATAATCCTCTGTTTCAAGGGGTGCAACGGCATAAAAATCATATGCTATAACAGAAGTAAGCGAGATATCATATAATCCATCTTCAGTCATGTACAAACGTGGTGTATGAAGATGATGAGGTTTATATAAGGCATCATTCAGATAATCCGCAGTTTGTGGCCACACTTGTGCGTTGACAAAATTAAACAGTCGCATCAAGGTGCTAATATAGTTACTTTTTTTACACCAACTACATGCACTTTCAACGTAGTACACCCTTAGTTCCATTTCATTTTCATAAAACCAAACACAAGATTCTAACATTTTGTCAGGACAATTGTTATAGCCTTTGTAAATCATTGCTATGCGAGCTGCACCATTATCAAAGTCTTCTATAAATGAAATGTTATACCTTTTTAAATAAGCACAAAATTCACTCTTTGCATAGAACCTGTTCATTAGTATTATCCTTATCTGTTACCACCATGTAGACTGCTGTTCTGGCAATAAATTTCAATTTCCCGTTTTTATCCCTGCTTCTGATTACATTCTTAACCATACCGTCTCTAACGCGAGTGTTGAAAAGTTTTCCTAATCTCGCCCTGACGATCGATGGCTTTAAATTAGCATTTTCAGCTTTTACAATAGAAATTTCAGAAAATGATGGTAAGTCGACTAACATAAAAGGTTTATCTTTTGGTTGTGATTCTGCTTCTCTTTCAAGTGTTTCCAATGCTGTCTGATAATCAAAAGGACATTGCTTATACATTTTTTCTAGCATAGTTACAAGATAAACATTCACTGTACAGTTGTGTTTATCTGCATCATCCTTCAATAAATCAAACAAATCATCGTCAATTGATAAATTAATACGTGCCATTAACCGCACCTCCTATAAATAAATCGGGTTGTTGTGCAACCATGCATCTGTATTAATTATAGGGGTATTGTGCAACTATGTCAAACACCTTTTTTTATTTCTTTTCAGATTATTCATATTAAATTTAACATGATAGGTTACCATACATCATACACAAAAATGCTAGAAAATTGTGTGAAATGTAATACAACAAATTCTCTATCCCATGCCATATAGCAAATCTACATCACGTATCGAATATTCTGCGTTCTCATCCAACATATCAACCTCTCACTAATCCAGTAAATCTAACATTTGTTTTTCAAGTTCTTCCTTTTTGCGTTTCAATTCTTCTGATGCTTTGGCCATTTTTTTCAGATTGTCAATCTGTTCGTTGATTTGTAAAATATCTGGATCCGTTTTTAAAATCAATTCGATCTGCTCATCTACTTTTCTTTGTCTGTCTTTTTCTAAGTTACTGATTCTTGTTTTTAATTTTTCAATTGTTGATTTTTTAGCCATATTTTATATCTCCTTTTCTTTAATACATTTGTCTTGCATAGGCTTCTCTTTGAGCATTGCGTGTAGCTTCTTTCACTTTCTGCTTTATATCCAGATTTGCATAATAAGCAGTCTGAATTGCATTGCTCATATCGTTTACAGTCGCATGACATATCATGTTCGATCTTCGCTGAAAAACAGATTTTATAATCTTTTTTCGAGAATTTCGTTTAAAATCTTTTTTTGATTTCTCACCATATGTTTTATTCACTGCGTATTCATTGGAAAACTTTTTAGAATTGATTTCCCAATCCAAATTTGTTTTTCTGTTTTTTAATTCATGTAGTTTCTTTTTATCTTTTTCAATGCTGTCAACATCTTTTCTGCCATTAACAATCGTTTGTAAAATCATATTTCCTAAACGTGTTTCAAGCTCATACATCTTTCTACGATAATACTCATCCTGCCTTTTTTCATCATTGCCTTGACCATGTACAATACCGCCAACATCATCTTCGTACTCATCATTACCCGTACCATAAAGTTCCTTCTGCATTTCCTGTGTTTCTTCTAAAATATTACGATATTCGTCCACAAATGGTTTGATTTCTTCCAGTTTATAGATATCCTCAATGATGTCACGAATTTGGTTATGAAATGGACGGATATTTTTTGAATTGTATTTCATGCTTCCCTTTTCTGGAAGTACACTATTTAATGCAATCAGCTTTTTATAAATATGCTCCAGACCTTTCTGAGAACTATTTGACCTTTGTATCATATCTTCATAGCCATGCAGCATATCTTTACTGAATCCTATTTCAGATAAGGAATCCATTAAATGATTCATAGCTTCATCACGTTTCACATACAGTAGTGTATTGATTTCCATTTCACTTGCAATAGACGATCTAAGGTGATCTATCTGATGTTTAGATAGAGTCTGTTTTCGCTTTGTTTGTTTCTTTTCGTAAAAATTAATGTGACAATGTGGATTGTCCGTATTTGTATGATATGAAGATGTCCAAATAACATTATCAGGTTCTAGGTTCATTTTCTTTAAAATTGAATTCATAGATTTTGCAATCAGCTTATCCATGTTTCTTTTATCAATAATTTGATTTTTTACCGCAAAATCATGATCAAAAGAAATTATCATTCCATACAATACAGGTGGTTTGTACTGGTCACATATCATCTGCATCCGTAATGCGTCAATAGGCTTACCACCGTTTGTTATACTGCCTGCACTTCCTAATCGGTAATCCGCATAATTGAATGCTTTGTCTGTTGATACTAATGTCTTATCACACGCTTCATCACGGTCACAGTATTCAAAAGCATCAGCTGTATTTACTGTGTTATTTTTTTCTACCGCATTGAGATTTTTGTTTGAGTACTGTGTATGCTGGAATCTATATTTGACAATTATACCTGCCATAGATTAACTCCAAGCATCCGAAAAAGCATTATCATTATCAGTGATTTCAATCTCATCTAAATTTCTTTTCACTTCATCCAAATCTTTATCAGAAGCGTTGGTATCAATAGAGTGTAACCATTCAATGAATTCATCTGACTTCATATAATTACGAATCAACGTTTGAACTGAAATCTTGGATTCTAAAAGATCTATCTTTTTTAAATATTCAATAACATGGGAAAAAACTGATTTCTCTAAATCATCACGTGAAGACCAATACCAGTACATATTTTTTGATAATAATGGTTCTTCTTTTCCGACTCCTCTTGGTGAAACACGAGAGGAGTCATTCAATCGCAATTTGATTCCTGCACTTGCCAAAATGGTTGGTGACAATACAATATAACGTGGAATTGCATACTCTAACTCGAATCCATCTTTGCGTACACGTACAATTTCATTTTCCATTTCCTTATACCATGAATATTGAGAACAGTCAGGCAAATAAACCTTGCATGGACCTAGCTTAGAACGATATACAATAATTCCATTTCCATCACTAACATCCATATTCTGAAGTTCGTCCGGTGTAATCAAAGGTTTTTTCTGATGTCCAATATTTACACCACTACCAGTGGAAGTAACATTGTTATTAAAATTATTACTGTACGATTCAACCATAATATCTTCTTCACCAATATTATCACTGATTGATTTACAAACATCATGGTCAGCGCTTGAAATAAAATACCACAAGTTACAGTTTGAACGAATGATGTGTGCAATATGATCACCGTACTTTTCGTTCATCTGTTCATAGTCCTGCAAATATAAATGGAACAGGATATTTCGTGAACGTGCTACAGTCATTTTCCCATCAAAGTTAGGAATCTTTGCCATGTTTCCAAACTCATCTAAAATAAAATGAACACGCTTTTCCAATTTACAGTCATCACGCTGGTTTGCTTCATAAACAAGTGTCTTATATGCACTTTCAATCATCATCGCTGTTATCGGATTATATCTTTTCTTTTCATCTGGATCCACAATAAACAGTGCATGTTTTCCATCCTTGAAACTACGGAAATTAAAATCTGATTTACTCATCACCTTCATCAATTTTCGACTAGTGAATGGTCGAATAGATGCAAGAGATGAAGTTATAAATGACCCTCTTGTTTTGTCTGGTGCAGTGGCGATTGTAGCAAAACTTAATCGAGATACAGATGTTTCATCCAATGACTCCATATATGCGGATAGTACCATCTTTTCTTCTCCATCAATCCTTTTTGTCTTACCAAGTAGAGATATCATTTGTACCAGTGAATAATAATTTTTTTTAGCACGTGCAATGGGAGCCGATGCGACTTCTAATAACGAAGAAATAATCAATGCCTTTTGTCCATCAATCCATATTGGTTCTGAATTTGAATTTCCATCAACAATAGATTCAACCTGATCCTGAGCATATTCATCTGCTTCATCCGGATCTTTAACGGCCCAGTCTGTAATATCATCCAATGGATTCCAATGATCTGAATACTCAGGATTACGGAAATCAATCACATGTACCTTGTAACCTTTCTTCGAAAGGTATAAATGAAAATCGTTATACATTTCTTTTTTTGGATCATGGAAAATCATACTTTCACTTGCCATGCTTGCAAGCATGACCAACTGACGAACAATCTTTCTAGATTTACCAGATCCGGTAGTACCAACACAGTAATCATGAAATGAATCTGTTTCATATAATAAAGTTTTATCTGAAATCATATGCACGGGAGCACCGCCAACATCTAGATGTTGTGTTGTATCAATTGGTGCTTCACCAAAATATTTTTTTTGTTCTTTCAGGGTTCGCCAGCGTGCAGTAGCAATCACGTTAGATTGCTGAGGGCGATTTATTTTCAAGCCAAAAGCTACATAATAAAAACATAATGCCCACATACAAATACCTGTTATTGCACCATCCCTTTTATGATTTAAAAAAGAATCAACAAAAGAAACATCGAGTTTCAAAAGCATAGTATCAATCATGTAGAAGATCAGATAAGAAATCAAAAACATGACTGGAAAAAGACATATCAAAGATATATAAAGACTTGTTGAAGTTGTCGTAACTGTACTTTGACTTTTGTTTTTTGACATAGAATTAGTCTCCTTTCTAAAGAAATTAAAGAAAAAGTGTGAGCACAAGGCTATTTACGCCTTGAAGCTCCACTTTTGGGTCAAGAAAAGTGGGCAAATGCCCACTATAAGGAAAAATGCAGCTTGAAGGCTTATTTAGCCTTCAGGAAGCACTTTTAAAGAAAAACAGAAGTGAGCAAATTTTGAGCATTGCCCAAAATGATGCACAAGAGGAAAATCAAGGAAGAAGGCTAAATATGCTTGCAACCACTGGTTGCAATGCCCTTAAATGCTCACTGCTGATGCAGTGCTTATCCTGATGACTTTTAGAAGCGTGTTTTGCTCACTAAATTAAGCGAATAAAAGTCTAGAAATATGTGCTCCGTTTGAACCATTAGAGCACATCATAAGAAGATTAATTAAGGATGACAAACAAGGAAGATATTTAATAATTGAGTACATTAAAATACGAAAAAGAATATCAGGAATTGTTTGGTTACACAGAAATTAAGGTACTTAATATCTGTGTTCATCCAAATTTTATAGAAAATAAAAAAGGTACAATATTGTACCAACAAGAGAAAGAAAAGCAGGCTGAACAGTTAACTGTTCATGTACTGTTTTTCAAGTTTTTTTATTTTTGATTGTGATAATTTAGGTAAAGTATAATCATCCTGCGATACATTAAAAGCATTCATTAGAATGGTTTTAAGTTCGTCTGTATCGTAGGCTAAGAAGCCTAACTTCTCCTTTACAATACGATTACAGAAATAAAGATGTGAAGCGTAAGGTTCATCCATAAAGAACACAATATTTGTTTCAGGATGAAGCAGTTTTACATACTTACAGATGTTAATACAAGTTGGATCACTGTACCATGATTTCTGTATTAAAAGTAAATAAATATCTTTGATACCATCCACTGGATTAAAAGCCAAGTTGATAAAATCCTTGTCCAATACATGAAAATTGTCAAACTCATCTTCTGAAAAAAGGCTTCCAATAACAGCATCATTCTTGCTGTATTTTGGAAATGCCATGTTTAATTTTCGATAAAGATACTTATCACAAAACATAACGATTTTCATTTCAATCACCTCCTCAATCAATACTTTTTAGAATGTTTAATGTTAGCAAGATATTGTTCGATGTCGGTACGTAATTCATTTGAATTCGTGCCATATTTATCATCAAGATACTGTAGTATAAGTGCGTCCATTTCATGTGCATGGGAAAGCTTATCCATTTCCTGAATGAATGTGTTTACGATAGCTTCACGTACATCAATCATGATTTCAGTTGAAACATTTGATTTTGAAATATCATTTAATGTGTATTCAATGCAATATTTAATTGTTTCAGATATACTGCTGAAACCTTTGTCATCCTTCAAATGCACAAGGTCATTCCTTTTCTCTTTAGTTATATTAACTGTTAACCTAAACACGTTCCTGTTATTAACAAGTGTAAAATAATCAAGTTCTAAAACCTCAGCCAGTTTTCTTAACAAATTATCATCCACAGAATTCATCATACAGCTTTCTATTCTTTGATACTTCTGTCTGGATATACCTACTAGATTTGCAATTTCATCTTGTGATAATTGCTTATGCGTTCTAGCATCTTTCAATTCGTTAGCCAGTACAGTATCCAACTCGATATTCATTTTATCCGCCATATCATCACCTCTCATCATTTATCTAATATCTATAATCTTTAAAATTAATTATATTTTGCTGACCTTAACCTTTCGTTCATCGTATCTGCCCATTGCTTTTTTTATACACGAGCAGTACAGCTTACTGTAATAAAAATAAGTGACGATGCAGTAATCTTCGTCCCTGAATTTGCAAATGTTTATTTCACTTTTTAAGTCGATATTTGAACCAGATAAGTCGTTGATATTCTGTATCAATGTGTATATTCTGCGCACCCAGTATTCTTTTTCAAATCTACCATGGTATTGATTATGCATCCCCATTCTCCTTTCATTAATTCAAAAACACACACTCATATCCTATTAATTCTCCGTTCTCATCGAGTGCAGGATTGACTGTGTAATTCTGCGAACTTTCGTACCCATAATTGTCTGCTTCTGCCATTGCACGTATGGCAATCTGATCGTAGTCTGAGAACAAAAAAACTTTATTTTCCTTTTTAGGTGCGTTACTCAATGCACCGTTTTGTTCTCCTTCCGGTGTGTAATTTACAGTCTTTACTTTTTTTAAAGTCAATTCCTTCTGTACAAAATGTCCCTTATCATCTGTTAAGATGTAAATGACTTTAACACTTTTTTTACCTTTGTTTTTGACTTTATATGCAAGATGTTTTTTATCATTGATATCCTTACCACGATAATCTTCAGCTTTAATCACATAATAATATGGATTAAAATTATCTTCCGCTACAGTCCTTAGATCCTTGTCCACAAACACAAGTTCTGGTTCATGACTTTTCTGGACACGAGTATAAATATCATAACCCCCAAAGCATACAATTATCAGGACTACAATTCCTATTAAAATCTTTTTTAACATATTTTTATCATCTACTTTCCATAAAAACCATTCAATCTAGTTCCCGCACCAAGTGTACGTTCTGCCCATTCTTTTACGCTCTTCCATTTCTGACAACGGAATCCATATTTTGGTTCGTTTCTGTTTGCGTTGCATTCCGAAATCACAACAGAACCATCTACGTCTACTCCTTCGATAAATGCAACGTGCATAGTTCCACCGCTCGATGAAGTAATCGAAACGATGGATTTAGGAATCGGATTGTTGATATCTCTTGAATACTTCCCACTGCCAGGTGCTACATGATCTACCGTTAATTTTTGATCCCAGTTTGTCGGCAATGGATAAGGTGAATCATGATAATTTACATCCCAGTATCGTCCAGAAGCGTATGAAGAACAAATCATTTTGTTAAATTTACCTGTTATTGATTGATTTGTACATGCTGCACCATATGGCCACCACTGTGGCTTATTTACCGCACATACGTTAGGGTTTCCTTCGTTAATATCGGCACTGTAAGTGTAGTACTTTGAATCAAAATCAATCATTACACCTTCTGCTGTAAGTATTCCACCAGAGCTTTCAGATTCACACACTGAGTCTGTACTTGAGCCTGTATGAGTATCACGTATCATGTCATAGATGGTCTTGTAGGTTGTACTTGTATAATGCAGTCCGTCATTTGTTTGAATATTTCCTAAAAGTGAAGTATATGTATCAACATAAACGATTTTCTTTCTCAGATTCTTTTTGAGATATGTATTAAATTTTTCGATCTGGCTGTTTTTTATAACATAGTTTCCTGCACATTTTGCTTCGTCGACTGGGTTGACTGACATAACCACAATACTTTTTGCTTTCTTCCAGTCTGAGTCAACTAATGCATTCAACTTAGTTACATATTTTTCGTAATTATTCAGATCATTGACACCTAGATTGACAACAATGGTATCTGTATCTTTCAATTCCTTGTTCACTTTACTGATTGCTGTATTTACAAGCCAACTGTATCCTTTTCCTACAGAACATATCCACTTGTTCTTTCCTTCGGTGATGGCACTTTGCATACCTACAGTCCGTGAATCGCCTACCCATAAAATACGACCACTTATGCCAGTTGAAGCAGAGTCCGCATCCGCACTCTGTCCACGAAACTGGTTGTATACCTTCATGCTGTACTGCGATCTTCTCTCTACAGTACATGAAACATAAGATGTGTTGCAACGCTCAAAACAGTTCATGAACGCTTCTGTCACCTTTGTAACGCTGTTACTTTTTTTAAGTTCTTCTGTATCCTTAAAATAAGTGGTTCCTCTTACAGACCATTTGAAAGTCGGCAACTGCTGAATACAGAGAAAGTCAAGCTGTAATTTTAAATCACTCGTTTCCTTTCCCTGCTGTGCAGCATAGTTTTTTAAAGCTGTTTTATAGCCTTGTGTTGTCCATTGAACAAGTCCGTACCCAGCTCCGCCAATCTCAGAAGCACCCGGCTTGAATCCACTTTCTGCATACATATTTCCCATGATGCCTGCTGTTGCTTCATCCGAATACCCAGAAGCTTTAAAGTAGTTCCAGATTGCCTTTTTATTTTCTTCTACAGTACCATCTGATGATACATCAATACTTCCAGTTGCTTCAGATGAGCATTTATCTTCCTGCTCCATCATTATCATCTGTGATAAAACGATAGGTGGTATCATCATCGTTGCAACAGTTATTCCTGTGGCAATACCGATACATGCTTTCTTTATTTTTTTCGCATGTTTTATTAGACTTCCCATTATTTTCTATCGTCTTTCATTCGTGTGAATTTAGCAAAGGCTTCATCCCCAATTTGAATACGAACTCGCATGGCTGTACTTGTTCCAATCTTGGCATAGCATTCACCAATATTGGCAAACTGCACGAATTCCTGTTCTGATTCTGGAATCAAATGTGTTTTCTTGAAGTATTCGATACCCTCTGCACCTAATCCAAAATAAAACTGGTATACGGAGTTTTCAATGATGGCTTCACCCTGTTCCTTTACCGAATCTTTTAAAACATCACTAATCTGCTGAGTTGCGGGAGTCAAGCCTGCCATATATTTACGAACACGTTTGATAACTGTCTGGAAATACATCATGATGTCAAGATAACGAGGATCCATAATAACTGAGAATTCATCCGCATAAAGCTGTTTTCTGCGGTTGAATGGGTCAGAGATGATATCAGTCCAGATATAAGACAAAACGTTGTAATACTGCGTTGCAAGCACACGTGAGCCTGTGTTGTCCTGCAATGCACTTAAATTAAAGTTGATAACATTTGCTGATAAATCTACGTTCGTATGACCATTGAAAAGGTTGGCATCGGCACCATAGGCAATCGGCTCTAAGAATGCTAGACAAACCTTATGACGTTCGATTTCCGCACGATCAGGATGAGGTTGCTTTTCGATTTCTTTCAGCCATGCCTGAATCGTGTCATAAACATCTGAAAAGATAGGATAATCTTCGCTTTTGAAATTATCCAGAATATATTGAGCTGTTGTCTTAAAGTCTATGTTAATAAGCCCGTAAACGTGTGTTAAAGCACGTTCAATCAAATTGGTATGAAGGGATACCAATCTCATCAGAATCGCCTTTATATGCATTTAAAAACGATCTCAGGAAGCGAATATGCTGTTCAAGCGGATAAATCTGATCTAAAGGTACTTTGCCATCCCCTGTGTCGCTGTCAGGAACGTTGAAACGTATCTGTAGTGGATTGATACGACCTTTCTCACCATTTGAACAGTCAATATTAGCACCACCTAATTCATATGTAAGCTTATTCAATTCCTTACCTTCTACATCCAGAATATATTGCTTGTAACCTAGACCACAACGGTTGTAGATCAGCCACATCAAAAAGAATGTTTTACCCATACCGGAGTTACCGACAACAAATTCGTTATAGTTGGAACGATCGTCTTTCTTCGTAAAGTTGTCATAGAAAACAACACCATTAGTTTGTATCGTATTACCAATATATACCGGAGGATAATGAACATCCTGAGAATACTGTGTAGAATCATATAAAGCTTCGAAAACAAACGGATACATCCACCCTAGTGTAGCAGTAGTAGTTGTTTTGTAGAATCTGTCTTTTAATTCATAATCATATAGAATCGGAGCTGTACAGTTAAATAATTCCAAAGGTTCAAACACACCATCGCTAAATTGAATCCCCATCGAAACAAAAGAATCATCTAAATCCTTACAAATTTCATTGACCTGCTGTACGCTGTCACCTTTGATACGCAAGAATACTGTGAAATCAAATGGTGTATCTCCTTCAGCCACCATCTTTTCAACCATTGTCTGTGTCTTATCAAACTGCTTCATCAGCTTTGACTGCGTAGATGCATCTTTTGCTTTCTGCATATTGCGTTCGATATTATGAATTTCCTTATCAAGACTCTTTGTTAATGCTCCACTTTCTGCGGGTTTAAAATGCATAGAAAAATCAATATCACCTGCTGTAGCTAAATAACTCATTAATGCAAATGCCGGTTCTTTTCGATAAATATGAATGAATTTTGTTCTACAAAACACCCTGTCAAGTTCAACACATTGTCTAAAGCCTACATCTACCATACCAATACGTGTTGGATATAAATAATCCATGATATCATCGGCTTCTTTTGCCATTTCAGTAAACAATTTCGATGCCTGTGGGTGATAGAAGTTATAGATCACAAGAAATGTATCCATAAAATCTAATATGCTTGTCTTTTGGTAAGAACCAAGTGTAGCAACAATTTCCTGGCATCTCTGCTCTAATTGAAAAATATCCTGTCCTTTTAGGATAAACACAAAACAGCGATCCACAAGTTCTTTCGTCAATGCTGTATATTTCAATCTTCTTTGTGCTTCATCCAGAATTTCATATCGAATGCGATCCTGTGGGTTTGATAAATTTAAATTATCTTTAAAATACTGGAAATCAGCTACATATCCATCCACATCCGCACCGACCATATACGAATAGATTTGACCTGCACCAATCGAATTGTTGAAGATCCTTGAAAACGCACGTATAAATGCATACTGGTCATTGTCCTTGAAACCGAAAATATTTGTTCCTGCTGTACGAACCATCATGATATAGTTTCCATCAAGGTCCTTGAACATATTCTTTTCTTCGTCATATGTAAAAGGAATGGCATCTCTGATGTCAAATCTATCAATCTTCGGCTGTTTTTTCTTTTTCTTTTTTTTCTCCTTTTTGGAGTTTTTGATACTATCGTTGACAAGTTTCTGTTTTTCTTTAACAGGATCTATATCCTTATTTTTATTTTTTCTTTTAAAAATCCCAAACATTTATGTACTCCTTTATATTAAAAAAAGAATGGTTCAATCGGTCATTCTCTGCTTTCTTTAAGTTAAGGCAGATTGCCTTAATTTTCATTTGACAATCTGTTTTCCTGAATCATATTCTGATATTCAATCCATTCCTTTGAATCCTCATCAGAATTTGTTTTGACTGTACCATGTGTTCGTTCCTTTGGAATATAAAAGTATTCCTTTGGCTGTTTATAACGGTAGTTATACCACATCTGTATATGCTGGATAATAGATAAATGATCTGGCATTTCAACAAGCAGAACACCTACAAGAGCAAACATAGCAACTCCCATAATCAATCCAATAAAATCATTGAAAAAGAATTTTACTGGATAATACACTACAAGGTATCCTGCAACCATGAACACACAATCCAAGCCAGAAAATTTCCAAATCAGAATCGGCTTGACGGATTCTTTATCAACGATGATTGTAGTTTTATTGTATCCCATTATTTTTTACCTCTGCTTTCATTATTGCTGTTTCTATTTCCTAATGAATTTCGAATTTCACCACTGCTTTTCATTTTATATGTACGTACACCTGAAGCACTTGGTTTTTGAGCTTGACTGCGAGGTTTAGTATTACCATTTGTACCAGACGATCTAACAGCAGGCTTTGTGCTTGATGAAGGTCTTTGACCTTGTGGCTGTGGTTTTGGACCTGAAGATTGTGCTCCGCCTAAACTGTTACGTGTCGATGCACTGCTGTGCATCTGGAAAGAATGAGCACCACCTGTACTGCCACCAACACCAGAAGAACCACCAGAACCTCCGCTTGTTCCGCCTGAACTTCCTCCGCCAGAAGCACCGCCACCACCGGAATTAAAAGAAGTGTAATTTGGTGTGAATGTGTCACTTCCACCACCATCACCCGACTGGTCGCTACCTCCACCAGAGAAACGATTCCCTAAATCACTTAAAAACATAGGCACCGGTCCTCTTTGATGTACTGAATCGCCCATCTGAGCACCGGTTTCCGGATTAAATGCTGTAGTATCAGAGCCTCTGAAAGCCGACAATCGTCTTTTCTGCATTGAGCCTGTTTTTTGACCTGCGGAGTTGAAAGAATCCGTTCTTTTCTTACCGCCAATGTTTGCCATACCACCTGCTCTTGTACGTTCAATAGTACCACCAACACCAGAAGCCAGCTGATCGTTGCCAAAAATAGCTCCACGGATACCACCTTGTCTACCAGTAACACCACCCATATTCATGGAATTACCTAATGTAGCACCTTTGATACCACCATTACGATTACCATTGCTGTCTGGATTGCCAAAAATAGCTCCACGTGCTCCACCAACTCTGTTTCCTTGACCGTTGACATCACCTAATATCTTGCCACGTGCTCCACCTTCCAAATGTCCTGTATGTGGGTTGTTTCGACCAATCACCGAACCAACAGCACCAGTTACCAAGCTTTTAGCCATACCAAGTCCACCTCTGAACTGATTTAAAGTATCAAGAATACCAGAAGCATATCCACCAATCATAGCCTGCACAAAGTTCGGTGCGGTCATGATAAGAGAAAATGCACCAAAATAAAGTGCAACGGACGCTACTGGCATGGTTGATGTTGCTGATGATATAGATTCGAGAAGTCCTACAAACAGCGACAACAGAAATATCTGTGTCAGATTCTGTGCCCATGCTCCAAATATCGTTGCTTTCCACACATTAAATGCCTGCGGATTCTGAGGGTTTGTCATACTTGTACAGGCGAGAGGTCCTATGACATAATAAAAGCCTATGGAAATGACTCGCACTGCGATCTGTATACATATGACAAAAAGCATTACTACATATACACACATCCCAATAATTGCCATAAATATACTAAAGTCCCAGACATAGTTATCACCATCTCGTTTTGTAATCTTCAATTCATTTTTGTTGTACTGTTCTACAAACTTTGAAGCTCCATAATCTCCATCTTTAGGCAAACCTCCAAACGAAATCAAAACAGATTCAATCAGTGAGTCACCTAACTGAGATGTTGCTGAATCCGACTTTATTTCGTTTGTCAGATTTACATTTAAAATTGCTTTGGATGCATCCTGCATGACTGGATTGATAATTTTTGTGATTCCTACAGTCAGTGAACAGGCAATCGCAATACCTAAAGCAGTACTGCCCAATTTTTTATGTATATCCATACCTGCATCATCATCACGTATCATAGCTGAAACAATCTCCCATGTGATCTTAGCCGGAATTGCAAGAAACATCAGTGCTAAAGAACAGTTAAAAGCAGTCGATAAAAACTCATTGTGGGAAAACAGGTCAAGACCAATAACACCATTAACAATCGAATTCAAAAGTGAATTGACCATACCTAAAAGACCACTTAAAATACTCCAAAAAAATGACTGTAACAGATCCTGTGCACCACGAACAACATTATTTTTTACACCTTCAATCAGTCCACCGAAAAGATAGTGGTTATTTGAAAGTGTTGCCACAGCAAACATTACATTATGTATCATATAATCACCCTTTCTTAGAATAGCAATTTAATAATCCAGATGCCTAAAGCCATTATGATAATACCTCCAAGACAACTTCCAATGCCTACAAGAAAAGACTTTGTAATATCTATTGATGTGTACATTTTTTCTACAGTTTTAGGCAAGGCTCCATCAATTCTTTCAACAACTGTCTGCATGGACTCAGATTTATTTATCAATCCTTTTACATCCTTAGATAAACCTTCTACTTGTTCAAAAGATGCTTTTTTCATCGTTTGCTTCTTCATCTGATTCCTTAGTAATTTTTCCATTGCTCCAATAGCTTCATACGTTTTCAATGTTGTATCATTTTCGTTAATTTCGTTCACTGTTCTATTTGTTTCGTTTACAACCTGTGTCAAATTATCTATAGATTCTATAACCTGACTGTTATCTACATAACCATAGGAGTTCGATTCATTGTCATTCGTAGTTTCATTGCACAAATCATTTGTTGTGTCTTGTTCATCCAACATTGTTTCAACATATTCTGACCTGCCACTATCAACGACCCAAATTCTATACTTTTTTAAAAGTGAAGATACTGTTGAGACATTAAAATTTGTCACATCGACCCCGTTTTTTTCCTTATCAAACCAGTCCATAAAACCACATACCTTCTTAACGGTATCTAGCGATCCAAGGATATTCTGGTAATAAGTAATGATAATGTTATTATCTTTATCCCACCCTAGTTCACTGATTTTCTTTTCGATTGGCTCAAATTCAAATTTCTTTTCCAGAGCCACTTTCGCAGTTTCAAACTTATTTTCTTCCATTACCGGCATATTTCTTATCCTCCTTGTAATATATGCACCTCAAAAATTAAGGCACATTGCCTTAATTTTAAGATTTATAGAACAACAGAATAATTTGTCCTATAAATCTTAAAAAGAGAGAAGCGAAAACCCACTACCCTCTTTAATTAAAATTAGCTTTTCATAAATAATGTTTTGAAGATGTTAATCAACACCGGAATAATAAACACGAAAATCAATCCTATAAATACACCTTTGGTTTTCTGTGAATACATTTGATCTTCCTGTGGACCTGCAAACATCTCACGAATTTTGTAGTATGCAGCAAAGCATCCTGCTCCTAATACTGCAATTGCCTGCAAGAATGTCTGTAAAGATGACAACGCAGGATTAAAAACTTCAAATAATTGACTCCAAGCTCCCATAAAAACCTCCTATAAGCTCATCATAAAGCTGACAACTAGTCCAGCAACGATACCGACAACAATACGTACCAATAAAGATTGACCCCCTTCGATATCTTTTTCTTCTAATGGTTTTTTTAAGAAAACCCAAGAAACAAGTGTCATCATGGCAATGTCAAAAATAGTAATTGCAAGATTCATAAGTATATCCTCCTTTTAATTTAAAACAAGTCGCATTCCAAGATAGATGCCATTGCTATCCTGTAATGGTGTACATGACCCTGAACGTCCAGATGCCATTAATGCGGATTGACAGGCACTTGGGGCTGATGACATGTCATAGCCTTGTGAAAACAAATAATCCCTTGTAACAGGTGTACTGCTACTTGGCTGTTGAGTCGGACTGGAGGAATTTGAAGTTGCAGGTGAATTTGATACACTGTTATTTGTATTCGTAGAAGGTGCTTGAGATTGCTGAGCACTCTGCTGCTGTTGCTGTTGTCTTTCCGCTTCTCTTTGCTTTTCTTCTTCCTCTGCTTTTTTCTTGTTTAACAACTCAGTAATTTTAGCGTTGTTTATCATTTCCTCAAATTTTCCTGACATAATAAAAACCATCCTTTCTCAAAAAGATTCTTTAACCATATTGTAACACGAATAGTTATGGAATACTATACTTTTTTTATCAAATTATAATTTTGTCAGTTTGGCAAACGAAGAGCGGAGCTTTCTCTGTCCAAATCCATCAAATTCAATGACAACCTCATAGTCGTTTGTTAGTTTTGTGAGGGAGCGGACAATGCCCTGCCCAAATTTCGTGTGTGACACCCGGTCGCCAACTTGATAATCCGGAGCACCGGCAGGTGAAGCACTTCCCATTCCCTTTTGGATGTAAGGGTTATTGGCAAATGGATTTTTGCGGTCCTTGGTATAAAGAGAAGCTTTTGTCCTCGGAAATTCAGTTGGTTTACTTTCGGTCTCTGGTTTAAGGACTGCGCCATAGGTCTGTTTCACCAAGTGGCGCGGAATCTCGTTAATAAAGCGTGATGGACGGTTGAAATTCATTTCACCGTTACGCATGCGCTGATTTGCGCTGGTAAGCGTCAGCTTTTTCATGGCACGGGTAATTCCCACGTAGCAGAGTCTGCGTTCTTCTTCCAGTTCAGATGGGTCATCGCCAAATACGGCGGAAGCCCCCGGGAAGATTGTTTCTTCCATACCGCAAATATAAACGTTTGGAAATTCCAGTCCTTTAGCACTGTGGAGTGTCATCAAAAGCACCTGCTCAGCGTCATCGGATACCGTGTCAATGTCTGCCACGAGAGCGATGTCTTCCAATAAGTCGTTTAACGTGCCGCCATTATTATCTTCTTCATATTGAACAATCTTATTCATCAGAGATTCAATATTTTCGATGCGGCCATTTGCCTCATCGGTGTCTTCTGCCTCTAATTCACGGACATAACCGGTTACATCCAAAAGTTCCTGAGTCATATCCTCAAGCGAATACATTTCGCCGCGTAATTTCATGCGAAAATGCTCAATCAGGCTGACAAAGGAATGAATTTTTGCACTGGCGCGGGTGCATCCAGGAATTTCGTCCACGCGGCGGAGTGCCTCATAAAATGGCATTTCCTGCGAAAAAGCATAGTCCGAAATACGTCCGATGGTTGTCTGACCGATGCCTCGTCTTGGAATATTGATGATTCGTTTAATCGCGATATCGTCCGCACTGTTATTGATTGTTTTCAGGTAACAGAGAATATCTTTAATTTCCTTTCTGGCATAAAAGTTGACAGCACCGATAATCCGGTAAGGAATGCCCTCGTAAATAAGTTTTTCCTCAAATACACGGGATTGTGCATTGGTACGGTATAAAATAGCAAAGTCACTGTAGGACATGCCATCCTTTACCTGACGGTGAATGTCAGCGGCAATGCCCTGAGCCTCTTCATATTCATTATCGTAGCGTCCGTAAGAAATCGGAGCACCGGCCTCGGCCGTTGTCCAAAGCGTTTTTTCTTTAC
>ENA-ORSC01001007-ORSC01001007.1-human-gut-metagenome-genome-assembly--contig:-NODE-1007-length-20338-cov-6.499827_pt1 | contig 20338 bp, 17 predicted proteins | sample MGYA00242178_ERZ509140 | MGnify/ENA primary metagenome ERZ509140 (study PRJEB26280, sample SAMEA2338681) | human gut metagenome | biome: human gut; feature: human-associated habitat; material: faeces... | reverse complement strand
TTGTATTGTATTGTATTGTATTGTATTGTATTGTATTGTATTGTATTGTATTGTTGCATGAGTTCAATAAAGTTTTAATTAAAATGTTTTCAAACATATTTTTTAATTATATATTATTTAATAAAAAAAGTCAAATTTATTTTTTGTAAAAATATTTAAATTATTGACAATTATAATAATTATTAATAAAATATTCTATATTATGTTAATAGGAATTTGAATTATGAAATATATGAATTTATACAGAGGATACGAAAAAAGAAAAGAATCAATAGATAAAAAAATCGCTTCAATTATAGAAAGAAGTCAATTTATATTTGGAGAAGAATTGGAAGAGTTGGAAAGCGAACTTGCAAAATACACAGGCGCAAAATATTCGGTTGGAGTTTCTTCAGGGCATGTCGGACTCGTTCTTTCGCTTTTGGCTTTAGGTTTCAAGGCAGGAGAAAATCATTCTAATAAAGAAGTTATAGTTCCCGCAATGACATTTTTTTCGACTGCGGAAGCTCCGTCTTTTTTAGGAATGAAAGTAGTCGTTTGCGATATAGACGAATATTTTAATATCGATGTAAAAAAATTAGAATCTTTAATAAATAAAAATACGGCGGCTATTATTCCCGTTAATTTATTCGGACAATGCGCAAATTACGATATTATATTAGATATTGCAAAAAAAAATAATATTTTCGTTATAGAAGACGCTTGTCAATCTTTTGGAGCAAGTTATAAAAATATAAAATCTTGTTCGGGTAAATTAGGAGATATTGCAGTCACTTCATTTTTTCCCGCTAAACCTTTAGGTTGTTTTGGAGATGGCGGAATGGTTTTTACAAATAATGAAGAATATTATAAAAACCTTAAACAACTTCGACATCATGGAGATGAAGGCGGAATGATTCATGTTAAATTAGGAACTACGGGAAGATTAGATAATTTGCAAGCGGGAATACTTTTAGAAAAATTCAAATGCTTTGAAGAAGATATGAATCATAGAAGAGAAGCTGCAAAATATTATAATGAAAAATTAAAAGATATTGTTAAAGTTCCCGAAGTTGCAGAATATACAAAATCTGTTCATGCTCAATATGTTATTCAAGTTAAAGAAAATAGAGACGAAATTAGAAAAAAATTAAGCGAACTTGAAATTCCAACCGCGCTTTATTATCCGCATCCTATTCATTTAGCGCCCGTTTTAATTGAAAAGTTAGGCTATAAAGAAGGCGATATGCCAAAATCGGAATATGCATCAAAACATAATATAGCTCTTCCTATAGACAACGATATTCTTAAAGAAGAACAGGATATGGTTATAGACGCTTTGAAAAAAGTATTAAAATAAAGATTTTAAAATAAATAATTTAAATTTATAATATCGAAATAAATGATTTTTAATTTAATTAAAATAAAAATTCAAACTAAAATTTTTTAATAAATAAATTTTTTTATTTTATTTTTTACCTTTTCAAAAATTAAATTGTTATATAATATAAAACCAATTCGTATGAAGGAGGATATACGATGAACAAAATTTTTAAAGTTTTATTCATGTTAAGCGCACTCTCTTTACTATGTTTTGCTCAAGCGAAACAAACTACTACTATCACTAAAGATATTGTAGAATTAAACGAGAATGGCGCAGGAAAGAAAGTCGGAACTGTAACGGTTACCGAAACTGCGGATGGAATATCTATAGAAGTTAAAGCTTCTGGATTAAAATCGAAAGCTGGACAAGTAGGTTTTCACTTGCATGAAAAAAATTCTCCCGAACCTACTACAGACGCTAACGGTAATTTAGTAGTAGGCGGAGGATTAGGCGGACATTGGGACCCAGATAACACTCAAAAACATGCAGGTCCAGATGGAGACGGACACAGAGGAGATTTAGATGCTTTAACTATCAATGACGATGGCAGTATAAATCAAGTCGTTATAAGCGCAAAGATAAAATACGGCGATGTAAAAGGAAGGTCTTTCGTTATTCATGCAAATCCTGACAATTATACGGATGAGCCTGCAAACGGAGGAAGCGGAGCGCGTTTATATACAGCTATATTCTAATTTGGTTAAAAAAACTCTATAATAATTAAGCCTCTATGCGTTAAAGTATAGAGGTTTTTTTATAAAATAAATTTGATTTTTAATTTTTATTATTGTATTATTAACATAATATATAAATCGAACTTCGGGAGAAACTTTATAAATGAAAAAAATTATTTTAATATCGGCTATTTTAATTATAATAGTTAATTCAAATCTTTTCGCTAAAAAAGGCTTTGGAGGGGACTTAACTGTGACGCTTGGAGCTGGAGTAGGATTTTTTCATGGAGATATGAATAAATATCCCGATGGCAGTTTTGAATTCGGAGTATATTTAAAACCAAATTATTATTTTGAATTTGCAGTTCTATCTTTAGGTTTATCTTTAGAAGTAGGCTATCAAAGAGATATTTTTGCCTACAAATACTATAAAAGCAAAGGCAATTATTCTTTCGATAGCATAGCTTTGGGATTTTTTCCTAAAATAGATATTTTATTTTTATCAATAAGTTTTGGCGGAGGAATTAAATTCCCGCTTGGAGGAAATTATTCTTTTGTAGATACTTATGGCGGAAGAAGATTAGAGAAATACGATTATAAAGAAATGCAAGGACGATACGGAAAAAATTTATTTATTCCATATATAAAGGCTGCAGTTGATTTTATTTTATTGCCTAATATCGCGCTTGGAGTATATATTTCTTATGATATTCCGCTAATGAATTATAAAATAGTCGACACTTTATCGCAAACAAAAATTGCCAAATTTTCCGCTTTAGATATTGGCGGACAAATTACATTAAGATTTTAAAATTTTAATTTAATCTTCTAAAATTGGTTTTTGAATTATTTCAATAGTTTTATTTATTTTATCGGTTTTTCCAAAGTAAGCTTTTACGAAAGGAATTGAAACGATTTTATTATTTTGATTATTTTCTGAAAGTAAAATATTAAATACATAATTTGAAGGCAAACTATAAATACTTAAAATCTCTCCGTAAATATTTTTATTTTCGTCTATTATTTTATAGCCTATTAATTCCGCTTCGTAAAAAGTGTCGTTATCAAGTTCGGGCAAATATTTAGAATCTATATAAATGTCGCATTCTATTAATTCTTTTGCCGAATCAATATTTTCGATATCTTTTAATTGAAAGACGAAAGATTTATTTTTTTTCTTTACTTTAAGAATTATATATTCTTTATCGTTTATTATAATGGGAATATTTTTACTTAAAATTGGGAGAGAGGCAAAATGACTTTTATCTTTAAAAGCCGTTTCAACCTCTCCGTTTATCCCATGTATTCCCGTGATTTTTGAATAAAAGATAATCAATTATCAATAATCTCAAGAATCATTCTTTTTCCACTCTTCATGGAAGTAGCGAAAAGAATCGTTCGTAATGCGCTCGCTATACGACCTCTTTTGCCGATGATTTTACCTATATCGCTTTGGTCTACTTTTAGTTCAAGAATAGTGCTTTTTTCTCCTTCAATAACTTTTACGCTCACTCCATCAGGATTATCAACTAATTTTTTAGCCAAATACTCTATAAGTTCTTTTTCTTCTGCCATATAGAACTCCTTTTTTTATATTCAAGCCTCGCTTTTTTCCTCTACTTTAACGGGTTCAGAGGATTCCGCTTTAGCTTGTTTGCGATTTTTTCTTCTTTTTTCAGGATTTTTCAAAGGTCTTTTCCCTTTCCTTTCTATTATATCCTTTTTATCTCTTTCTACTATGCCTTCTTTAATAAGAATACTTTTTACCGCATAACTCGGTTGCGCTCCGTTAGAAAGCCACTTTTTTATCCCTTCTATATTTAATTTATATAGAACTTCTTTTGCCTTTGGATTGAACCAACCCAACTCTTCAATAAAGCGTCCGTCACGCGGAGAGCGAGAATCCGTAGCGACTATACGATAATGAGGTTCATGCTTGCGTCCCATACGCTTTAATCTTAATTTAACCACTTTTTTTCCTCCAATCAATTTTATTCTTTACTATTTAATATTTTATTTTATCACATTAATTTATTTAAATCATCTATCGACATTCCCATATTTTCCAATGATTTTGCCAATTTATCCATTTTCTTTGAACTTCCCATCATATTTTTCATCATAGAAAATTGTTTTATAAGTTGATTCACTTCAAATAAACTCTGTCCGCTTCCTTTCGCTATTCTCATTTTCCTTGAATTATTTAAAGGAAATAATGCCAATCTTTCTTTTTTAGTCATAGATTGAATAATAGCTTTATATTTACTAAATTTAGCTTCTTCTCTACTTATTAAATCGCTATCAATATTTCCCATTCCTGGAATCATAGAACTCATTTTACTTATTCCGCCCATTTTAGCTGTAGCTTCAATTTGCTTTAAAAAATCGTTATAATCAAAATTATTTTCTATAACTTTTTTTAACATTTCTTCGGCTTCTTTTTCGCTTATCGCCGCTTTAGCTTTTTCGACAAGTTTTACAATATCGCCCATTCCAAGTATTTGTCCCGCTACTCTTTTAGCGTCAAATACATCTATATCTTCCAAATGCTCGCCCGTTCCGACAAATTTAACCGAAGAACCCGTTGCATATTTTAGAGAAAGCGCCGCTCCTCCTCTAACTCCCGAATCGAATTTTGTTAAAATAACTCCGTCTATTCCTATATTGCTTTGAAAACTTTTCGCCACATCGTAAACGCTCTGTCCCGCCGTAGAATCTACTACCAATAGTTTTTCCGTAACATTTGTAGTATTTACGACTCTTCTTAATTCAAGCATCATCTCTTCGTCAATTTCGAGTCGTCCTGCAGTGTCGACTAAAATTAAGTTATACTGTTCTTTTTTAGCGATTGCCAAAGCTTTTTTTAATATTTTATAAGGCTTTTTTTCTTTTGTGTCTATATGGCAAGGAATATTAATCTCTTTAGCCAATACGGAAAGTTGCTCCATTGCGGCAGGTCTGTGAACATCCAAACCGACTAATAAAACTCTTCTTTTTTCTTTATAATATTTTGCCAATTTTGCGGATGTTGTAGTTTTACCCGAACCTTGCAAACCGAAAAGTAAAGTTATTGTAGTTTTTTCGATAGGTTCTAATTTTAAACCGCTTTCCCCTTCGCCAATCATAGAAATTAAAGTATCGTTAACATCGGCTATGAATTGATTTGAAGGGTCTACTCCTTCCAATTTATTTTTTCCAAGCGCTCTGCTTTTAGCTTCTTCCAAAAATTTATTTGCAGCTTCCAAAGAAACATCGGCAGATAATAAAGCTTCTTTTATCGTTAAAAGACTTTCTTCAATATCTTTATCCGATAAAACTTTTTTACCGCGTATTTTAGAAAATGCGCCCGATATAGATTTAGTTAAATTTTCAAACACTTTAAAACTAACCTTAACGCTATTATTTTTATAGAATTATAAAATATTATGATAAAAAGTCAATAAAGAATCGTTATTATTTATATAAATTCTTTACTAATGAATATATAATTATTCTAAATGATAATATTTTTAAATTCTATGTTTATTCAAAAAAATATAGTTTTTTTGATTGTGTTAATCATTTTATAAATGTCTTTATTATTAAATAAAATAAATATTTAGTCTTGTTTAATAAAATATTTACATAAATATAACTTTTTGCTATAATTTGAAAATAGGCAATATTTATAATGAAAGCGGAAAAAATTTCGGCAATATTAAAATTTATCTCAATAGTATTCTTTGCGCTATTTATTTTATTAATGATATTTTCAATAGTTAGTTATACTAATAAGAAAATTTTTATAACTTTATTAACATTATTTTTACTTTTTATAATTCCGTTTTTTATTTTTTATAAATATAGCGTTAAAATTTATTCTAAAAATTCTTATAAAAAAATAAAAGAAAATAAAGAAAAATTAAATCATATACCTCTAAATTATTCTATATTAAAAGATTATCAAAAAGCGATTTTAGAATTAAAAGAAAAAAATACTTATATACTTGGCAGATTTGATGTAATTTATTCTTTAAATAAAAATTATAAAAAAGACATGAAAAGAGCGAGAAAAATTCAAGAGGCAATGATAAATAAAAAGATTTTGAAAAATAAATTTATCTCTTCGGCATGCTTTTACGAACCTTTTGAAATTATAGGCGGAGATTTTTTTGATTATGTTTATTTTAATGAAAATAGAATTTTATTTATTATGTCGGATGTAAGCGGGCATGGAGTTGAGGCTGCAATAGTCACTTCAATGCTTAAAACCACTTTCAGAAATTTATCTAATTCTTTTAATTCAGTTAGTTCTTTATTATTTGAAATTAATAATTATTTAGTCGACACTTTGCCAGCGGATTTTTATTTGACAATGATAATTGCCGATATAGATTTTGAGAGTAAAAAATTAATTATTCAAACGCTTCTCATACTCCTTTACTTTTAATAAAAGATAAAGAGATTATAGAATATTCTAAAGGCGGAACTATAGTAGGACTTTTCAAAAATGCATTTTACGAAGAGGATATTATAGAATTAAATAACGGCGATATATTTTTATTTTTCACTGACGGAATAATTGAAGCTTCGCAATCAAAAAACAAATACGATATTTACGGAATTAATAAACTTAAAAAAATTATTTCGGCAAATAAAAATCTCGATGCTGACGCTTTAATGACAATTATAAAAAACGATTTTTACGAATATCTTTCCTACAGAAGCCCAGACGATGATTGCTCTATGTTTTTATTTAAAGTTAAATGATAAGACGCCCTTTTTGAGAGCGCCTTAAACAGTTTAATTAAATGAAGGTTATAAAATATATTGTATAATTTTAATATACAAAATAGTTTGCAAATTCAATATTTTCTTTGTTATTGTTAGCTTATTCTAACATAATGTTTGATTTAAATCAATAGTTTATCGCAATTTTTTTTAAAATTTTTTTAGAAAAAAGATTAAAAATTATTATAAAATAATGCCATATAATATGAAAATTTAATAAATTTTAATATTTTTTATGGATTTTTAAATAAAACGCTTGACTTTTCCAAAAAAATGTATTATAATTTAAATATTATGAGAAATAGAAATTACACTTGTAACAAGCCAAGCCAAGCCAAGCTTTAAATTTTTTTCAAAATTATGTTTATTCATTAAAGTTAAATTATTATATAGATACGATTATAAACAAGTATCACTGTATGATACTAGTGGTATGTTATAATATATATAAATTAAAAAATGCCATAGACAGGCGAAGGAGTAAAATATGTCAGAAAAAGTTTATTGTAAATACTGCGGAAGTTCATCTTCGAGTATAAGAGGTTTAACCTCGTCTTCGTGTTCTAAAAACACGGAAGGAAAATACCATGTTCCTTACGAGGGCAGCGAAAAATCTAAATATGAGTGTAAATACTGTGGAAGTTCATCTTCAAGTATAAGAGGTTTGACCTCATCCTCATGTTCTAAAAACCCAAGCGGTAAATATCATGTTCCGCTTTAATAGGTTTTGAGTTTGGAGTAGGTAGAAATTTTTATTTTTACCTACTTATATATTAAAAATGAAGTAAATTAGTTGAGTAATAGTAGATTATGTTTTATAATATAATCTACTATTGAAAATAAATGAAAATAAAAAATTAAAAATGCCGAAGACAAGGCAAAGGAGAAAATTAATTATGACTATAAAAGAAGAAATATTAAATTGGTATGAGGAAAGCGAAGAAAGGAAAGCTTTAAAAGAATGGTTTAATAATGACAAACAAAACCAAGAATTATTAAAGCTATATAAAAGCAAACATAATGTAATAAAAGAAATCGAAGCGATAATAAAAGAAAAAGAAGAGATATTGGCTTTGCATTTATTATGCGTTCACCCTAATTATCAAAAATCGAAATATAAAGTTATGATAATAGGGCAGGAATTAAACGGAGGTTATGGGATTAAAAAGAGCGATGGCGATATAGATATAAAATTAATGATGCTTGATTTTTTTAAGACAATTAATTCAAAACATAAAAGGAAACCGAGCGGGCATTTTTCTAATTTCTCCGCTGATTTTACAAAATCCATAAACGGAGAAACTGAAAATAATAATTATCATGTTTGGACAAATATAAGGAAATTTTCGTATAGAAAAAAGAGGTTAAAAGATAAAGTTGATAAAAGCGATAGCAAGAAAACTCCAAGAAATAAGCTTCCTGATAAAATTCAAAAGATAATAGACGAGGAATTTAACATATTGGCGGAGGAAATAAAAATAATCAACCCCGATATAGTTTTATTTTTAATAGGTCCTACGAAAAAATATAAAGGTGAGTTGGAAAAACAATTAAAGGGCATAAAATATCATGAAGTTGACAATTATAAAAAAAGAGAATTGGTAAGATTGGAGCATGAAGTTTTGCCTTATAAATCTTTTAGAACATATCACCCTCAATATTTAAAAAGAAATAGAAAAGGAATAGATTTAACTTTAAAATATTTAAAAACATTATTAGAAGAATGCAAAAAATAAAAGGCTATCGATAGACGGCGAAACTTTTGCAGAAATGCTTATTCGCTCGGGAATACATACGATAGATAAAAATTTATAAAATTTATAGAGTATAAAGAATAGTCTCAATTTTTATGGCTATTCTTTATATATGTTTAATAAGCTATATGGAATTAATAAATTATTATATGAAAATTATATTAAAAACAAGTATCACTGTATGATACTAGTTATATGTTATAATATATATAAATAATTTAATTAAACAAAGGAGAAATAAAATGCAAAATAAAATTATTATTACTAACGAAAACGAAAAAGAATATTGGATAGAATATAAAAAAACTTTATTCCCGCAAATAAAAGAGGCTTTAATTAATAGATACGCTCCTTTGGTAAAATATGAGGCTTTTAAAATTGAATCATATTCAAATATTAATATAGGTTATACATATTTAAATATAGATTATTTAAAAAATATAATTGATTTTGAGGATTTGGTAGGTTTCGGATTTTTTGGACTTTTGTATGCCGTAGAAAGATACAACCCGAATAAAGATATAAAATTTAAAACCTATGCCAGATTGAGAATAAATTGCGCTATATATGATGGATTAAGAGAAATTTTTCCACCGCTACCAAAGATGATTTATAAAGATATATCTAAAATACAAAAAGCAAGAGAAATACTTAAAATTAAATTAAAAAGAGAAGCCAAACCTGAAGAGATAGCGAAAATACTCGGAATAACGGTAGACGCATATTACTATTATATTGCGATGAGTATTTTGCCATATTCTATAATTTCTTTAAATGAAATTAGCCGTTATATTGAGAATAAAATAACTCCCGAATATTTGCTTGAAAAGAAAGAAATTAAAAAAGGAGTTATAGACGCTTTGAAAAAATTACCACAAAGAGAGTATGAAGTATTAGAATTATATTATTATGAATGGCTTACTTTAAAAGAAATAAGCAATATATTTAGAATATCGGAAATTAGAACATATAAAATTTATAGAAAAGCTATGCAGGATTTAAAAGATATATTTATAAAAAAAGAAATTTTTAAATAACAAAAAATTATTAAAAAAAGGAGAAATAAAATGAAAAATAATTTAACCGAAAAAGACATTGAAAACTTAAACAAATGGGCGGAGGCATATGATATTGACGAATTAAAAATTAAGGATAAGGAAAAAATTTTTAATCTTGAAGAGCTTCATATAATTAGCGTTAGCTTAACGGAATTACCTAAAGAGATAGGAAATTTGACTAATCTTAAAAGTCTTTATATTGACTGTTATTCAAATGAATTGCCTAAAGAAATATTTAATTTAATTAACCTTGAAGAGCTTCATATAATTAGCGTTAGCTTAACGGAATTACCTAAAGAAATAGGAAATTTGACTAATCTTAAAAGGCTTGATATAAGGACTAACAATTTTACAAAATTACCTAAAGAGATAGGAAATTTAATTAACCTTGAAAAACTTTCTATTGATTGCAATAATTTAGAAATTTCACCAGATGGAATTGAAAAGCTAATTAATTTAGAAAAACTTAATATTGATATAAATATTATTAATGAAAATTTTAATTTTAAAAGCTTCCCGATAGAGGAAATAGGAAAATTAAATAATCTTAAAGATTTGAGTATTCGTATTAGAAAATGGGAGAAATAAAATGGAAAATAAAATTATTATTACTAACGAAAACGAAAAAGACTATTGGATAGAGTATAAAAAAACTTTATCTCCGAAAATAAAAGAGGCTTTTGTCGTTAAATATAACAATTTAGTAGAATATGCTTCAAGTAGAATATATACAAAAAATAAGCATAGAAGAAATATAAAACTTAAAGATTTGATAAAATTCGGTTCTTTTGGACTTTTAAACGCTATAGACGAATACGAACCAGATATAGATATAAAGTTTAAAAATTACGCTCTTATAGGAATAATGGCTTATATATACGAGGAGATGTGGAAAATAAAAACTTCGCCTACGAAAGATATACAAAATTTAATAAATATAATACTTAACGAAAATAAAGAGGAGAGATAAAAATGCTTGGAGCTATAATTGGAGATATTGTCGGTTCTATATACGAATTCGATAATATTAAAACAAAAAATTTTAATCTATTTACAAACGAAATGTTTTTTACGGACGACACGGTTATGACTATTGCGGTTGCAGAAGCCGTTATGGAAGGAGGCAAACCTCGACATTTTGCAGAATATATGAAGTTGTATGGATATCTTTATTTGGATATAGGTTATGGAACTTCTTTTGCCAAATGGATTACTTCTAAAGAAAGCAAACCTTATAACAGTTGGGGAAACGGTTCTGCAATGAGAGTGTCGCCTTGCGGTTGGATTGTAAAATTAAGCGAACCTTTTGAAGAAGGATTAAAATTAACGGAAGATTTGGCTAAAAAATCCGCCGAAGTTACGCATAATCATCCCGAAGGAATAAAAGGAGCGCAGGCTACGGCATCGTCAATATTTTTTATGCGTCATGGAAAATCAAAAAACGCTATTGAAGAATATAAAAATAAACTTAAAGATTATATACAAAATAAATATAAATACGATTTAAATTTTACTCTAAATGAAATTCGTCCTTCTTACGATTTTAATGAAAGTTGTCAAAAAACCGTTCCTCAAGCTATAGTTTCATTTTTGGAAAGTGAAAATTTTGAAGACGCAATAAGAAACGCGATTTCAATTGGAGGCGATAGCGATACTCTTGCTGCAATTACGGGAAGCATTGCCGAAGCCGCTTTTGGAATTCCTGAAGATATAAAAGAAAAAGCTATAAATTATTTAGATAATGAAATTAAAGAAGTATATAATAGTTGGATTAATTTTCTTGATTCAAAAAACTAATTTTTAAAAAAGGAGAAATAAAATGAAAAATAATTTTACCGACAAGGACATCATAATTTTAAATAAAAAATATAGTTTATTGCGAGAATTATAATAATAAAAATAATATCGATAAAATAATTATTTGCAAATGCATGTATTAGCTAAAATTATACTTGTATATTTTTGTATTGAATATATAATATAAATTATGTCATATAAAGATAAACTAGTATCGGATATTAATAGTCTTATTAAAGATTTCAAAGAATTGAATACTTATAAAAAATCTGAAGAACATATTCAATCATTATTTACATTAAAATTATTAGAGCTTCTCGGATGGAACTCTAAAACTATTATAGTTAACACAGGGCAAGAAATAAAAACTGGCAAAAGACCAGATATTATACTTAATAAAGACGGCAATACTTTGCTTGTTATAGAGTCAAAAGATGCATCAAGATACGATATGCTTGACGGCTTTTATAAAAAAGATAAATCAAAAATTAGTTTTGTTGAACAGTTATGTAATTATTGCGATGCGGAAGGAATATATTGGGGAATATTAACTAATTTCGTTGAATGGAGATTATATTCTGTATTTCAAAAAAGATTATATAAAAATGAAAAATATGCTTTTTCGTCTCTTTTGTGGAATAATGCAGATAAATCGTCATATATAGATTTATTGTCAGATAAAGGAATTAATTTTTTAATTAATTTAAAATCAAGTAAAATAATAGAGAGTAGAGGACGCTTTGATACTGACCCTATATATTACCCAGAACAAATAGAAATAAAAGATAAATTCTTCTCAAATCTTAAAAAGTGGAGATTAAGTATTAGAAATGCTATTAGAAAAAATCTTACTAAATATAACGATTCAAAAATTGATTTGATAACGCAGAAAATATTGGATAGATTAATATTCGTAGGTTATTGTTGCGATAATAAGGTTATTCCTCAAAATAAACTACATGCTATTTTGCATTCAAAAATTGATTTATATAAAGAATTACAGAAAATTTTTTCTCAAATGGATGATAAATTTGATTCGGATTTATTTTCTAAAAGCGAAGAAGACGAATATAATAAAATATTAATTTCGGATAATATTTTACGCCCGATAATAGAGGAATTATCCAATATTGATTTTAGTAAATTATCAATTCATATTATGGGAGAAGTATATGAAAACTATCTTGAAGAAATATTAAAACAAAATGATAAAATATTGAAAAATAAGAAGAAACTACAAGGCATTTATTATACTACGGAATATGTAATTAAATATATAATCAAAAATACTTTAACTCCAATTTTATCAAAATGCAAAACCGCTTCCGAATTAGATAATATTAAAGTTTTAGATTCTTCATGCGGTTCTGGTTCGTTTTTAATATTGGCTTTTGACGAATTTATCGAACAATATAAGAGGATAGAAAATCAACCTCTTTTTGAATTTGAGAGAAGAAAATTAATATTACAAAATAATTTATATAGAGTCGATATCGATGAGAAAGCCGTAGAAATTACTAAATTGAATTTGCTTGTTAAATGTTTAGAAAACGGGGCAAGTTTAGATTTATCTGGTAAAAAGATTTTGCCAAATATTAAATTAAATATAAGATGCGGTAATTCTTTAGTTTCAAGTAATTTGTCTACGGATAGTTTCGATTTATTTTTTAATCAGCATGTAGATACTATAAATAAGCTGTTAGAATTACATAAATTATTTAAATATTCAAACGATGATAATAAATACTCTATATATAAGGATATTGAAATTGAAGAGTTTAAATTAAATTCGATACTTAATAAAGATTTAGAATATAAATATAATTTATCCGATATTAAACCGTTTAATTATCATATTGCATTTCCTGAAGTTTTTAAGGGCGGAGGTTTTGATTGTATAATTGGTAATCCGCCGTGGGGAGCAAATATTGATGCTATTTTAGATTATCTTAACGAATATTACCCTAATTCAACTGTTGGATTTAAGGATACTTATAAGTGCTTTTTTGATAAATCAATTCAACTACTAAAGCCAAAAGGCAAACTTGGATATATAACTCCTAATTCATTTTATTTTAACCCTTTATTTAGAGATTTACGTAAATTATTAAATAGCTTTTATATTGATTCGATGATTAATTTAGGCGAAAGAGTTTTTGAAAATGTAGAAGCTCCAAGTGCGATTACGATTATAACTAAATCAAATATACAAAATAAAAAAATCAATACTATGGATTTATCTTTTTCAAAGTCTAATAAAGAAAAAGAAAATCTAATTAATAATGGAAAATACTCTATAATTAATCAAAATATTTTTAATAAGACTCAAAGTAATATATTTACATTTAATTTAAGAGATTTAAAATCAAATGAAGTGTATTTTGAACAATTTGCAAACATAAAAGATGCTGGAATACAATACCACCGCTTTGGTATCGGTATGAAGAATAGAGGCGGAAACGATTTATACGATAGATTATTTTCAAAGAATAAAAATGAGTTTAAAAATTCTGTCCCTTGTTATTATGGCAAGCTAATTAATAGATACTTTATTAACGATTTTACGGATATATATTTTAATATGGATTATAAATCCGTATTAAAATCAAACGAGCAAGTTTCTTTTACTAAAGAATATCAAGGTAAAAGAAATAAGATATTATGGAGACAAACTTCTGACAATATTAAAGCTACTATTGATAAGAAAGGAATATGGTTTGGAAATACAATACAATGTTGCCAAATCAAAAAAGAGTATTCTAATTATAAACTTGAATATCTATTGGCAATACTTAATTCAAAGTATTTAAATTATATTTATAACAATACCATAAAGGAATCAAATAGAGTATTTCCTCAAATAAAAATATCAAATCTTAAAAAATTGCCTATAAGAACTATCGATTTCAATAATAAATTGGATATAGATATTTACAATAAAATTATTTCTATAGTAGAGGAACTGTCAAAATTTGAATTTAATAATATTGCTTATAAATCTTATATATCTATTTTAGACGACTTAATTTTTGATTTATATTCTGTAAATAAAATCGAAAGAGATAAAATTAATTTATATTATAAAAATTAATTTACTATAAATTCATAAAAACTTAATCAATAATTAGGCGCTTTAGAAGTTATAGACATAATTGTGTAGGAAGACTACATTATTTAAAAACTTAAGAATTCATATCTAAATTATAAAAAATTTAAAAAATATCATATAATCTTATTGACTTTATATAAAATATATGTTATTTTTATAATATATAAAATATAAAATTAATGAGGTGAAAAGATGAATGCATCAATTATGATTATTATCACCTCTGTTGTAGTCGGTATTGTTTTAGGATATTTAATCCGCTTTGTAATGGCGAAGATGGACGCTAACTCTGCGGAATTAAGAAAACATAAAATAATTCAAGAGGCAAAAGAAAAAGCCGAGAGCGAAAGAAAACATGCGATATCTTCGGCTAATTCTGAAATACAGAAAGAGAGGCATAAATTAGAAAATGAAAACAGAGATAGAAGAGCTGAGATTCAAAAATTAGAAAACAGAGTGCTACAACGAGAGGCAAATATAGACAAAAAATCTCAATATTTGGAAGATAAAGAACGCAATATTGAGAATAAAATGAAACAAATAAAAGAAAAAGAGGAAAAATTAGAAAGAATAATAGAAGAAGAGAGAAAAGAGTTAGAAAAAATATCGGGCTTTTCCGCAGAAGAAGCTAAAAACGCTTTAATTAAAGGCATAGAAGAAGACGCTAAAAAATCTGCGGCAAAAATAGTCGATAATATAGAAAAAAACGCTATAGAAACTGGAGAAAGAAAAGCGAGAGAGATTATCGTTCAAACTATTCAAAGAATTTCAAGCGATGTAACTCAAGAGACTTCTGTTACTTCAGTTTCTTTGCCAAGCGAAGAGATGAAAGGAAGGATAATCGGAAGAGAGGGTAGAAATATAAGAATGCTTGAAACTCTAACAGGAGTGGATATTATTATAGACGATACTCCCGAAGCGGTTGTAATTTCATGCTTTGACCCTGTGCGAAAACATATAGCTAAAGTTTCGTTGGAAAAACTTATTTTAGACGGAAGAATACATCCTGCAAGAATAGAAGAAGTCGTTGAAAGGACGAGAAAAGAAGTTGAAGATTCTATTATAAGCGCGGGAGAGAATGCGATTGCAGATTTAAATCTTACGGCTATGCATCATGAGTTAGTTAGACATATGGGAAGATTACAATATAGAACGAGCTATGGACAGAATATGCTTCTTCATAGCAAAGAGGTTGCAAATATTGCGGCTATGATAGCGGCTGAAATTGGAGCGGATGTAGAAATGGCAAAGAGAGGCGCTTTTTTGCATGATATTGGAAAGGCAATAGAAGTTGAAGGCGAAGGCTCTCATGCAATGTCGGGCGCTGATTTGGCTAAAAGATGCGGAGAGAAAGAAGAGATAGTTAACTCTATAAGAGCGCATCATAACGATGTTGGAACTCAAACGGTTGAAGCGGTTATAGTTAAGGCTGCGGATGCGATAAGCGCCGCAAGACCTGGAGCTAGAATGGAATCTTTTGAAAATTATATTAAAAGATTAGATAATTTGGAAAAGATAGCGGACAGCATAGACGGAGTTGAAAAATCTTTTGCGATTCAGGCGGGTAGAGAGTTAAGAGTTATGGCTAAAAGCGATATAGTCGATGACGCTCAAGCAAAACAGATAGCGAGAGATATAGCGAAAAGAATTGAAGACGAATTAAAATATCCAGGTATAATAAGGGTTACTGTTATAAGAGAGACGAGAGCGGTTGAAGTCGCTAGGTAATCTTTTATTATTATAAAATTTATAGAATAAAGGTTTTAAATATGTCTGTAAAAAATATATTATGTCTTGGAGATATTATAGGAATCACGGGACGATATGCCGTTAGAAGGCATTTGGAAGAGATAAAATTAGAACATGATATAGATTTTGTAATAGCTAACGGAGAGAACGCCGCCAACGGTATAGGAATTACTAGAGATACGGCGGCAGAATTATTTAATTCGGGCGTAAATGTTTTAACTTCTGGAAATCATATTTGGAATAATAGAGATGTTTTCGCCTTAATAGGATTTGAAAATAGATTATTGCGTCCTTATAATTATCCTAACGAATCGCCTGGATTAGGTTATTATATTTACGATATTTTTGATTGCAAAATTGGAGTGATAAATCTTATGGGCAGAACTTTTATGGATGCTTTAGATTGCCCATTTAAAAAATCGAATATCGCTATTAAACATATTAAAGAAAAAACGAATATTATATTTATAGATTTTCATGCGGAAGCGACAGCCGAAAAAATAGCTTTTTCTTATTATTTGGAAGGACAGGTTAGCTGCATATTTGGAACCCATACTCATGTTCAAACCGCCGATGAAAAAATATTATCTTCTTTTACCGCTTATATTTCCGATTTGGGAATGTGCGGAAGCTATGATTCGGTTATAGGAATGAAAAAAGAAGCCGCAGTTTCAAGATTCGTTTCTAAAATTCCGCATAGATTTGAGGTTGAAACTACTTTGCCTATGATTAACGGAATTATAGTGCAAGTCGATATAGATTCGGGAAGAGCGTTATCTATAAAGAGAATAAATACCGTTTATTATAATGACGAAGTCGAAAGAATTCAAAAATAATCATTTTTTAGAAGAATTTCTAACTATTTAACTGTTAAATAAAAGATTTTTGAGCTAAATTCAAATTATAGAATAAAAAATATAAATGAACATCGAGAAATATGTATTAAATGTATGATTATTTATAATAAATTAGTAAAAAATTTAAAAAAAATTAAAAAAAAGTAAAATTTAGGTTAAAAAACTATTGCTATTTTTTTAAAATATGGTATTATTCGAGAACTTCAATTAAAAATAAAAAATATTGAGGCTATAAGTTCTTTGACAGATATATAAGAGCGTAGATTTTTTAGAAAGTATTTTTCCAATAAAACGGAAATCGGCAATTTAAGAAATCTTCACTGAATAATTAAGAAAAAGAAAACACAATTGATTTGTGTGTCTTAGAGTAGAAACAATAAGCGGAAAGTTACTAAAGAATTAGAAGAAACAGCTTTTTAGCTAAAGTCTCATTCAAGAGCATATTTGATTTTTAAATTTTTAATTTAATTTTTAAGAAGAAGGAAAGGATAATATGGTCAAGTAAATAAGGGCTTAAGGTGGATGCCTAGGCACTGGAAGGCGATGAAGGTCGTGACAAGCTGCGATAAGCTACGGGGAGAAGCAAATATTCTATAATCCGTAGATAACCGAATGGGAAAACCCGTAAAAGCAATCCTTTTACATCATGCATTGAATACATAGATGTATGAAGCGACACCCAGGGAACTGAAACATCTAAGTACCTGGAGGAAAAGTAATCAAAATTGAGATTCCCTCAGTAGTGGCGAGCGAAAGGGGAAGAGTCTAAACCGTTATAATGCCAAGTTGCAAGATTTTGTTATAGCGGTGTTGTAGGGCGATATGTGAAATACTTGCATATTTCGACTTTAATCTATATGATAGTAGAACTGTTTTGGAAAAGCAGACCATAGTGGGTGATAGTCTCGTATACGAAATCATATAGTTAAGGTTATATCGTTCCTGAGTAGGGCGGGGCACGAGAAACCCTGTTTGAATCTGGGTAGACCACTATCCAAGACAAAATACTAGCCAGTGACCGATAGTGTAGAGTACCGTGAGGGAAAGGTGAAAAGTCTCCCGTTGAGGGCTATTAAATAGAACCTGAAACCTTAAGCTTACAAGTAGTCAGAGGGTATCCTATTAGCAATAATAGCGACCTGATGGCGTGCCTTTTGTAGAATGAGCCTGCGACTTATAGTATGTAGCAAGATTAAGAGGTAATAGCCTTGTAGTCGTAGTGAAAGCGAGCCTTAATAGGGCGAAATTAGTTGCATGCTATACGACCCGAAGCCAAGTGATCTACCTATGAGCAGCGCGAAACTCGAGTAACATCGAGCGGAGGTGCGAACCAGTGGTCGTGAAAAGACTTTGGATGACTTGTGGGTAGGAGTGAAAGGCTAATCAAACTTGGAGATAGCTGGTTCTCTCCGAAATGTCTTTAGGGGCAGCGTTATGCGTTTACTTGCGGGGGTAGAGCACTAAATGGACTAGGGCTCCTAACCGAGTACCAAACCCAACTAAACTCCGAATACCGTAAGTTAAGAGCATGGCAGTTAGACAGCGGCGGATAAGCGTCATTGTCAAAAGGGAAACAGCCCAGATCCTCAGCTAAGGTCCCAAAATCTATGTTAAGTGGGAAAGGATGTGAGAATACTTAAACAGCCAGGAGGTTGGCTTAGAAGCAGCCATTCCTTTAAAGAGTGCGTAACAGCTCACTGGTCGAGTGTTTTTGCGCCGAAAATGTAACGGGGCTCAAACATAGTACCGAAGCTAGGGAATTATAGAGTTAATCTATAATTGGTAGGAGAGCGTTCTTTAAGCCGTTGAAGGTATGTCGTAAGAGATGCTGGAGGTATAAGAAGTGAGGATGCAGGCATAAGTAACGAGAAAACGGGTGAAAAACCCGTTCGCCGCAAACCCAAGGTTTCCTAGGTAAAGCTAATCTGCCTAGGGTTAGTCGACCCCTAAGATAAGGCTGAAAAGCGTAGTCGATGGGAAACAGGTAAATATTCCTGTACTATAGTATGTTTCGATGGAATGACACAGATTGTTTGCGTGCGCGAGGTTTTGGTTGTCCTCGTCGAACCGTTTAGACTTGTGGCGAGTCAAATGCTTGTCGCTTTAAGGTTGAGGCGGGATAGTGACTGGGCTTTCGGGTTCAGGAAGTTGCGTGAACTAGGCTGTCGAGAAATAATTTCTAAGGTTAGGCATATTATAATCGTACCGTAAACCGACACAGGTGGGTGAGATGAATATTCTAAGGCGCTCGAGATAATCTTCCCTAAGGAACTCTGCAAATTAGTCTTGTAACTTCGGAAAAAGAGACGTCTGAATCTCGGTAGCAATATTGGGAGGAGGGTCGCAGTGAAAAGGCCTGGCCGACTGTTTAACAAAAACACAGATCTCTGCAAACATGCAAATGGATGTATAGGGATTGACACCTGCCCAGTGCTGGAAGGTTAAAAGGAGAGGTTAGCGTAAGCGAAGCTTCGAATTGAAGCCCCAGTAAACGGCGGCCGTAACTATAACGGTCCTAAGGTAGCGAAATTCCTTGTCGGGTAAGTTCCGACCTGCACGAATGGTGTAACGATCCGGGCACTGTCTCGGGGAAGAACTCGGTGAAATTGAATTATCAGTGAAGATGCTGATTACCCGCAACAGGACGGAAAGACCCCGTGAACCTTTACTATAACTTGGCATTGAGTTTTGTTTTGCGATGTGTAGAATAGATGGGAGACTTTGAAGCGAGAGCGCCAGCTTTTGTGGAGTCATCGTTGAAATACCATCCTTCGTAAAATGGGATTCTAACGATTAGCCGTTATCCGGCAGTCGGACATTGCCAGGCGGGTAGTTTGACTGGGGCGGTCGCCTCCTAAAGAGTAACGGAGGCGTGCAAAGGTCACCTCAAACCGAATAGAAATCGGTAGTAGAGTATAAAGGCATAAGGTGGCTTGACTGCGAGAGAGACATCTCGAGCAGGTGCGAAAGCAGGTCTTAGTGATCCGGTGGTCCCGAGTGGAAGGGCCATCGCTAAACGGACAAAAGGTACTCCGGGGATAACAGGCTTATCTCCCCCAAGAGTTCATATCGACGGGGAGGTTTGGCACCTCGATGTCGGCTCATCGCATCCTGGGGCTGGAGCAGGTCCCAAGGGTACGGCTGTTCGCCGTTTAAAGCGGTACGCGAGCTGGGTTCAGAACGTCGTGAGACAGTTCGGTCCCTATC
>ENA-ORSC01001004-ORSC01001004.1-human-gut-metagenome-genome-assembly--contig:-NODE-1004-length-20467-cov-8.408240_pt1 | contig 20467 bp, 17 predicted proteins | sample MGYA00242178_ERZ509140 | MGnify/ENA primary metagenome ERZ509140 (study PRJEB26280, sample SAMEA2338681) | human gut metagenome | biome: human gut; feature: human-associated habitat; material: faeces... | reverse complement strand
GATCGGCTCGTTACAGCCGAAATTCGTTGTGAGTCTATCTAAAAGCGTCATATCACAGCCTCCTTCTAATCATAGTATGCTTTTCTTGATTTGAATTATACTATAATCAACGCACTGTGTCAACATTGCTATAATCCGACGCCGCCTCAAGCCCAAGAAAGCCATCGGTCGGGAGAGATTCGTCTATGAAGCTGCTGCCGGTCTGTACCTGTGCAGGAGATTTATGTGCAAAGGCTTTGAAATAGAAACGATATTGGCGGCCAACCTCTATCTTGTCCTGCCTAGGCAGTACAAGTGTCCTTTCACGCTCCTGACTGTCTATGATCCGGATATTGCGGTACTTGCGGAGCGGCATCTGTGTGATGGCAATGCAGGTACCATCAACGGTCGTGTAGTGCCCGGTGATAATTAGGCGGTAGAGTTCTGCCGTTTTAAAAGCAAGTCCTATGGCGAGGATACCGCTGAGCAGAGCTGTAACGGTATCGAGGGAAAAGAAAATGGCTGCCAGCCCTACAAGGAAGAAAGCCGCCCCTGCCAACGCGGTGAGGAGCAGCTTTCTTCTCAGAGGCAGCGGTGCTGTCCTGAGCTTGTCCATCATGACAGCCTCTCAAAGATGATCTGACGGCGCAGATAGAGGTTTGCCACAGCCTGCAGCACGGGGCGGCAGCAGACGAAGGGCCTGACCATATCCGCAATATTGTCGCTGGTGGTGGTATCGTCTGCATACAGGGCGTCCATCAGCTGCGAATCAGAGTGGATCGTATGGATGTCATACTCCACACACTTGATCAGTTCTGCCGTGGATAAGAGTGCCTGACGGGACAGACGATAAACTCGCCGTTCGTTTGCGCTGCGCCGGTCCTTGCGAAACAGCTTCCTGGTAACCGCAAAAGGGACATGGCCGAAAACCGTCAGCTTGATAAACGAGATCAGCCGCAGCAGCAGACTGTCTGAGATCGGCACCACGTAAAGCCCTGACAACAGAGCATACAGTGCATCCTCATCGGTTTCGCCGCAGCCCTCCACCACCAGTCCGCGCTGCATCAGTCGGCGCATACAGTCGGAGATACTGCGCTGGGGTCTGATGCCGCTGGCTTTCAGCTTGGCAGAATAAGCATCCTCAAGGGATCCGGCGTCCATGATCTGCCAGTTCAGTGCAGCCCAAAGGATCATCTCCTGAATATCCAATGCATATTCCCGGTTGTTGATGATGACCATAGGGCAGGTCATGTCGCCCATGCGGCCTTTGCGCTCGAAACGACCCACCGCCGTATAGTATTTCTGCATGAATTTCACCTCACATTTTTTCACGAAGCCTTGGAGCTTTTCTTCAACGGCTCATATTCAAGGCTTTTCAAAAACTCCGCATTGTTCCTCAGCCGCTCAGCGGCTCTATGTACGGCCGCGCCCAAATAGTTGGCCTTGATCCCATAATAGGCAGCAATGTCCGTATTGTTCAGGCCGATAAATTTCAGCTGCATCGCCTCGATACCCAGCCGTGCGACACCGTTGTATTGCTGCTTCGCGCTTTCCAGAAGCGATAACGCATCTACCTCAGCCAGCTGCTCCTGAAGACTGCGGATGCCGGAGGCCATGGCACGGTGATTGTCAGCCTCCGTGTCAAAGATCTCCGATACAGGAAAGCTGCGCAGCTCCTTGCTGTGCTGCAGCCGGCAATAGGTACGCAGACCGTTCTCAACGACCCTCTGAGCATAGGTGGGAAAGCTGGCGCCGCCGTCCGGGTCATACGTCACTGCGGCCTTGCAAAGCCAAATGCAGCCCTCTTGAAACAAATCGTCATAGCCGAAACCATAGCGCTGCTCATTGACCTGAATGCTGGTACGGATGGCCCAGCGTACCACGTCCATATTCGCCTCTACCATACTGCGCTGGGCATCAGTAAGGGCAATATCCCTATTCTTCATCGTCAGATTCACCTCTCTTTCTCTGTGGTTTTAGGCGTTCTCTCTATGCGACCTCTGCGCTGTGGATACGAAACTTATCGCAGGCGCAGATCAACCGATCACACATGTACGCGCCGAATTGTGCGATATGCGCCTGTTCCTCGTGCAGACCAAACTCTGTCTGCATCCATTGATACGCCTCTTTCTTGGTCATCAAGCCGGAACGCCACAGGCGGTCAAAAGCCCGGTGTGCCTGGATACGCTTATGCCGAAGCTCCCCGTCAGCCAGAGAGCCCATGGGCTGCCGTGTGGCGCGATGGGCAGCCACATAGCTGTTGCAGGCGGGATAGCGGTCACAAACATACAGATAGCTTCCTGCACTACGACTGTTGCCATATACAAAGCTGGCAGGATGCAATGTAGCCTTAGCTCCGCAATTAGGGCAATGGATATTGACTCTTTTCAGAATGTTCACCTCCTTCTTTCGGCTTGTGTGCGTTCATTGTTGGCAGCTCTCCCACAATTGGGATAAACTGCACCGTTTCGGGTCTTCTACGTTCCAGACAAGCCAGCTGGTGTAGAAGCGTTGGAATCCCTCCAGCGTCATAATGCCGATGCAATCATATTTATCCACGGTCTCACCGGACAGTTCCTCGAATACCGCCACAGGGATGATTGACGGCACGGCATTGTGATTTACAGACAGAAGAAAACCGGAGCACCCGTCACAACGCTGGCAATCAATGAAGAAGCTGTTGCGCCAGTTACAGCAGGTTGCCTGTAAAAATCGGTAAAAACGCTTGTCCATAAAATTCCCTCTACTATCATTATCCGTAAAACGAAATCAAAAGTGCGCCACTTTTTGAAAAAATTTTCAAATTTCTCTGCGGCCACGGGGTCGGGGGCGTCTGGAGACGATAATTGCCACGGCAGCTACCGCAGCTAAAATGTTACAAATTGCTTTTTTCATTGTGCATTTCTCCTTAATTTTCAGTTCGTTCACAGTAGACCACAAACCGCTGCCGCCCGCCGCCGGCGTGGGGGGTGGCAGGTCAGCCGCGTCGCAGTTCTTGTCAACTTTCAGGCTTCTTTACCTCACAGGAGCGGTGGTTTGAATCACAGCCCGCTGAAATGTTACCGGGTTTATCTACAAACATTTCATCAGAGCTATTGATTTTTATCTCACGGTGTCGTATACTATCCATTGAAATGTAGCATGATAATACCAGCAAGTTTTCAATGGAGGTTGGGTTATGGAAATAAAACGAGATCGCTATTTGAAAAAAATCATCTCCTTCATGTGGGATGGTCAGGTGAAGGTGATCACTGGCATCCGCAGATGCGGCAAGTCCTTTCTGCTTCGCAATCTGTTCAAGAGTTACCTTCTCGGTGAGGGTGTTACCGAAGATCATATTCTGTCCTTTGAGTTGGACTTGACCCGTGATATTCGCTATCGCAATCCGCTGGAGCTTTCGGCTCATGTCCGTGAGATCGTAGAACACAGTGCAGACCAATATTATCTTTTTGTAGACGAGATTCAGATGTCCGACGAGGTTCCGAATCCCTACAATCCAGATGGCAAGAAGGTTACCTTCTACGACGCGCTCAACGATTTGAAGTCCTTGTCCAACTTGGACATTTATGTGACCGGCAGCAACTCCAAAATGCTGTCCTCCGATATACTGACTGAGTTCCGGGGGCGGAGCGATGAGATCCGTGTGCATCCGCTTTCCTTTGCCGAATACTATTCAGCCGTAGGCGGTGATAAGCAGGATGCCTTTGAGGACTATGCCTTCTACGGCGGTATGCCGCTAATCCTGTCCCGTCCCACGGATGCCGCGAAAATGGCTTATCTGAAATCGCTGTTTTCTGAGGTCTATCTGAAGGACATTGTAGAGCGGAAGAAGATCAAGCGTGAGGATGTGCTGTCCGCGATTCTTGATCTGCTGTGTTCGTCTATCGGCTCTCTGACCAACCCAACGAAGGTTGCTGCCGCCATCAACACAGTGCAGAAGCGTAGCGGTGAAAATGTCGTTGCCTTGAACACCGTGAAAGCCTATATGGATCACTTATCGGATTCCTTTCTCTTTACCGAATGCAAGCGCTGGGATGTGAAGGGCAAGAGCTATTTTGACTATCCCAACAAATACTACTGTGAGGACATTGGACTGAGAAATGCCCGTATCGGCTTCCGCCAGCAGGAGATGACGCACATCATGGAGAACATCATTTTCAATGAGTTGATGATCCGTGAATGCGCCGTTGACATTGGCATTGTCTATGGCAACGAGAAAAATACCAAAGGAAAGGTCGTGCCGGTCGCGCGGGAAATCGACTTCATTGCAACCTCCGGTGGCAAGAAGACCTATATCCAGTCTGCCTACGCATTGGGAACAGCGGAAAAGGCGATCACCGAGAATAAGCCTTTTGCGCTGACCGGTGATTCCTTCCCGAAGATCATTGTCCGTCATGACATCCGTAAGCGTTGGTATGATGAGGGCGGCATTCTCAATATTGGCGTCATTGACTTCCTGCTGGATGACACGCTTGTCTGAATCCTCTCAAAATAAAACTGCTCACCGTGATTGGCTCATGGTGGGCAGTTTTTCGCAGTACACCACATACCTCTCCCGCCCACCGCTGGCGTAGGGATGGCAGGTCAGCAGCGTCAGCAGGTCGCGGTTTGATTGAATTTTGATTCTTTCGATTTGATGCGGCTGGATGATCTGAATGTCTGCCACGGTGTAGGTCAGCGTCTCCCATAGATTGGTGAGCCTTACGGTATCCCCTACAGCCAGCTTATCTATGTGCCGAAAGTAGTCCGCTCCGCGCCAGCCCCGGTGGCCGGCGATGACACAGTTGGTGTTATCCCCACCGATGGGTGCGGAGGTATTGCCCAGCACCGCCGCGCCTGCGGCAAGGTGAGCATCGGACGCGCCCAGATAGACCGGCATGGTCAGCTCCATAGCGGGTATCTCTAAGACGCCTATGATCTCATCTTCGATGCCGTAGGTGGTCAGGTCAGCGGCAGGCTCCTCGCAGGCTTCGAGGTCGGTGAGATTACACTGCTTTTCTGCGTAAAGCTGGCGGTTGTACTCCTGTAGAGCCGCCAGCAGTTCGGGGTATTGCTGCTCCGGCTTTCGTTCTTCGAGGAAGCTCTGCACGGCACCGTCTGTGTCGGCTTGCAGCTTATGTCCCGTGAACACCGGCCACAGCATGACGCAGATACCCGCTACCGCCAGCAGCATCGCTAGCACAAGAGATGTCTTACGCATGGCGCACCCTCCTTACCAAAAAGTAAGCACCACCGATTACCGCCACCGCGCCAAGGCCGATACCCAAGCCGGTGAGGTAGTGCCGCGTCCACGAGGATACCGCTGGCTTTTCTGCGGCGGCAGTGGTTGCCTGTTTGGGGGTGTACGGAATGCGGTGGCCTCGCACCAGCAATCGGTGGGTGTTGATGCCGAACGGGGTGCAGGTCACCAATGTTACATAGTCTTTGCCGTCTTCGATTTGGAGCCGCGATGTGTCCGTAGGCAATACCGCGTGGATGGCGTCTACCTTGTATGCCAGCGTATCGCCCAGCACGTGGATGTAAAACGTGTCGCCCTCTGCAAGCTGGTCAATGTCCGAAAACAGCTTGGAACTTGCCATACCACTGTGCGCCGATAGCACTGCGTGGCTGCTGCTTCCACCCACCGGCAGAGATGTGCCGACCACATGGCCAACTGAGTTTTCCAGCGTATCCGCGTCCGTGCCGTGCTGCACAGGGAGGTACACATTGATCTTAGGGATGTCGATGTAAGCCATGACACCGCCCACAGTGAGCTGATCTGAGTAGGCCAAGGGAGGGGCGGATGCCCCTCCCTCAGTGATAGTTGCGCCGGACAGCATGGCGTTATACTGCTCTGCGGCTTCACGCTGGGCAGTCAGCTCGGCGTCGTCGGTATCTGCAATGGCCGCAGTGTAGGTGGTTTCTACATCGGAGTGGTACTTTTCACTTAAAAGTTCTCCCACCAATGGGTAAAACAGAAGCCCCAACGCCACAGCACCGCAAGCCGCCGCCAGTAGCCAGCGGTTCACCGCTCGTTCTTGTGCTTACGGCTGCGGATCACGATAAACGCCGCCGCGCCCAGCAGCGCCACGCCGCCGATGGTGAACATCCAAGTGCCGTAGCCGCCCGTCTTGGGCAAATCAAAGCCGGGGTTGTTGACCACGGTCAGGGGGACGATGGCGTTGCCGTCCGTCATGCTGCCAGCCTTGCCGTTGACGGTGCCGGCGGCGGTCAGCAGCTTGGCGCCGCACTGCTCGCAAGCGCCGTTTTCCTTAGTGATGATGACGATCTTGACCGCTTCCTTGAGGAGAATGTAGCCCTTGTCGGTGGCAGTCTCAGTCAGGGAGTAAGTGTCATCCTCCAGCCCCTTCACCACCACATGACCCTGCACGTTGGGGACGAAGGTGGTGGCGTCCGCTTTCTTGGCAGCAAAGCCCTTGGCGTAGTACACGCCATCCTTCAGGTCGGCAATCACGAATACATCATCGGTGTCGTTGTGCAGGCGGAACTTCACGTTCCGCAGGTTGCCGCCGTTGTCGGAGAACTGCTTGAGAACGTCAATGCCGTAGGTGTAGACATGGCAGCAGTCCTTCAGAGTGTCGTAGTAAGTAGTGTTGGTGCGCTTCCAAGTCAGCTCGACTTCGTTGGGGTTATCCTTGTTGCCCATCTGAGCGTCGGAGGTCAGAGTGGCCGCATAGGTAATCCGCATGGTGCAGTCGGAATAGCCGCGCTTCACGCTGTCGGTATATACGGTGGTCGCCTCGTTGATCTCACGCAGACCGGTGTCGGTCATGCGGATGGTCATGGTGTTGGCGGTATCATCGTAACCCACGGTAAATTTGCCGGAGTTCACCGCCCAGGTGGCAATCTTGTCGGTGCAGCCAGCGTCCTTGAAGAACTCGATGACCACGTCGTTCTTGTTGTAGCGGATGCCCTTGCTCAGCGTGTCCACATAGGTGTACTCGCTCAGAGAAGAAGCCTTGGAGGTAATCGTGGGCAGGGTGCTGATAATCTGATAGTCCACAACATCACCCACGGATGCGGTAGCAGTATGCTCGTAACCGTCCTTGATGTCGGTCAGGCTGCCGGTGTTCTTGCCGGTGGAGTTCTTGGCCTCACGCACGGTCTTTTCGAGGTCGGGGTTGCCGGTCTGGTTCTTGGGATAAACAGTGACATCGTAGTTCCACGCCGCGCCGTCGATGGTGGTCATGGGCAGGGACACGAGGAAAGGATTGCAGGTGGAGGTCACGTTTTCAGGGACTCTGGTTTCTACCACCAGATACAATCCCTGCTCCATATCAGAAGCGGAGGTGTGTCCGGTGGCATCCGTTTCGGACATAGCCACACCGCCGTTCTTCACAGCCGTTTCCAGCGCATTTTTCACGGTGGTGGCATTGGCAGTCAGCGCAGCGGTCAGCTTGTTGTTGAGCATATCGCTGGTGAAGTAGTTGATACTGTTGTCGGTCTTGTGGGCGTCTGCGGCGGTCAGACCGATGGCAGACAGCACGGCGGTGCTGCGGTCGGAACTGTCGAATCCATACAGCACACCCACCCGACGCTGGCCATCCACCAGTTCACTGTTCATGGCAATGTCAGCGACGCGGAGGTAGGTAAACTCCACGCCCTGAATGGCGTACTTGCTCAGCTTGTCGATAACCGTGTCGTCATGCAGGCCGGTGGAAACGTAGGACTCAGCATCCCACGCGCCATCGTTGCTGGCCTTGGTGATGTCGTACTTGTAGACAGAAAGGGATACTTTCTTGCCGGGGTCGATGGTAGGCGCAGAATCTGTTGCGGCAAATGCTGTGGTCATCAGCCCAAGGGCCATAAGCGCCGCCAACAGCAGTGCCAACACGCGATGGATCTTTTTCATTTAGCTGTCTCCTTCATAAAATCAGATTTTTTGCAAAAATAAACACCCATGCAAAGCATGAGTGCTGCAAACAGGAAATAGGTTGTAAATCCCGTTCCGCCCGTGAACGGCAGGACGAATCCCGCATTGTTGCAGGCAGTGATGGTAATGTCTCGGTTATTGCTGTCCAGCGTTCCCGTGAACAGCGGCTCGGTCAGGAGGGTGTACCCTGCGGGAGCTCTGGTTTCGGTAATACGATACTGCGCGCCAACCTTGAGGTCGCTCCACTTGGCGATGCCTGTGCTGTCGGTGGTGATTTTGCCCACCTCCGTCCACGTCTGACCGTCTGTGGAAGTTTCCAGCAGCAGCTCCGCACCAGCGAGAGGTGCGCCCGTCGCATCCACCTTGCGGACGGTGATGCTGCCCTTAGCGGGTGCGTTCTCGCGAGTGACCTTGATATTAAGGTTTGCTGTGGTCAGGCTGAAATCGTATTTGGTCTCGTCCAGCACATAGCCGTCTACGGTGCCGATCTCCTGATAGAAGTATTTGCCAAGTCGCAGGTCGGAGAACGTCACCTTGCCGGCGGCATCGGTCGTGCCATCCGCGACCTTGTTGCCATCGGCGGCGAAAAGACGATACACCACACCGGCCAGCGGCTGTTTGGTTTCTGCGTCCACCTTCAAGACCTCAATGCTGCCTTTGACCGGCATATTCTCGCGAGTGACCTTCAGCACCTGCCCGTTTTGGTTCAGCACAGCGGAGTACGCCGTGGTATCCAAAACATATCCGTCCGGTGCTTTGAATTCCTTGTAGGTATAGCTACCCAACCGCAGGTTGGAGAAGGTCAGCTTACCATTGACGTCTGAGTTGCCCTCCGCGACCTGTTTACCGGAAGTATCGTATAGGCGGAAGCCCGCACCTTGCAGCGGTGTCTTGTTATCAGCGTCCACCTTGACGATCTCAATACTGGCCTTGGCAGGCGTGTTGGTTCTCTTTTGTGTAATGTTCAGCGCGGTCGCCGTAATGGTGATCTGATACTTGGTGTTGTCCACCACATAGCCAGAGGGAGCGCTGATCTCCTGATAGCTATACTTGCCCTGTGGAAGATCCTTGAACACTGCCTTACCGTCTGCACCGGTGGTCATGTCAGCCACCTTTTTACCATTGGCATCAAATAGCCGATAGGTCACGCCTGCCAGTGCCTTGCCGGTTTCCGCGTCCACCTTATTGATGGTCAGGCTGCCTTTCTCCTCCACAATTTTGACCTTAAAATGAATGTACGCCCACACGGGGTCGGGCAGTGAGGTCAGCGCGGCGCAAGCCTGATAATTGCTGCCATTGCTGGGCTCCAGCAGCACAGCCTCCGTACCCTCCACATTCAGTGCGTAGCCGTAGTCGCTACTGATATAGCCGTTCAGCTTCGCTGCTGCGTCCTTTGTGGCCGTCACGGTCAGTACATTACGCCGCTGGCTGACGGTTACGCCGCTGATATTGGTCCGGAAGTAGTACTGCGACAGCACACCATTGGTATCGGTGGCTGTACCCACATACTGACTGCCGTCCCATGTCAGCGTAATGGCATTAGCGCCCGAAAGCTGATTGCGGTACTTCACCGCGAAGCTGGGGATCTTGCCGTGGCTCATAATGCGGTCAATGATGATGTTGTACGCCACCGCCACGTCGTCGCCCGCATAGTGGAACAGGTTGGCGCAGGTGGTGTCGTACAGGGTGTACGGATAGGTCGTACCGCGGTAGCCGCACACGAACTCCCAAATCACCGCCTGCGTCGCCAGCTGCGCGCAGTCCGGGTGCATATTGAAGCCGTAATTGCCGCCATAACCATAGGCCATGGCCAGCGTCACGGCATACCGCTGATTCCAGCTCAGGCTGCTCCAACTGGTGGAGGAGTAGCTCAGATCGCCGCTGGCAGAGCGAACGGATGGCTCCATACAGTAGGCAGGCACCGTTACGCCCGTATCATCTCTGGTAAAGTATTTCAGCTTTGTGCTGGTAAACGCGCCCCATTGCGGCACGGGCGTTTTGTCCTCGTGGTAGCGGTACTCGTTGCCGCTGCTGACGATGCCCGTGACCGTGGCGGCGTGGGCGGTCGCAATGGACAGTCCTATGACAGCCACCAGCAGACACACCAGCGTCAGCAGCTTAGGAATTGTTTTCTTCATGCTCGTCCTTTCTCCCAACGCAAAAGGCCGGCAGCTCACGCTGTCGGTCTTTCGGTCGGGTGCTTGGTTGTTTATCCGTACAGCACCACTACGATGTACTCGTCCGATGCCGCGTCGTAGCGGACGGTGCAGTTGAACCGCGCATACGCGCTGACCGTCTCTGCGCCGTCCATGGCGGCGAGGCAGGCGAAGGTGGCGTCCACGTTGCCCTTTCCGGCGGCGGTCAGTGCCGCCTGCCCGCCGTTCTCCGCCAGCCATGCCACGCTGTCCGCCGTGCCGGGGAAGAAGCTGGAATTGGCCGCGGTCATGCTGGTGTCGATGGTCACGCCGTACTGCGCTCTTGCATACTCGTTACCCGCCCGGACAGCCTCCGCGATGGAGTAGATGTCTCCGCTGGCGGCAGGTTCAGGCGCGGGCGTAGGTTCGGGCGTAGGTTCTTCCTGTTTCTCCTCTGCTGGGGTAGGCACCGGCGTGGGTGCGGGAGCAGGTTTATCCTCCGGCACAGGCGCGGGTGTCGCCGGCTCTTTCGGTGCAGCGGGCGGTGCCGTTTCAGCGGGTGCAGGCTGCTTTTCTGCGGCTTTATCCGCATTCTCCGCACCCGCCCGCTCAGGAGCGACGCTGCTCTCAGATGTATCGCCTCCATCTTCTGTTTGCGGCAGCAAGGATTCGGCCTCCGTGCGCTCCTCTTCGTTCTGCTCGGCCTGACTTGCTGCATAGGCAGAGACCTTGGTGTTGGACTCAGACGAATCCGAGCCCGGTGCCGGCTGGACTGCGCAGCCTAACAGACACACGGCACTCAAAATAAGTGAAACTAAACGCATTCTTTTTCTCCTCATGGGCGTTCTCTCCTTTACGTAAATATCGCAGCACTGTTTAATGTGCTTTGAAGATATTTACGACTGGAGCCTCGCCTTTTTCAACACTATGTACTGTTGTTTGGGTTTTGCGGTGATTGCATTTGCCGCTCGGGCGCGAAACGCTGCTCTGCCTACCACATATAAAACACCCTCTTCCTGTATGCGAAAGACCGCCGAGTTACCACCCGGCGGTCTTTACAATTTTGACTGTACCAAGTATAGCACATGGTGATTTACGGCGAAATCGCAAAACAGTGCCAATCCATTGCCATACCCTGCCGATACCGTGTCAGATCAGACATGCTGCTTGATAATTCGGGTGATGATCCCCAGCGCAACGCCATGTTCCTCATCCAGATGGGTAACGGCAAAGCTGACATCATCCTTTCGTCCGGGTCTGCGCCGATCATAGCAGGAATGTGCTATGGCATTGGCACCGTTGCTAAGGCGGATATACACAACGCCCTTATGGATATGGGTGACCTTCCCGGCATATTTGCCCTGAATACGGCATTTCTGGAGATTGTCATTCTTGCTGTTGCCGGATACGCTTTTGATGTCGGCTTTAATTCTGATGTGCTCCGGCTCTGTGCGGTCAATCTCCAGCACGCGTACCAGAGTCTTGTCGCCCACAGCATAGCGGTCATGAGCATCGCCGATCCAGTCCCACGAAAGGTCGCGAGCCAGAATTGATGTCTCCACGCCAAACACTTCGACCCGGACGACCTGCTCCGCCACGGCGATCACACGGGCTTCTACCACGCGTCCGTCATAGATACGATACTGTCCGTCACTGTCCTTGCCAAAATAGTAGATCTGCTGCTTCTTCAGCATGGCGTCTTTTCGGCTGGCAACAACGGTTCGGCTTTTGGCGTCGATGCCCTTGACCATAAGATCCACCTCTGCGCCCAGCATCTTATTGAGGATCTTCTGGTGTCGGAGGATCATCTCATTATAGTCAGCACCGTACATATCTGCCGGAAAGTCCAGCACCATCTCCTTCAAGGGGATCACAATGCGGAATCCCTTGTAGTCCACAATGGCAATGGTTTTCCCCGCCTCCGTTCTTTCAATGCCGCTCAGCATACCGGAGAGCATGCGCCGGGTGCGGTAGGCATTGTGGATCTCGTGCCAGATAATGTCCTCCATCTGCGCCTGCGTTTCCGCTTCGCCCCGGGCATCCAAAGTCAAAATATCTCTCTGTTGGACAGCGGCAAGGGCAGGTTCAGCAGAGGCGGCAGCATCCTCAGTAGGCGGCGTAGCCTGTTTCTCCACCCCTACCGTCTTTTTTGCAGCGGTTCGTTTGCGGACAGTGCGCTTCGGCTTTTCAGAGGGCTGGGGATCCTCCGGCACAGTCACCACTTCCGCAGGCTCGTCGAGAACACCCTCTGTAGGTACAGTATCCTCCACAACAGGATCGGCTGCGTTTTCCGGCAAACACTCTTCTGTCACCGGCTGTTCCGCCGTCTCCTCCGGGACGATGGGCAGCACCGGCGCTTCCGGTATCACGGCAAGTTCTTCTGTTTTCTTTCTCGGCATATTACTTTCCTCCTTAGCTCACATTTTGGTTGACATGATGGAATCCTTATCGGTTTTGACAAACTCACTGCGCCTGTTCGGCACTTTCTTTGACTTAATAGGCTGCTCTGTTTGTTTCGGCGCGGGCGAAAACACAGGGTTTTTACGCCATTCCGGGATATGGGCGGAGGCCTTGCAGTCCCGCAGCTTCTTTGCCTCGTAGTGATTGGTATAGTCGTACTTATCTACCTGCAGCACCTTGTTGCCGCGTGCGATGACCAGCGCGCGGTTTACCGGCAGGCGCAGCACCTCATCCATAGTCAGTAGCTTGCGCTTGCCCACGCCGCTGGTTTCGCGGAACTCCGGCGTGTAGTTGCTGATACGCCATGTACCTAACTGCTTGGCCTTGCTGGAGACATGGACGCTGACCTCCCCGGTGCGGTCACTGAGGAATTTGGCAGTCAGCTCATCGGTGCAGCCCAGTGCAAGCTGATAGTCGCAGCAGCCCAATATCTCCTGCCATTGGTTGTAGGGATACCGGTTCTGCAAGCCCGCCAGATTCTGAAACACGCAGCTCATGCTGACGCCCCGCGAGCGGATCACACTGATCTTCCGGCTCAAGTCTGGAATAACGCCGCAGGCTGTCAACTCTTCGCCCAGCACATGAACGGGGACTGGCAGCCTGCGGTCGGCACAGTTTTTATCCGCGTAACGGATCAGCTTGATAAACGCGAAGGACAGAAACAGAGACGTGAGAAAATCAAAGGTACTGTCCTGATCGGATGTGATACAGAAATAGGCACAGGGCTGCTTGCCCGGCAGCTCCATGTCAATTTCATCATGGCTGGTGATCTGGCAGATGGGCCGATTCTGAAACACCTGCAAGCGGCTGCCCAGCCCAATGATAACGCCGCTGCGCACCGTATCTGAGGATTGGCTGAACAGCGCATAGGGTGCTCTGGCAGGATGGCTGGCAGGCAGCATGGAAAAAAGGTTATCCAGCTCCTTCTCCGCGTTCAGCACCAACAGCTTGTAGACCTCGCCGATATTCCGGCTCTCCGATGGATAGCCCAGTGCCACATATAGCACCAACGCTTTCAGCAGGTTCATCTCGGCAGCGTTCCAGAAATGGTCGCCCTTTTCGCTGCCGGTATTCCTGATGATAATGTCGCAGAAGATTTGCGCCATCAGCTCATCACCCTCAATCTCCGCCAGGCAGTTCCATGAATCAGAGTTCTCCGGCTGGATCAGGTTGAACACCTTTACCACGTAGCCCTTGCTGCGCAGATATTCGCTGGTCTTTTCGTAAAGCTCCGATTTCGGGTCAGTGATGATCAGTGACTCCTTGTGGCCGTTGTGGACCTCGGACGCGCTTTGCAAAATGCGATTGATGCAGTAGGCTCGCGTTTTCATAGAGCCGCTGGCGCCGAACACGGCGATATTGCCGTTAAGCCGGGAGTTCTCGGGAATACACACCACCTGATTGTCCAGCTTGCCCAGTATGACGCCGCTGTGTTTGCGGATATCGGACACCAGATCAAGGACGCCCTTCATCTCCGCTTTCTCCATGAAACCAGCCGTTCCGTAGGTGCCTTTGTTGGAGTAGGTCAGGTTGCGCTCCGCGTCATACTCCCCAACATCGGAATAGCCCATGCGCATCACCATGACGATCAGCAGGCCCAGCAGCAACAGGCAAAGCCCTACGCCGATGAGCCCGCTCTTACTGAACAGTGCTTCGCAGCAGGCGGAGAAGGACAGCACCGGCGCGGCCGGGGAGCTTCCGTCGCCTGGCGTTCCGCCCGCGTCCTTCCACTGTTGATAGTTTCGGACGAATTGCGATAGATAGCCACCGCCAAACAGCAGCCCCACCAGAAAAAGCGGGAGCGAGAACAGCAGACTTCGCAGTTTCTTTTTCTCTACGGCAAAAACCTCCTTTCAAACGCGGCAAAGTCAATGGCCTGCACAACAGCCCTGTCGCCGCAGTAGCGGCGCAGCACTTCGGCCTGATGGTCGAAGCAGATCAGGATGCCATAGCGGTCTTGGAGCCGTAACGCCGTATCGAACCGCCTGATCCGCGGCAGGTCACAGTCATAGGCAAACAGCACCGGCGCACCATCCGGCGTCATGGCGTCATTCTCCACTGTTTCACTCAGCTGCCGGGGCTCCAGGTCAAGGAGCAGCAGCTCACGCAGGCCATTGTCCAGTTCTTCATCACAGAGGAGGCGCAGCAGCACCTCTCCATGATGGTCGTTGGTCAGGAAGCAGAACCGCTCATAGCTTCCATCCAGAACGAAATAGTTTTTGCCACCCTGATCAGTCAGTAACTCATAGGCCAGTTCCATGCTGTCACCCAGCAGAAGACCCCGCACCGCATCCGGGTGGTACTGGTGCGGCATTCGTTCACGGCACAGCACCGTCTGCATGAGTGCCTTTGTCCGCATCTCAGCTTTATAGCTCCATTTCATCAGCGCGTTGCCCATGTTGTAAACCACGTGGATATGCTGCGGTGTCAGCAAAACGCCCACGGACCGGGCACCACGGATTTTAACAAAGGTCGTCCCCATCTCCTTGATCTCACGGGAGGTGTAGAAGGCAGGTGTGCAGATGCTACCAATCGCTGTTTCACCGGGACGGAATACGCCTAGCTTTTCATCGCGGAAGATACTAACGTTGGCGTTACGCATGGTGATCAATGTCTGAGAGACACGGTGGAGTCGAAGCCTCTGCTCCGGCTCACTCCTGATGTGGTTGGTGGCACAGGCTCCGGACAGGTAGAAAGAAAACCTCTCCGGGTTGTGCTCCAGCAGCAGTTTTTTCGCCGCGGCGGTGAGCCGGTATCCACGCAGTCCGTTCTTATAGTAGGACAGCAAAAGCCGCTGACGCTTCAGCAACTTGACCACGTTCTCTTTGTAGCTGGTGCCACCGGCGAGCCTGCTCAGTTGGCTGGCCGGCAGCTCACCGGACAGGGCGACCAGCGTCAATAGCTGATAGGCTTGTGATAGGCTACCGGGAGCTTTCTGTGGTAGGGTACTCATACTGACCACCTCCTTCTGGTGTGCAGTACCCAGACTGCCATGACCACGGTATTTTTCGCCCGCACCGGTCATGTGAAAATGCCCAGAAACACAGGCTTTGCCGTACCATTGTCATGTGTACTGTTTTTGATACGGTCGAAACACTATAAATCGGATATAGATCTGAGCCGATTCTCGCGGTCCGAAAGCCAGCCCTGAAAACGCTCCTTATCCATCACCGACACGCGGGTACAGTCACCGTCGCCAATCTCCGTCGTGTTATAGGCATCGCACAGCAGACCTGTATCATCCTCCATAACGAAAGTGGCAATCACATCCAAAAGCTGCTTGAGCTCCAGATTGTCATAGTCACGCACCCGGTTGGGGGACAGCTCGCGGCTGTAGATATGAGAAAAGCAGACAACACAGTGCCGGAACTTGGGCAGCGTGTGTGTCTGCGCATACTTACTAAGCGTGTAGTAGATGGGGTCTGTCAGATACTCGCAGCTATGCTTCTTGCTCTTCTTAGGCAGTAGGCAGGGGAGCGTGATTTCCAGTATGCCATCTTTCTCTATAACAGAGATGCCCTGCATGACACCAGCCGATGTCAGATACTCGGCTTTTCGGATGGTGGTCGTCTCATAGATCAGGTGCCGCAGCCGGCAGGCAATGACCTCACCCCGCAGTGCGGCCTCTGTGGACAGCATTTCATAGTTATCTGAATGCCGCTGGATATTCGTGTTGTCCATAGCGTAGAGCGTGTTGGACAGGCGGGTGATCTCATTCAAAATGCTCTCTATCCGCTGCGAGAGGGTGGCTCTGTCCACAAGGTTCCTCCTTCCTGAAGTACTGTACGCAGCCCTGCTCATCCACCATGCAGTAGGCGGCGATATGAGGGATGTGCAGGTGCTGCATTTGGTCTTCTTCCTCAATGATAACGAGCCGTTGCCCGGAATCATCTTCCGCGGCCAGCGCGTGCTGCAGCAACGCTTCCTTACCCGAGCCTACATAGACGACCTCATATACCTCGCCATCGGCGAAGAATACCAGCTTTGCCGGCATATTGTCAGGGCTGTGATACTCCACCTTTTCGATAAAGTCCAGCAGCACCCATAGTGCCGCTGTCAGTTCTCTGTCCTCGCGGCAGTCAGGGACATCTCCGTAGCAATCCCGGTCAGTGTTATAAAATATCCGCTGCTGCTTGACCAGATAGCGCAGCAGGTTTTCAATCACGCCCTCCTTGCCCGGATACAGGCGTAGAAGCTGGTCACGGCGCATGCAGTGATAGACGGTTATGTTCCGCAGCAGCCCTGCGGCCTCCTGTCCATAGATCTGCTCTCTGTTTCTCATAGGCGGCATCACCTCCGTAATGCGTATTAACTCCGTATTATATGCGTATTGATTTTGTAATGCGTGTTATCTCCGTATAAACGCCGTATTAGGCTTCCGGTCGCTTCATGCGGCGCAGAAGATCAAGCAGCTCACGGCGGTCTGTGGTGATAAGGTCGCGTTCCAGTGGGCTGGCCTTGATTTCCACCGTGATATTGTTGTTATTGCTGCTGATCAGGCCATTGCCCCGCTCAAAGTGGGTGATCTCCATGACCTCCGCTTCGGAGAGATGCAATACCTGCTGAACGCGCTGGGCTTCCTCGTCCTCCAGATTCAAGATGACTTTCGTGCGGCAGTTGTTGATAATCCCCTTGCCGTACTTGCCGTTGTCCAGGGAGAAGAAGTCGTTCAGATCCTGCGTCGCGCAAATGCCGCTGCCGGAATAGGCGCGGATGGTCTTGAAGATCTCCAGCACCATCTCGGCCGCAAGACGGTTGCCGACGCCGAAGGTGCCGGAGCCGCCGCCAATGAGCTGCCAGCATTCGTCGATGAAGATGGCCTTTTCCTCCGTGCGGTTGGCTTTGGCTTTATCCCACACGAAATCCAGCGCTACGAACATGCCGATAGGCAGCAGATCGCCGCTGAGTTCCGAGATGTCCAGCACCGTGAACTTGTTATCCAGATTCACATTGGTCTGCTGGTTGAAGGTGCTGGCCGAGCCGTGTACAAAGCGGTTGATGATGTTGGAAAGGCGTTTGGTATCGCTCTCCTCCCGCAGAACATCGTAGAGGTCGCCCAGCACAGGCATCTGGCGGTAAACGTTGGGGTTATTCGGATCACTGAGAGAAGCGTTATCATGGGTGATACCTTTCCGTGCGTAGGTACGAATCAGGGCATCGTCCAAAAGCTGTTTTTCCTCATAGGACATATCGGGGATCAGCAGGGCAAAGAAGATATGAAGCCGCTGAATTTTTGCTGCCAGCTCAGAGCGTTCGATACCGGGGCCATCCAGCGTTTCCTCCACGGACTTGTCTATCTTACGTATCTCCAGCACGTTGATGCAGCTTTTGGAGGCGGGGGAGATACTGATATATTCGCCGCCCGTGTTGACGCAGGCACGGTGGAACTCGTGGCCCTTCAGGGGTGCCAGCATGAAAACCTGTATGCCCTTACGCCGCATACGGAGGGCCATCAGCAGGATCAGGAAGGTCTTTCCTGCGCCGCTGGTGCCGCATACGGCAATATTGGCGTTTTTATAGACCCTGGAGTCAAAGATGTCGATGATGACCGGAGAGTTGTTGTACTTGTTCAGACCGAACAGGATGCCGTTTTCATCACTCAGCTCATAGGACGTGAAGGGGTAGCAGCTTGCCACGCCGGTGGTCAGCGCATTGCGCTTGGAGCGTTCAAAGAGGTGCTTCTCCATGCTGACCAGCGGCAGCGACGATAGAAACGCCTGCTCCTCATGAAAGGCGCAGCTGCACACGTCCATATCACGGGACACGAGCAGTTTTTTCAGTTCATTGACCTTCCATTCCAGTTCATCCACTGTGGGAGCTGTCACTGCGATCAGCAGATTCAGGTAATAAAAGTCCTCGTTGTTGCCCAGCCCTTCCTTCAGGAAGTAGCCGCTTCGGATAGCACCGTCCAGATCATCAAAGTCCGTGTTGGTATCGCTGGCGTCCTTGATCTTACTGCGATTGATACGAAGCTGCTGTCCCAGCCGCTGTACCATGCGGGTTTTCGGCTGGCGGCTGATGAACATATCCAGGTCAATGCCATCCCCGGCGTTGACAATGAGAGACAGCCAGCCGGCCGGCACCTGCGCCTTATAGCCAGTGGAGGGCACCAGCAGATAGGCATAGTAGAGTCCGTCAATACAGATATGCCGCCCGTTGGTAAAGTCGATGCTGTCAGGGGCGAAAAACTCCGTACAGGGAATGGCGTCGATCTCAGATTCCAGCCCTTTCTCCTGATACTGGGCAACGATCCGGCGAACTCGATCCGGCAGCGACGTAGTTGCGTTGCGGCACAGCAAATGGTAGAGGGTATCGACCGTAAATTCATCATCGTTTTCCGGGATCAGCACCTCATTGCCGCATTGCTTGAGATAATTGACTGCGGTGCGGGCTGCCGTTTGCAGGGAGGCAATGGCCTCCGCTTCCTCGTTATCCCTTTTCCGGCCTGCCCATGCCTCATATTCAAACACCATGAAGAACCGGCGCGAGGTAGCTTCCCGTGCACCGAACCGGTCAATGAGCGTCAAGTAGTCCTGCTGCAGCAGGCGACAGTTTTCATCGGTTTCCTGCGCCATCTCCTGCTGCACGATCTCTCTGTGCCGGTTCAGGTCGGCACGCTTGGCAATGACCTTGATCTGCATTTTGACCGGGCTGATCTTGAGAAACGAGATGAACGAGTAGATGATGTTCCGCTGCTCTCTGGCGCTGCGCAGCAGGAAGTTGATAGGTATAACTTCGACAATCTTCAGGTAACGGTGATCCCGTGTGTAGATGATGCCGTTTTCGATCTTCTCCACAGGCAGGTATTCCGCCACTGGATTGATGTACTTGGGCGCGTTGTCACCGCTCTTAGCTTTTCGCTTCCTGCGTTTTTTCCGCTTGTCCTGTTCCTCTTCATTGCGTGTAATAACACGGCGGTTGCAGAGATATTTCAGAACAAGAAAGATAAATGACGAGAGGCTTTCGCCGTTGATGCCAACCAGCGCGATGATGCCAAGAGGCAGCGCGGTCAGGCACAGAATGATGATTTTAGCAGTCAATGTCAGGGCGGACACCGAGAACACCGGTATGCCGATAGCCAGCACGATAACCAGTGCCTCGGCTGTATTGCGGAGCTTCAGCAGTCCGCCGAAAAAAGTCCCGCCCTCAATAAAATTGGGCGGGATGATATAGGTGTCATATTCATTTGGTTTACTCACATTTAGTTCTCCTTCCTACCCTATGATCCAGAACGGCCCACCGGCACCGGCACGGCCGCTGGCTTCATTCAGGATGATAGACAGATCCCATGCCTGTTGGCTTCGGGTATAGTTGGCAGGGTCTGCCACCAGTATCTTTCCGTTCTCCACACCGCGCAGCACGATGAAGTGGCCGGAGCTGGTGAAATGACCTTTCAGCATGATTGCAACCACCAGCTTGCCTTGAGAGAGCGCATCCACAATGCGCTGCCCTTCTGTTTTCCCGCAGCCCTGTACCGGAAGCCCCCACGCTTTGGCAGCACCGGGGATCAGCGAATGGTAGGAACCGCTTCTACTGCACCAGTAACCGTTTTCATAGGCCCAACGTGCCATCTCAACGGGATCGACCGTCTCGTTGGTCAGAGAAGATACCACCATTGCCATACAGGTAGGCCCGCAGCCGTAGGTGCCGATGTTGTCGGTGCCGTAGGGCTTGCTCGCGTACCGCTTGTCCAACTGATTATAGTAGACCACCTGCGTCGCGCCATCCGAGAAACGAATGTCGCCCAGAGATACAAGGCCGGTGGACTCGGCGGGCAGCAAGCCCTGCATCATACCATCGCCCAGGAATACGCTCAGGTTCTGGGCGTAGTTTTCCGCCAGTCCCTTTTGTTCATCCGACAGGGCGAATATCTTATCCTCAAAATATGCCTCTCCGTTATAGACGATGGTATATATCTTCCATATCTCCGTGACTTCCGTTTCCGTCACCGTAACCTTGCCGGTTTTGGGATCCGTATTCGTTTCCGTTACCGTAGTCGTGCGAGACTCCTCCGTGCTCG
>ENA-ORSC01001002-ORSC01001002.1-human-gut-metagenome-genome-assembly--contig:-NODE-1002-length-20487-cov-7.240407_pt1 | contig 20487 bp, 26 predicted proteins | sample MGYA00242178_ERZ509140 | MGnify/ENA primary metagenome ERZ509140 (study PRJEB26280, sample SAMEA2338681) | human gut metagenome | biome: human gut; feature: human-associated habitat; material: faeces... | reverse complement strand
GGAGATGTAACGTCCACAGAAAAGAACACAAAAATAATAAAAACTTATGGTTTTTTGGAAAAGCGGCAAAATTCACGCTATAATGTGAGTATAAGCCGTTTTTTGTTTCAAAAAGAATCAAAAACTAGCTTAAAGTGTTCCACGTGGAACTTTTGGAAGGGAGAGAGCATATGCGGAAAGACTTTGCATGTATCGTAATCTCACATGGCAGACCTGAGTGCAGCACGGTAAAGGTGCTTCGTGAGTGTGGATATACGGGGGAAATTTATATCGTTGTTGACGATGAGGACAAAACGCTACCAGATTATGTTGAGCGGTACGGGGCTGATGTTCATGCATTTCATAAAGAAGAAAGCTTCGATACTGGCGATTTAGGCGGTAGCAAGGCATGTGGAGTATTTGCACGAAATCAATGTCTAAAGGTTGCGGAGAAAAACAATCTGACATACTACCTAGAACTGGATGATGATCTTGAAAGCCTTACATACAGATACAATGATGATGGACATTTGAGAGGAATCAAGGCAAAAGGAATCGACAGACTGTTTGAAGGAATGTGCATATATTTTGACGAAGCACCTGTGCAGTGTTTAGGATTCGGAAATGCTGTTGACTATATAGGCGGTGTGCCAACGTTTGAAAATGGAAAAGCAAACAGGACTGTAATGAACAGTTTTTTTCTCAGAACGTCAAATAAAATTCAGTGGCGAAGCAGAAACAGTGACGATATTATTACGGTTGTCGATGAAGGACAAAAAGGGCATGCAGGATTCAGATTTACTCCTGTAATGAACAAATTCGATGTATGGATTCCGAAAAGAAAGTCCAATGCAAGTGGTGGCAGTATTGACGAGTACAACAAGATAGGCTCTTACAAATTGAGATATTATGCTGTAATGTTCCATCCTGATTGCATAAAGCTGAAAGAGTCAGGAGAGGGGTACGACTGGACTGTAGTATCTGAGAACGCATATCCTAAAATATTAAGCGGACGTTATAAGAAAGGCTGAAAATAAAATGGAAAACAAAAAAATGAATATCGTTTACAAGAAAGTTATGGACTTGATTCCGTATGAGAACAATCCAAGAAACAACGACGAAGCTGTTGACTATGTAGCAAAGAGCATCGAAGAGTTTGGCTTCAAAGTTCCGTGTGTTGTGAGCGGTGACGGTGTATTGATCACAGGTCATACAAGACTTAAAGCATGCAAGAAACTAGGCATTGATGAGGTCCCTTGTATTGTGGCTGACGACCTTACAGAAGACCAAATCAAGGCATTCAAAATCGCAGATAACAAGGTGTCTGAGTATAGTACATGGGACAATGAAAAACTTGCGGAAGAACTGAGCGACATCATGATGGATATGGGGCAGTTTGGAGATGATCTTTTCAAAGACGATGACACTATGGACGTTGACCTAGGAGAAGCAGACAACCCATACAGCCAAAAGAAGCACGTCCCACAGTACGAACCGACAGGCGATTTTGTCGATATTATGGACTTGATTGATGATGAGAAAACAAACGAGCTGATTAAAGAAATTAAAAATTCAAATGTTTCTGAAGACGAGAAGAATTTTCTTATCAAGGCAACATACAGGCATCTTAAATTCAACTATTCAAAGATCGCTGACTATTATTCCAATGCATCTGAAGAAATGCAGATTCTTATGGAGAAGTCGGCACTTGTCATTATTGACATTGATGATGCAATTGCAAACGGATATGTTAAGCTTACAAAGGTTGTCGAGGACTTGATCGCTGAAGACGATGGCGGTGAAAACGATGGAGAGTAAGGACTTTGTTATATTTATTCTTTCACATGGAAGAGCAGACACAATATCAACGTATAAGGCATTGCGTGATGGTGGGTATACAGGCAGAACGTATGTCGTGATTGACAATGAGGATGATCAAGAAGATTTATACAGGCAGAAATTCGGGGACGATATTATCCAGTTTGACAAGAGGGACTATCTTGAAAAGACAGACCTTGGAGACTTGGACACTGACAGGCGTATTGGAGTTTTTGCAAGAAACTTTATACAGGATGAAGCAAAGCGACTAGGCTATAAGTTCCATTTACAGCTTGATGATGATGTGCATGGCTTCGGATATCGGTTCGTGCAGGATGGAAGATTGCGGTGCGTAAAGTGCAACCACCTTGATGAAGTGCTCGAAGGAATGGTTCAGATGATGAAAGAAGCTCCAATCACATCGCTGTCGTTCGGGCTATCGTCATATTATCTAGGCGGTGCTGAAAACAACAACGTACAGGAAGGAATGATCAGAAAAACAATGACAACATTCCTTATGAGAGCTGACGACCTTCAATACTTCCATATGCGAATGAATGATGATATTACAACATCTTTGATTAATGGAATGCGTGGAAAGCTATACTATACATATATGCCTGTAATGGTGTATGTAGACCCTACACAGGTACAACATGGTGGAATGACTGACATTTACAAGAAAAACGGAACATACAGGAAATCATTCTATAGTGTCATGTGTTGCCCTTCGTGTGTGAAGGTTTCAGCTATTGGAATCACGGAATATCGGATTCATCACGAAATCAGTTGGAATAATGCCGTTCCAAAGCTTCTGTCTGAAAGATGGTGCAAGCATGAAAGACATTGACTATCTGATTATAGGTGCAGGGCTGAGTGGTTCAGTAATTGCAAGAGAATTGACTGACAAGGGCTATAAATGCGTTATTCTGGAAGATCGTGCCGAGGTTGGTGGAAATATAAGGGACAAGGAAATCAGCGGAATAAACGTGCATCTATATGGCCCTCATATATTCCATACGAACAGCGATGAAGTGTGGAACTACATGAACAGGTTTTGCGAGTTCAACAACTTCATAAATGCACCGATTGCAAATTATAAAGGTGCTATTTACAATCTTCCGTTCAACATGAACACGTTCCATCAGATGTACGGATATTGCTGTGTGTGTCCAGAAGACGCAAAAATATTTATTAAGTTTGATATTGTACCGTGTGAGAATCCTCAGACAGTTGAAGAATATGCGCTCAGTACAGTTGGAATCAAAATATACGAGCGTCTGATTAAAGGATATACTGAAAAACAGTGGGGTAGAAGTTGCAAGGAATTGAGCCGAGATATTATCAAGCGTCTGCCATTGCGGTTCACATACAATAACAATTATTTCTGTTCAAAGCATCAAGGCATTCCTGTTGATGGTTATTCTAAGACCGTAGAAAGACTTCTAGAAGGTGTTGAAGTGGTGACAGGGTATAAATGTTCATGCTCAAGTAAAGAGTGGCTAGAAAGGGCTAAAAACGTGGTTCTTACAGGTGCCATTGATGAGTGGTACGGCTATTGTTTCGGAGTGTTGGAATATCGGAGCCTTAAATTTGAAACTGAAGAATTGAAGGAAGAGAATCATCAAGGCAACGCTGTCGTGAATTATACCGATGCTAGAGTTCCGTGGACTAGGATTATTGAACATAAGCATTTCGCAGGAGTGAAGACACCGACAACCATTATCACGAAGGAATATCCGCAGAAATGGGAAATCGGAAAAGAACGGTACTACCCGATTGAGAATGAAAAGAACAAAGCACTGTATCACAAGTACAAGGAGCTTGCAGAACGTGATGGATTGATCACAGTTGGAAGGCTTGCAGAGTATAAGTACTATGATATGGACAATACAATAAAAAGTGCATTAAAGGCGGTGAAAGAATTATGCGAAAGACAGTAAATGAGCAGGCGGAAGAAATATTACAGAAAGCAGAAGCATTCGGAGTCGATAAAAACTTCTTCTTCATTACGACATTCAGGCGATATATGGTGCAGCTGAAAATATTAACAGAGCTTGAATCGTCTATTAAAAATGACGGCGTACTGGTTACGAAAGAGTATGTTAAGGGCAGAAAGAACGTATATTCTCATCCAGCCATTCAGGACTTTAACCGCACAACTGACAGTGCAAATAAAACGGTAAGCACGCTGATGAAGATCATTTCGAAATTTTCTAGCGACGATAATTCTGAGAGTGACACTGACCCGTTGCTTCAGCTGATAAATGGCGGTGACGATGATGATGGCAGTGACGAGCAGTAAGGCTTACGAATACTGCAAAAATTCCATTAGAAAGAAAACCACTCCTAAATACGTCAAAAAGCAGATGCGAGACTGGATGCGGATTGCTGAAGGAAAAGACAGAAAGTATTTCGTATCCGAAAAGAAAGTACAGCAGATTGAGAATATCCTGAAGCTGCTTATCATGCCGAAGGGATTGAAAGCAGGGCAGTCTATGTATAAGTGTGCCACTGGCTATCAGTGGTTGATTTATACAGCCATGCTATGCACTGTATATCGTGACAAATCGAAAAAGCGAAGATACGAGACGGGGCTGTTGGAAATATGCCGAAAGAATTTTAAGACATATACAGTCGCCACAATCTTTATTATCTTGTTTTTGACAGAACCAAGGTTCTCAAAGTTCTTTTCAGTTGCACCAGATGGTGCATTGTCGAGAGAGATAAAAGAAGCAATCTCAGATACAATCAAAAGCAGTCCGCTGTTATATGAGTATAAAGGAACGAAGCGTTTTAAGCTGTTAAGGGATTATATTAAATTCAAGCCGAATGAAAACATGTTAATTCCGTTAGCATACAGTAACAATCGTATGGACGGACGTATGCCGAATGCATTCATTGCAGATGAGGTTGGAGCATTGCCAAACGGTTATCCTGTCGAAGCGATGAGATCAGGGCAGCTGAACGTTGTAAACAAATTAGGTTTTATCATCAGCACAAAATATCCGACAATCGACAATCCTTTCGAGGACGAGGTTGCGTATGCCAAGAAGGTTCTGGATGGTATCGAGAAAGACGATACTGTTTTTGCGCTTTTATATGAACCTGACAAAACTTCCGATTGGGAAACAGACGATCTTATTTTGAAGCAGGCTAATCCGGCGGCGCTTGAAATCCCTGAAATTTGGGATGATCTTGTAAAGAAAAGAGCAAGAGCCATTGCCATTGAGAACGAGCGAGAGAATTTCGTTACAAAGCACTGCAATATCATTTATCAAGGACAAGGAACTGAAACATTTATTGATGTTAAAGATGTTCAAGCATGCAAGGTTGCTAACATTGATTGGAACGGCAGAGTTGTATATTTAGGTGTTGACCTTTCAGAATCGAACGATAATACATCTGTTGCCATGGTTTCTGTCGATGATGATGATAACATTCTTGCAGAAAGTTTTGCGTTCATTCCAGCAGACAGGATCACGGAGAAAACAGTCTCAGAGCGTGTAAACTATCAAGAATTATTGAAGAGTGGGAAGGTATTTGCGTGCGGTGACAGAGTTATCTCATATGCATTTGTTGAGCAATTAATCTTGAGTGTTGAGAGCCGTTATAACGTACAAATACAGGCGATTGGATATGATAGATGGAATGCATTAAGCACAGCGCAGAAATTGGCTAATGAAGGCTATAACACGGTTCAAATTAAGCAGTATTCAAGCGTGCTACATTCTCCAACAAAGAGGATGAAAGAAGCAATTCTTACGCAGAAATTCAAGTATACAGAAAATAAATTGCTAGAGATAAACTTTCAGAATGCGAAATGTGCATATGATACCAATAAAAATATGTATGTGAGCAAGAAAAAGAGCAACGGAAAAGTCGATATGGTGGTATCACTTATCAATGCAATTTACCTTCTTGAGCAGGATTATTTCTTGAATGAAGGCGACTTTACATTCCAGATGATTTAATTGATAAAAACGTGCATTTATGCTATATTGTTTGCGTAAAAATGTTTCAAATAGAAAATACTAATAAAGGGCGGTAACGAGAGTGGCACTATTCAATAAATTATTCAAGAATAAAATAAATCTTAACGATCAAAGTGTTCAGCTTGACGATGTGCTGTTATCGGCATTGCTCAATAATGAGACAATCACGAGGGAAAAGGCACTCACGCTTCCTGCCGTATCAGGCGCTGTTGATTTTATCAGTGGGTCGATTGCTGCAATGCCTGTTAAACTTTACAAGTACAAGAACGGCAAGGTTGAGGAAGTGCAGAATGACAACCGTGTACGAATGCTGAACGGTGACACAGGAAACACGCTTGACGGATTCCAAACAAAAAAGGCCATGGCCGAGGATTATCTGCTTGGCAAAGGTGGGTATTGTTTTATTCAAAGAGACAGACAGAACAACGTAACGGCACTTAAATATATTCCAGATATTGATGTGACGGTTTGGAAAAATTCAGACCCTATGAACCGTTTCGTGCAGTTCTATGTTGGTACAAACAAGATTTATCCGTGGAACATGGTAAAGCTTTTGAGAAACACCAAAGACGGTGCAAGTGGAAAAGGATTGACTGATGAAATCTCAAAGGACCTTGAAGCGGCATACAGTACGTTGTTGTATCAGCTTGGATTGGTCAAGACAGGTGGTAATAAAAAAGGTTTCTTGCAAGCAGAGCGCAGAATTGGACAGGAAGAAATAGACAAACTAAAGGCAGCGTGGAAACGGCTATATACGAACAATACCGATAACGTCATGGTTCTGAATAATGGCATCAAGTTTCAAGAATCGTCAAACAGTTCTGTTGAAATGCAGTTGAATGAGTCGAAGAAAACATTGCAGGATGAAATAAATGGAGTATTCCATATTCACAGTGACTTCAATCTGACATTCAAGGAAGCGATATATCCGATTATTAAAGCATTTGAGACAGCACTCAACAGCACGTTGCTGTTGGAAAAAGAAAAGAAAAACTTCTTCTTTGAATTTGATACGAAAGAAATTGTGAAAGCAAGCATTAAAGAGAGATTCGATGCTTACAAGGTTGCAAAAGATACAGGACTTATGACGATAAATGAATTGCGCCGTATGGAGAATTTGAACTACGTTGAGGGAATGGACGTAATCAATGTTGGACTCGGTGCTGTGCTGTACGACATCAATTCTGGCACATATTACACGCCAAACACTGGACAAGTCACAGGTGGAAATGAAGAAGAAACGGCTGAGAAAGTTGAAGAAAACGAACAGGGGGCGGATGATGAAATACAAGTATCTGAAGAATCTGACGAAAACTAGTGCAGATTATTACGTATATGGTGATATTGTTGATGAGAACGTGCCTGACTTGTGGACTGGTTATAAATCAGAAACAGCAGTTGACGCGAATGCATTCAAGACAGAGCTTGACAGCTTGAACGGTGTGACAGATTTTAATATCTACATCAACTCAGGCGGTGGCTCAGTGTTTGCAAGTTCGGCAATAGTCAGCATGTTGAATAGATTCAGACAAAACACCGGAGCAAAGATTCATGCATATATTGATGGATTGTGTGCAAGTGCCGCAACGTATCTTGCCATGGTTGCAGATGATATCAACGTTTACAAAAATTCGGTAATGATGATTCATAAGCCAATGACGTTTGCATACGGAAATGCTAACGAGCTACAGCATGACATTGACACATTGAATCTGATTGAAAGCGGAACGATGTTGCCAATGTACGAAAGCAAAGCGAAAGAAGGAATCACAGCAGAAAAGATTGCAGAGCTGGTGAACAACGAAACGTGGTTCAGCGGTAATGCAGATGATGATATGTACATCGGAAATTATTTCAACGTAAACGCACTTGAAACAGTGAAGGATGTACAGGCATGTGCAACGGACTTGTTTAGGAACTATAAACATGTTCCGGAAGCATTAAAAAGACCAAAACAGACTAAAAAGCCTGTCGAGGATCGTGTGCTTGATTATTCGGCATACGAGAATATTATTGGTTCATTAAAGAAAGACGGAGGGGCGAATAAATGAACGTAAAAGAGCTTATCGAAAATCGAAACGAAAAAGTCGCTCAGATGGAAGGGTTGTTGAAAACTGCAAAGGCAGAAAACAGATTACCATCTGAAGACGAAAAGAATCAGTTCGCAAACCTTGAAAAGGAAATCAAGGACATTGATGCAGCTATTGCTATGTATGACCAGATGGCAGGAATGAGCATGAAGAAGGTACCGAGCGCACCTGTCAAAATGACAAATGCAGAAAGAGATCGCAAAACATTCGAGAATGCAATTCGTGGCATTGTAAATACTGACACACCGACAATGCCTGCCGATGCAAAGACATTGATTCCGACAACTGTTTGGAAGGAAATCATTTCACAGGTAATTGAAATCTCACCTGTATTCTCCATGGCAGATCGCTATAACATCACGGGAAAACTGGTACTGCCAAAGTATGACGCGCAGAACAGTTCTATCGTAATGCAGTATGCAGATGAAGGAACAACAGCAGAATCTGGAAAGGTTGTTATCAGCCAGATTGAACTTGATGGATTCCTTGCACGTTGCTTAGCAAAAATCTCAAAGAGTCTTATCAACAACTCCAACTTTGACATTGTTGGTTTTGTCGAAGCAAAAATGGCACAAGCAATCGCATTGTATTTTGAACATGAGATTTTGTTCGGAACAGTAGGCAAGGTTGAAGGTCTAACTGGAATTACATCAGATATGACTGTTACAACTGCCGCAGCCACAAAGATTACATCAGACGAGTTGATGGATTTACAAGACAAGGTGATTGACAACTATCAGGGTAATTCTATTTGGATTATGAACCGTGAAACTCGAAATGCAATCAGAAAGTTGAAGGATAATGACGGCGATTATTTGTTGAACCGTGACTTTACAGCAAAATGGGGATATACACTTCTAGGCAAGGATGTTTATTGCTCTGATGCGATGGACAAGATGCTTGCAGGAAAAACAACCATTTATTACGGTGACTTATCTGGTTTAGCTGTGAAAGTTTCAGAAGAAGCTAACATGCAGGTGTTGCAAGAAAGATATGCAGAGGAACATTTACTTGGAATCCTAGCTTTCGTTGAGTGGGATGCAAAGGTTGCAGACACGCAAAAACTTGCAAAGCTTGTGATGGCAGCAGGTAAATAATAAGGGGTGAAACAATATGGAAGTAAGCAAAGTCAGTGATATTACAGTTAAATGCGTCGCAGATTATTTGAGACTGGACGAAGTAGCAGAAAGCGAAAATGATACATTGACCATGCTTATTTCCATCGCTACTTCTTTTATCAAAAGCTATACAGGGCTTGACGATGCGGACGTTGACAAATATCCTGAATTTGTGATTGTGGTGCTTATTCTTTGCCAAGACATGTGGGACAACCGCACGATGTATGTTGATAGCAAGGACTTGAACAATACTGTTCAGAGCATTCTTGCGATGCATAGCGTCAATCTTTTGTGAGGTGTGAGTCATGTTAAATGCAGGCAAGTATTCAAAGCGTATCACAATTTACAAGACTGTGATTGTGACAGATGATGATGGCTTTCAGACAGAGCAGAAACAGGTGATTCTTACACCATATGCATTCGTGAGGACAACAAAGGGATTCACGCTGATTGCGAACAATTCTGATTTTGAAAAAGCATACACTAATTTTACGATTCGGTTTCCGAAAACAGAGATCACAAGGGATATGCTGATAGAATTTCACGGCAAGACATATACGATTGAATATCTGAACAACGTTGATGAAAACAGTGTAGAATTGGAAATTCAGGCAAAGGAAGTGACACACTGATGGCAAAAATTGTTATTGATATTGATGATAGCGTATTGAAGGATATATCTTACATCGACAAGCAGTTCGACCATATCTTTGGTGGCATGACCAAAGCAGGGGCAGAGGTCGTTTACAAGAACGTTATTTCGGCACTTCCAGAGTCACTTAGAAGTTCAGGCTTTAGCAGTCATGTGAAGCTGTCACGAGTGTATAAAACACCGTCTGATGATGGTATCAACACGAAAGTCATGATCACTGGATATTTCATCAACAAAGATGGAAGAAAGACTCCTGCACCACTTGTTGCTAACATGTTCGAATATGGGAGTTCAAAAAAGAAATATCCAAAGCATCCTTTTTTCCGAAAGTCTTTCAAAAAGTCACAAATCATGAAAGCGATGGAAGAAGAGCAGAAGAAGTTGAGCGGGGGACTGTTGGATGAATAACCTCATCGAAAAAACATTGAGTGACTTCACGGTCAACGGCAAAAAAATTCCTGTCAAGTTCTTACGATACAATGGAAATTCAGAAACATACATCACTTACATGATGACAGATGCGGACAGCGTGTTACATGGTGATGATGAACTGCTGAACTACGTTGAATATTATGATTTTGATGTTTATTCAAAAGGCAATTACAGGCCGATTATTAAGGCCCTAAAGGGATTGCTTACGAGTGTTGGGTTTATGTGGGAACCTGACAGAACGTCCTCAGATATGTATGAGGACGATACAAAGTATTACCACAAAACATTATGTTTCTCAATCGAAAGGAGCGAATAATGGCTAAAATTGGTTTAAATAACTTCCGATATTCAAAACTTACGGAATCGGAAAATGGTAAAGCAACTTATGATGGCGCGAAAAAGCCAGCCAAGGCTATTTCCTGCAAAGTGGATATCAGCAACAACGATGCGTCTTTGTATGCTGATGATGCATTGGCTGAGAGCGATACTTCATTTCAGAAGGGTTCTGTTACAGCAGGAATCGACAATGAGGATGTGCAGACCATGGCAGACCTTCTGGGGCATACGGTTTCAGAAGAAGGTTCAGAGCTTGTCAGAAATGCAAATGATGTTGCACCATATGTAGGTTTCGGACGAATCGTCACAAAGATGGTGAACGGAGTTTACAAGTACACGGTAGAGTTCCTATGCAAAGTTAAGTTCTCAGAACCATCACAAGATGATGCTACAAAAGGTGAAAGCGTATCATTCAGCACAACTGAACTTAACGGAGTGGTGGCGACATTGGCTGATGGAACATGGTCAAAGTCAAAGACGTTTGATACAAAGACTGAAGCTGTCACATATCTTGAAGGACTGATGGCAAAGACAGCCTAAAAGAATATTCAAGGCAGGGTTAGTCCCTGTCTTATTTTTTGGAGGAAATAACATGAAGGAAATTTCAAAAGGATTTGAGTACAAAGGCAAGAAATACGGGCTTGTATTTAATCTGAACGTTATGGCAGTTATTCAGGACAAATACGGCACACTTGATGCGTGGGGCAAACTCACAGATAGTAAAGATGAAGAGCCAAATGCAAAGGCAATCATTTTCGGAATTTGGGCGATGATCAATGAGTATATTGACATCCAGAACGAGGAAAGTGGTACAAGTGAAAAGCCATTGACACTGAAGCAGACAGGAAGAATGATAACTGACATTGGGCTTTCTGAAGCCACGAAGAAGGTAAACGAAACTGTGGTTGAAAGCACTCAAAGCTCCGAAAAAAACGCATAATTCCCGATGAAGTGGATGAACCAGAGCCGATAGACTTTACATGGTTCTACTTTGTCGGGCGTAACAAACTCGGTTTTACATTTCATGAGGTTGGAAGATTGACACTGACAACTTTCAACCTGTATTACAAGCATTACAAAGATAATTTTGATTTTGAACTGATGCTTGAAAAGACAGGAACAACATACGCAAAAGCGTATGAGAAATCACAACATGAAGACGACTGGTTCTAAGGGGGTGAGTGCATGCCATTAGGTGGTACAATTAAGTTAAAAGGTGAAAGCGAATACAGGCGAGCGTTAAGCCAGATCACGCAGAACTTGCGTGAAGTATCTTCTGAAATGAAGGTTGTCACGAGTACATATGACAAGAACGACACAAGCACCGAAGCATTGACAGCCAAGAGTGACGTGCTGAACAAGCGCCTTGAAGAACAGAAATCGAAGCTGAAACTTGTTTCTGACCAGTACAAGGCATATCAGGATGCTGTTAAACAGTCAGCAGATGAGCATGCGCAACTCGATGAAAAGCTCGAAAATGCAAAGGGAAAGCTTGCGAGTATTGAAACGCAACTTGGAAAGAACAGTCAAGAGTACAAAGATCAAGAGAAAGTTGTTAACGAGTTGCAGAAGCAGTATGATGAAAGCACCGCAGCACAGGACAAAAACAAGAAATCATTGTCACAGCTTGCAGTGCAGATGAATAATGCTCAAGCGGACGTTAACAAGACAGCGAAAGAGATTGATAATCTAGGAAAAGAGTCTGACGGCAGTTCAAAACAAGTCAAGAATCTGTCTAACAGCATGAATGATGCTGATGGTGCATCGAAAAAGCTTGGTGATGGGTTCACTGTTCTTAAGGGTACGATGGCAAATCTGGCATCACAGGCAATCAGCAAGATTGTTGATGGATTCAAGCAGCTTGTAGGCGGTGCGGTGGACTATCAGAAGTCCATGGAGTATTACACGACATCGTTTACGGTCATGACAGGCTCAGCCGATAAAGCAGGGGAAACAGTCAAAAAGCTTGCTGATATTGGAGCAACAACTCCATTCGATATGCCACAGTTGGCAGATGCAACATCTTTGCTGATGAATTTCGGCTTCAGTGCTGATGATGCTGTCGATAGTATGATGATGCTTGGCGATATTTCACAAGGAAATGCTGACAAGCTGAACAGTATTGCGAGAGCCTACGGGAAAATGAACTCTGCACAAAAAGTCACGCTTGAAGACATAAACATGATGATTGATGCAGGATTCAACCCGTTGCAGGAAATCTCAGAAAAGACTGGAGAAAGCATGAAAAGCCTTTACGACAGAATATCAAAAGGTACAATGTCGGTTGATGAGATCACAGAGTCAATGAAGCGGTCAACGTCTGAAGGTGGAAAATATTTTCAGTCCATGGATGCACAGTCTCAGACTTTGGATGGTAGACTTTCGACATTGAGTGATACGATAAATTCAAAACTTGGTGAAGCATTACAACCTATATTGCAAAAGGCCGCTGATGAGTGGATACCAAACATTACAAACGCAATCGACAATATGGATGTTGATTCTGTCGTTTCTGTCATTGATGATATTGTTTCTGCTGTTGGTGATTTATTCGGATTCATCATGGACAATGGCGGTACGATCATTTCACTTGTTGCTGGCATTGGTACCGCTATGTTAACGTGGAACGTTGCAAGCATGATTAACGGTGTGGTAGGTGCTGTTAAAGCATTTCAGGCGGCTAATGAAGGTGCATCTGTTGCACAAGCATTGTTGAATGGTGTTTTGAATGCCAATCCGATTATGCTCGTTGTAACGTTGCTTGCAGGACTAATAGCAACAATCATCACATTATGGAATACAAACGAGGGATTCCGTAATGCTGTTATAAACGTGTGGAATGCATTCAAGGACACGGTTGGAAATGTAATTACATCGGTTGGTGGATTCATAGACAACCTTATATCGTGGTTTCAGGCCCTTCCTGGGCGTATTGGCGCATTCCTTAGTGAAGTTATAGGCAACGTACAGAACTGGGCTTCTAACATGATTTCTAGGGCTTCAGCAGCAGGTTCTAACTTTGTTAGTAGTGTTGTATCATTCATCAGTGGACTTCCGTCTGCTGTATGGAATTGGTTGTCAAGTGCATTGACTAATGTATGGAATTTTGCAGGACAGTTGGCACAAGCGGGTGCAAATGCCGCATCTGGGCTTGTAAATAAAATTATCGGCACAATCAGCGGACTTCCGGGTCAGCTGTATAACTGGGGTGTCGATATGATTAGTGGTATTGCAAACGGCATCAGGAGTGCGATTTATAAAGTCACAAGTGCAGTCAGCGACGTTGCAAGAAAAATCAAGTCGTTCCTTCATTTCTCAAGACCTGACGAAGGGCCATTGGCTGAATACGAGAGCTGGATGCCTGATATGGTGGAAGGTTTGAGCGATTCCTTGATGAAGGCAAGCCCAGAGCTGATAAATCAGACTGAAGCATTGGCGAGTGGAATGTCTGACGCATTCAATGTGAACGGTGGTATTTCGACAAGTGGTGGAAACTATAGAAACATGGTTGATGCATTCAAGGATGCTTTGTCACAGGTAAAAATCGAGATGGACGACGAGGAAATGGGCCATTTCGTTGATAAAACGGTGACAAAACTGATTTATAATTAAGGCGGTGAAAAGATGAGGAATTATGTTATTCAAAATGGAAAAGACAGCCGATATATCAACGGATTGCTGATTCAGGAATTGCCGTCAATAAGTAAGCCTTTGATGCGTACAAGCATTGAACAGATAGACGGTCGTGATGGCGATGTTATCACAAGGCTTGGCTATTCAGCGTACGACAAAAAAATGAAAATCGGTCTGTTTAGTGACTATGATATTGACGAAATCATTTCGTTCTTTAATACGAGCGGAACAGTCACGTTTTCAAATGAAGCTGAAAGATATTACAGATATGACATTCTTGATGCTGTCGATTATGAGCGCCTCATGAGGTTCAGAACGGCTGAGATCACGTATCATGTGCAACCGTTCAAGTACAGTACAATCGAAAAAATGAAGGTGTTTGACAATCCGACAAGTGCTATTACCGTGAGAAATAACGGCAATTATGTTTCCAAGCCAATTATTCATATCAATGGTTCAGGAACAATCAATCTGTCGTTGAATGGTGTTCAGTTGTTCCGTGTTGATATGAGCGCATCAAATTCTATCACCATAGACACAGAAAGGCTCGAAGCGTATAATGATGATGTATTGATGAACAGATACGTTGTCGGAAATTACGACAAATTTGTGCTGAAAGTTGGGCCTAATTCCGTATCGTGGGATGGGCAGCTTACATATATTGCATTTGAAAATCTGTCGAGGTGGATATGATGGAAAAGACGAATCTTGAAATGATCAGAGGTGACACACTGTCATTTGCGGTTGAGATTGAGTTCGATGACGAACCGCAGGAGCTTGAAAAGGCGTTCTTCACGTGCAAAAAGAATTTTGATGATGGCGATGTCGTATTTCAGAAAACACTTGAAGATGGCATCTCATTCAGGAAGCAGGAACGCAACAAGATGTATTACGTTGTGCGAATTGCGCCTGAAGATACAAAGGATATTGAAGCAGGACATTATTTTTACGACATGCAAATTGAACTTAACAGCGATGTGTTCACTATCCTGACAGGTACATTGAAAGTACGGTTTGGAATAACAGACTAGGGGGTGCATAAAATGGGCGAATACTTTACAAAACCTGTATGTAAGGTCTTTATGCTGAAAGGCGAAAAAGGCATTAAAGGTGAAAAAGGGGAAAGCATTCCAACTGGTGGGACAACAGGGCAGTTTTTGAAAAAGAAAAGCAACACTGATTATGAATACGAGTGGGCTGATATTACTCCAACCTCAATTATTTCAAACAATGAAATTGACGCTATCATGAAAGAGTAGGTAATGATATGGAACACATTACAATGCCGAGAGGTGACTTGCGAAATATTCATTTTACCGTTCACGATGCAAACGGCGCAGAGGTAAGCAAAGGATTCACTCAAATTGCTTTTACTGTAAAAGCAAATACGGTTGCAAGAAAAGTTATCATCCAGAAAAAGCTGACTGACGGAACGTTCAGAAATCGACGCAATTATCGCTAACTAAGGAGGAAAAATGACTAAATATTTAGATGAAACAGGACTTAAATACTTCTGGGGAAAGATAAAAGCTAAAATGGGACCGCTTAAGGCTTACCCAGTCGGAAGTATCTACATGAACATTAGCTCTGGCTTTAATCCGAATACATCATTCGGCGGAACATGGTCAAAGATTGCGGAAGGGCAGTGCTTAATACAGGCGGGAAATACTTACACACTTGGAAGTACTGGTGGAGAATCAACACACAAACTAACCGTTGACGAGATGCCGAGCCATAATCATAAAGTTGTCCGTGAAGACAATACTAGGGTATCCTCGTGGCAATCAAATGTGGGTGGTGGAAAAGGATGGTATATACCTGCTGATGGTAATGATACGTATGGACGTATGGAGTACAATGTGACATTTGAAGGCGGTAGCAGCGCCCATAACAATATGCCTCCATACCTAGCAGTTAACATTTGGAAGCGCACAGCATAAGGAGAAAACAAAATGAAAGCTTACAAAAAATTAATCCTGAAAGATGGAACGGCATTATATATCGAAGAATTTAGTGCACGCGAAGATGGTGTTTCATTGATTCTAATTGATATGGGATACCAAAAAGCGTTAGATACATTGACTCAAGATCAGGTGTCGGACATTAAAGTTTTAAACGAGTTAGGTGAAACAGTACTTACATCCAAAGGCTACAGCCTTGGTGACAGCATTTCTGTAAACACCAAGGAGAACACAACTACAGTAACTTTCGAGGTTAAGGAAACAAGAGAAGCAGTTGTAGACGCAACAAAGGCAATTCAGGCACTACAGAACACCTCTGAACAGAACACCGCTGACATTACAGCTATCAATGAAGCCATCGCTTCACTTGCAGAAATCGTAGGAGGAACAGCAGAATGATTAAATGGTATTTGAGACAAATCAAGATGGAAAGAATGACTCTTGATGAAGTGCCGCCAAGATGGCACGACACTGTAGAAAAAGCGCTGGCACAGTTGTAGGACAAAAAACAGGCGCAACGAGCGCCTTTTTTTTTATTAAGTATGTGAGGTTTAAACATGATAAAACTATTTGGAACAACAGACACAGATTTTTCAAGCAACGGCGATGCAGTCATTCAGCCATTCAAAGCAAAAGTTCACAAGGAAGATAACGGCAAATTTTATTTGACGGTTGAAGCGGACATTTCTTATGTTGATTTTTTGACAGCGAATAGGATTATCGTTGCAGATACTCCACAAGGTGCACAGGCATTTCGCATTAAAAATCCAGAAAAGACAAAACACAAGATCACATTAAAAGCTCAGCACATATCGTATGATGCTCAAAACTATGTGATTGCAGACAGTTATGTTGTCGATAAAAATTGCAATGATGCGATGGACCATTTGAACAGTGCCACGGACAATCCTAGCCCGTTTCAGACGGTGTCTGATATTGCAACAGTTGATTCATACAGGTGCGTGAGAACATCGCTGTATGACGCTTTTAGCACGGTTTTAGAGCGTTGGGGCGGACACTTTGTGCGTGACAATTACAGGTTCGGAATCATGAGCACTATAGGGCGTGACAATGGCGTGACTGTACGTTACAAAAAGAATCTGAAGGAAATGACATGCACAGCAAACTGGGATGATGTAATCACAAAACTTATGCCAGTTGGAAAAGATGGTCTGCTGTTGGATGAGGTATATCTTTACAGCAAGACACAGTATGATATTCCTTTTACAAAAGTTGTATCTTTCAATCAGAATATTGACCAAGACCTATACAAGGATGCAGAAGGACATCTTGATGAGACAGCATATAACAATGCACTTATTGAGGATTTGAGAGAGCAGGGACAGGCATACGTTGACGAGAATTGCGTGCCAAAAGTGAATTACACACTCAAGGCTAATCTTGAAAAGCTGACGGATATAGGTGATACCATCGAAGTCATTGACGAACCAATGGGTGTGGATATTACAACGCATGTTATTTCGTATGATTATGATTGCATTCTAGGCAAGTATACGGAGCTTGAGTTTGGGAACTTTCAACAAAAAGTTTCCGACTTAATGGGAACAGTAAGCTCAACAATTCAGCAAAGTGTTGAGAAGAACAACTCTGCTTTACAGGTTGTGTTTTCAGATGCAATTCAACATGCTCAGGAAACAATTCTAGGCATGCTTGGCAATTCTTATGTGGTGTATGAAGGCGACAAAATTCTTGTGGTTGATACATTACCAAAGGAAGAAGCGCACCACGTCATCATGATTAACAGCGGTGGAATCGGATTTTCAAGTACTGGAATCAATGGAACATTCGAGAGTGCATGGACGATTGATAATGTGCTGAATATGCAACATATCAACGTTATAAATTTAGTCGCTGACATGATCAAGGGTGGAACATTAAAACTTGGTTCTAATCTTAACCAAAACGGTCAGATTGAGGTCTATGATGAAGCAAACAATCTAATTGCAAAGCTGGACAAAAACGGGCTGATTATGTATGGACTTGATGGATCATATTTGGTGGTCAATAATTATGTTGGCTTTGCAGGATATGACCGTACAGGGGCTAAAACGTTCTGGGTTTCAGGTGACGAGTTTCATCAGAAAAAATCTGTAATCGAGGAAGAGATCACGTTGTGCAACAAGGCGAGGTTTATTCCGATTACAGTAAAAGATGGAGATATTGTGACAAATGACGGTATCGGTATAGTGGGGGTGTGATATGGCTACATCAGGAACATTCAAAACATCAGCGTATGATGGTGCATGCTTACAGTTTGACTGGTCGTTAAAAAGCCAAAGCAGCGTAAACAATCAGTCTGTTATCTCATGGACGTTGAAGGGCGCAGGGATTAAGTCAGGCTATTGGTACATGGCAGGACCTTTCAAGTGCACTGTAAACGGCACTGTTGTTTATCAATCAAACACTAGAATTAAGTTATATACCGGAACGGTTGTGGTATCTGGAAAGCTTGCAATCGGCCACGATACCAACGGTGCAAAGAGTTTCAGCGCATATGCAGAATGTGCAATTTATACATCTGCTGTAAACTGCAAAGGTTCTGGAAGTTGGAGCCTTCCCAATATTGGCAGAGCATCACAGCCAAGTTTGAACACATGGCCTAACAATTCTCCAGACTTTAATATCGGCGACACGATTATGGTGCATATGAACCGCAAGTCAACCGTGTTTACGCACACCGTTGTGTTGAAGTTGGGTTCATACAGCTATACAATCGGCACAGGTGTTACGGATAACATTACATTGAATACAGACAGGATTGCATCTAATTTTTATGCACAAATGCCAAACAGTAACGAAATGACTGGCGAAATTGTGGTCACAACGTATAGTGGAAGTACGGTTATAGGAACATCAAGCTGTGCAATCATTGCACACGTTGTAAATTCTAATCCGACATATGATGTTTCGTATGAGGATTCAAATTCAAAAACTATTGCAATCACTGGTGACAATCAGTATATTATCAGGAATAACTCGACACTAAAAATCAGCGTAAGCAATGCAAAGGCATTAAACAGTGCCACGTTGGAATCAATTACTGCCGTAGTAAATAGTAATGCTTATACAGGCACGTTAAACGGCTCTACAGGCACAATCAATGTCGGTGTGGTAAATGTATCACACGATACTGAAGTGACCGTTAGATTGACGGATTCGAGGGGAAATGTAGGGCAGAAAAAAATCACGGTGCTTGTGTATGACTGGACATTGCCAAGTGCCATTATCAAGCTGAATCGAAAGAGCAACTATTACTCAGAAAGTATCTTGAATGTCAATGCGAACTATGCGTCAATTGGTGGAAAAAATGAGGTAACGATTAAGTACCGCACGAAGAAGGTTGCAAACAGCACATTCAGCACTTACACGACAATTCAGAATAATGCTGATACGAATTTTACGGCAGATAACGAATATGAATGGAACGTACAGGTCAATGTTGCAGACAAGGTAGGTGATACAACCTACAATCTGATTCTTCCGAAGGGGATTCCGGTCGTTTATGTTGATGTTAAGAAAAACAGTTTCGGCGTTAATTGTTTCCCGAAACACGATAAAAGCCTTGAAGTCAATGGCGTGTGTATTAGTGGTAATGTGCTTTACAACAGTGCAAGTGGAACAGCAGGAACTGTCACATTGTCAGACAGTGCGGAAAATTACACATATCTTGAAATCTTTTACAGATCGTCGGGCGATAATGCTTGTGGAAGCGTTAAGGTATTCAGTCCAAACGGAAAACTTGTGCATCTGGGGACGATTCATTATATTGCGGATTATTACTATGCAAAGTTTGCTCTTGTAAATGTTTCGGGGACAACAATCACATTCAGTCAAAATTATCAGATTATTCTGAAAAGCAACGGTTCAGAATATTCGGCAGAAAATGCAATTTTTATAACTAGAGTAGTTGGATACTAAACAAAATCATGGTATACTATGAGTGCAGTGTTTCCATGTTCACTGCATTCTTTTTTCAGCTTGTCGGAGGTTTTCGGCGGGCTGTTTTTTTTATGCAAAATTCTATACTAACTTGTCATAGCCTACAGGTTACATAATGTTAGTAAAGAAAAAATCACCGTTTGCATTCGGTGATTGATTGATGTATATTATAGGTGTAGGGTTTAGTCGACATTATAGGTCATGAAATTCTCCTAGTAAATGGCAGACAGAAATGTCTGCTTTTTACTTGAAGAAAACTTCTATTCCATCAGGTGAAACGTGGACAGAATCAAGGACATTTCGCCACAGTGTGCGCTTGTTCTCACGTGTTAGATTATCATATATTGAGCGCCAACCACTGTTCAAAAATTGGTTAAGATGATCAGTGCTTTGAGGCTTGAAAGATTCAAGCCTTTTTATTTTGCCTTCCGTTTCTGCATATAGGCGTTCATAGGTACTTACAGGCATACGTTTCTTGATAAAGATATAATTCAGATTATCAAGTTCTTTTCT
>ENA-ORSC01001000-ORSC01001000.1-human-gut-metagenome-genome-assembly--contig:-NODE-1000-length-20560-cov-5.042234_pt1 | contig 20560 bp, 21 predicted proteins | sample MGYA00242178_ERZ509140 | MGnify/ENA primary metagenome ERZ509140 (study PRJEB26280, sample SAMEA2338681) | human gut metagenome | biome: human gut; feature: human-associated habitat; material: faeces... | reverse complement strand
AAAGTTATTATTATCACTATAATATGCATTTAAATGAGTTAACGTTTCATCAATTTTTTCTTGAGTAGATTCATCATTTAAAAGCACAACATCACAAGCCTCTAATTCAGCCTTAAAATTCGCATAAGACTCTTCTGCAAGCATATTTTTATGTGTAGATAAATAATTATAGCCTTCTTGCACCTTTTCAGTTAATGCAGAAAAATCAGCTTTTTTAACTAACAGTCCAACAGCTGCATTTAAACCATCTTGTGCACTCACAATTTCTTCAACAGTACTTGCTCCATTATCTAGAACTTTCTTTGCCTGATTTAAATTTGTTTCATATGCACGATAACTTCTTCGAGTATAATCTTCTCGAGCATAATTTGATTGTCCAACTAAATTTTTTAAACCAGAAATATCAATCAATGCATTCTTTGCATCTGTCACTTTCACTTGTTCTTCTTTTAACTGCTCTAAATTTGTTGTAGCTGATTCAATCAAAGCTTTTGATGTATCCATCTCATTCTTTAAAGTCGCATATGTATTAGCTGTATAAATAGTACTATCCAAACTTTCGGCTCCTTTTACTAAAAGATCCAATTCATTTTTAGCGTCTGAAATCATTTTATTGGCTTCACCAGTAATAATTTCATAAGCACTCAAAGTACAACCTGCTTCTTTTATCATGCCTGCATTTTTATAAGCAGTTTCATAAGCTTCCTTTATCTCGTTTTGATTTTTTTCTGTTAATTCTTTAAACAACTGATCTCCATTAAATACGCTTGTACAATTTTTTTCATCAACTTTTGTAATTAAAGTATATATTTCAATATCTTTATATTCTTTTGGATAAAGCGATTTAGCCATATAAAACATAAAGTTTATAATATTATTGCTTGGTAAAGAATTTATCGGACTATAATAAACTTCTTTATTTTTAATAGCTTTTATATTCTGCCAACCTATGCGATTAAGTATCTCTTCTACAGGACTATTTATATAATGAGCGCTAGTAAATATGGCATCTGGATTAGCAGATATTACTTTCTCTTCCGATACGGTTATCCATGAATTTCTATCTCTAAAAATATTCTTACCTCCTATAATATTTATCATATCATCCAAATATACATTAGTGCCGAAAGTATATAGATTAGGCATAGCTCCAATTTCAAAATAAACCTCTTTTTTATTAGTTATTTTATCGCCTATTAATTTTATTCTATCTATATTTATTTTCATCTCCAAAATAATTTTTTTAGTTATATCTTCCATTTTTAGAGCTTTTCCTAAAAAAATTATATCGTCTTCTATACCCGATAAAGTATCGCTATTTGGCATAACGGCTATGCATAATCCAGTATTTTTTATAGAATCAAGCGAATTCTTTCCTGAAAAAACGCTAAAAGTATTTACAAATATAATATCGGGTTTAAGAGCTATAATTTTTTCAGCATCTGGATTAAGCATATCAAAAAATAGCATATTAGATGTATCAATATTATTATCTTCTAAAATATCTTTTGAAACCGTATCTACAGATATTATTTTATCTATTTCATCGCCTTTTAACATAGATAACAATATATCGGTAACCGCTGGAGATAGAGAAATTATTTTATCGATTTTTGACGGTATAATTATATTATTTCCAGCCCTATCCTTTATATTCTCTTCAATAATGTTTGAATCAACATTTTTACCATTGCATGAAATTATAAAAATAAAAACGATAATAAAATAATTTTTTATATTCAATATAACCATAATTTACCCTTATTTATATAAATTATGGTAATTATACATGAAAAAAATATAATTTCAAGCGAGGAATTTTTTTATAATTTATAAACTATCTGACAAATAAACCGTTTTTTAATACGCATCTTCTCTTTCTTGTAAAAGTGACAGTGCTTGTCATACCATCTCCCGTGCTGCTTGCAAGCGTAAAACTTGTATAACCTTCTCCTCCGAATCCTATGCCAGCATAAGAAGGAGCATTTTTTACAAAAATAGTAGTTTGCAAAGTTCTTGGAGCTATAGTGAGTCTATCTATATTCTTTGAATGCATTATTGCAGTATGTCTGCATCCGTCTTCCAATTTAACGGCTAGCTCCAATGCTTCTTCAAAATCCTTACATCTTATTAAAGGAAGAACTGGCATCATAAGTTCTTTAACGGCAAAAGGATGTTCTCTATGGGTTTCTATTATTATTAATCTTGGGTCATAAGAACATTCTATACCTGAATTTTCAAGTATATATTTTGCATTCTTACCTATAAAACTTTTATTAACTTCGCCTCTTTCATTAATAATAGATTTTTCAAGTTTACGCATATCCTCTTGTTTTGAAATTTTAAAAGCGTTATTTTTTTCCATATTAAATACTAAATAATCGAATATTGAATCTACAGCAAGAACCTCTTTTTCCGCTATACATGGCATATTATTATCTAAAGACGCTCCCAATACTATATCTCTAGCGGCTTGTTCTATATCTGCAGTTTCATCAACTATAACAGGCGGATTACCCGCTCCCGCTCCTATGGTTTTTTTACCGCTTTTTAATCCTTTATTTACTATAGGCATTCCGCCCGTAATACATAAAGCGTTTATATATGGATGTTCCATCATATAATCAACATCTTCAACAGAAGTTTTGGATACCGTCACTACCAAATTTCTTTCTCCTCCAACTTCCATTATGGCTTCGTTTATTTTTCCTACAATCCAATTTGATACTTTTATAGCGTTAGGATGAGGGCTAAAAACCACGCTATTACCAGCGGCAAGCATATTTATACTATTACATATTATAGTTTCTGTAGGATTTGTTACAGGCGTTATAGCCCCTATGACTCCAAAAGGAGAATATTCAACCAAACTTATACCATCGTCTCCCGTGAAAACTTCCGTTTGCAAATCTTCCACTCCTGTAGCTCGTTCTATTGCAAGCCTATTTTTATTTATTTTATCTTCAATGCGTCCCATTTTAGTTTCTTCAACTGCCATAGAAGACATCTCTTTAATAAGAGGTCTTAATTTATTTCTTATGGAATCTACTATTTTCCTTCTGCATTCAAGATTAGAAGATAAGAATTTTTTTTGAGAGCTATAAGCATATTCTATAGCTTCTTTCATATTATCAAATATTCCAAAAGTGTCTTGATTTTTCGCTATATTAATATTTTTAGCTACTTCTCTAACTATAGATTCTATTAATTTCTCATCCATAATTTATTACTCCATAAAATATTAGTTATTAATAATTTGAGCCGCCGTCTTTGCAATAAGGACATCTTCTTCATTATTGCCTCCGCTAACTCCTACGGCTCCTACAAATTCATTATTTCTAAAAATTGGAATACCGCCTCCGAACATTACTATTTCTCCTGCCATAACCGTATCTAAACCATGCCAAGCTTCGTCTATTGATTTTTTTATATCCGCAGTAGGCATTTGTAGTAATACGCTTGTATGAGCCTTTTTAAATGCCATTTTTTCGCTTATAGGAAGCGCATTATCCATTTTGCAAAAGAATATCTGACTTCCATATTTATTCATTACGGAAACAGATACATTCACATTCATACTGCTTGCCTTTCTAACGGCTTCTAACCCTATTAAGAGGGCTTCGCTTAAATTAATTGATTCGTTCATAAAAAAATCCACACCATAAAATTAATTTTTTAATATAAAATAAATACCTTTAACCATCCTTGCGGCATTTGCTCCAAAATTTCTTATATTATTCAAAGTTGTCTCCTTTAGAGAATATTTGAAAAGCGGATTACCTTCTTTTAAATTTGCATAATGCATAACAATATATTCTCTATTCAAAGCTATACCGACAGATAATTGAGAAGATAGAGAAGCTTTATAAGAAGCCTCGTCAATACTTTTAAATTCATCTTCATTTCTATTTTCAATTATATATGGTATACCCTCTTCTTCTATACCGTATAATATTTCGTTAATCAATTTTGAATCATGATTTCCTAAATTATAAATAATTATAGAAAGAATAGACATATTAAGATTTAATCCTCCTTATATAATCTAAAACAAGCCCCGTAGCAACGGCATTTCTTGGTCCCTCCTGCCCTCTTATATTTCCCCTTCCAGCAACGATTTTATAATGAGACAAAGCGTCCGTTACCATTTGTGGAATTTCAAAATCCAAAGAAGAACCTCCGACAAGCACTACAAAAGGTATATCTCTTATATTTCCCGTAGGGCTAACCGTTTCCAAAGCTCTAACAGAATTAAATACAAATACTTTTTCTTTTGCAGTTCTTCTAACTATTCTTATTTTTTCCAAAGGAATATCCGAATCTATCGGCGTTAAATTGTTATCTTCCACTATTATAACTCTTGCAAATAATTTAGGGTCTAAAGGCTCTTTAAAAAATTGCACAGCGCCATCTTCATGTCTTATATGAAATATGCTTTCAACTTTAGCCAAAGGATATTTCTTTATTTTTTCTGCAGTTTCTATATCGTTTAAACCGAGTTCAGAATTAATAAGAAGAGTTACCATATTTCCAGCGCCTGCAAGATGAGTATATGATATTTTACCATTTTTATCTATAAGAGATGCATCCGTACTACCAGCTCCCATATCTATGATAGCTAAAGGCGAAGTTACTCCTGGCGTGGTTAATGCTCCCAATATAGCCATATCCGCTTCTACTCCACCTACTTCGACTTCTACATTTAAATCTTTTTTTAATTCTTCTGATATTATTTCCATCTGCAATTTATCGGATTTAACCATACTTGCTATTCCAACTGCATTCTCCATAGAAAATTCATTAGCAAGTCCTCCCTTTACGCTTCTTGGAACAAAAGTATCTACGGCAAGCAAATCTCTTATTTTAATATCGTCCTTATCTTTATTAGTAAGTTTAGCCATAGTTTGTCTAACTTTTTCTATCATTCCGCCTATATTCGTTCCTGACTCTCCCTTTATATCTTCTATATCCTCTACTTTATTGATAGCATCCATAATCTTTTCAGCTCCAGCTTCTATATCGACTTCAAAGCTTCTTTTAGAACCTACTATTTGTAATTTACCAGCTGGAATTCTCCTCTCTTTAACATTTCCTTCGGGAGTCTTTATAACTACAGCAGAACGATTGCCTATTAAAGCTCTCGATATAGGAACAATCGATTGAGTTTCTTCAGGAGTCAAATTAAAAACTGTGGCTATACCGTAAGGGTTGGATAAGGTCTCTATTACTTTGCCTGGCATAGCTACCTCTAAAGCACATAGCATACCTATAGGAACTTTATCTATAAGAGCGACCTCATCCACAATTGGTATATTTTTATTTATTCTGTTTTGAACTAAAACCCCATCGTCTTTTTGCAATATTAAACCGTTAATATTAACGCCCCTATCAAACGCTTCATTAACGGTATTAGCTATTTCTTTAAAGTCTATTTCGTTGGAAACTACAGGTATTATATTTTCTCCTTTTTTAGCCTTATTTATATCATTATAACCGATACTTATACCTATGCCTACTCCCGCACCTCCTGGAGTTTTTGGATTATGCCCTATCATAGTAGATTCTGTAACTATAGTCTCCGTAATAGTTTCCATAGCTACATCTCCTATGACAGGAGTAGCTTCGTTTATTCTTATCAATGATAAATTTTTTGGCTCAATACCTACTTTGTCAAGACTCTTCTTCAAAACTCCGAATATTCCAAGTTTATTAGAAGAAGTTCCTTTTATTCCCGTAGTAAATACCAAATCGCTAGAAATAAACTTTATATTATTATCCGAAGTAATCTCAGCAACAGCAATTTCAGTAGTGGAATTGCCTATATCAACGCCAGCAATATATTTCATTAAATATAGCCTTCTTTACAAATAAATAACTATTAATTTCTTCTTAATCTATCTCTCTTCTCATAAACTTCCGCCGCTTCTCTTACTAACGATGCCGATATTTTAGCGGAATATTTATTCTCTAATTCATCGGCTATAGCAAGTAGTTCTGCTTTAGTAGAACGAAAAGGTCTCAAAGCGTTATATATCTCCAATATTCTATCATCGCTTATTTTAGTAAGTTCGGCGGCTCTTCTGAAATTTCCTGCAAGATTGCTTCTTCCCGCAGATTCCGCTATTTGTGCCTGATATTCTAAAGTAGTAGCCGTAATACGAACATCATCTGGAGTAATTTTATCATTCATAACGGCTTCCAATGTAATATCGTCCAAACTTTTTCCCGTTGATGTTTTTATTAAATCTTTTCTTTTTGTTCCCAAAGGATAATCCGCGGCGCTTACTTTAGCTCCATTTGTATTTGCGCTATTTCCACTATTACCAATATTACTGATTACTTCTTTTATGATTTTTTCTAAAACTTGTTCATCCATATTTTTCTCCTTAATTATTAAAGAATACAATAAAATACTATGATAATGTAACCGATAATTCTTCTGGTTCTGCATTATCTACAACATGCTCGGTTTCTTTTATATGTAAAAGAGCCGATATTGCCTGATATTTAGGACGAGCCATCTGGTCATTCCGAACAGGCACTGGCGTAGGAGATTCTCCTTTTGCATATTTAGCCGCATTCTTTCCTATAGCTCTAAAAGTAGGCAAATCCAAAAGAGGAGCTTGAGGAAATAATTCCACATTGCTTAAAGGGAATAAATCTTTTTGATGTATAACCGTAGTTCCTTTAGATTGTATGCCTATTCCTATACCTGAACCGCTAATTTTTGCAGCCGCATTTGCTATAAAAGAAACATCGGAAGTATGAAGAAAACGCACTATACGAGCATGAAGTCCTTCTTCTTCTATTCCAGCTATTAATTCTCTTAAAACTTGAGAATGCGGTATATGAACTATAGTTTCCGTTTGATGTAATCCAAAAGAAGGAGCTAAACCTATAACTACTTCGGATTTATTTTGTCCTACTTTAGCTTTACCCAAATCCTTAAAATTTATAGGGGCAGCCGCTTGAGGTTTTGAATTATTTACGGAATAGTTCTCCGTTATATTTTTGTTATTAATATTTTTTAATACCTCTGAAACTATTAGTTGTATGGTATTTTGGTCTATATTCATATTTTACTCCTTAAATTGAATCTGGTCTTATAGCGCTTGGAATATTTTTAATCTCTTCCCAGCGTTCTTTATTTATTTGATAACCCGTGCCTGGTCCCTGATAATCATTTACATCATTAACGGCGCTGATTACATAACCTTTATCATCAATTATAGCCGAAGTATGAAGATAATCTCCCGCAACTCTCTGTTTTAACATATTCAAAATACTCTGAGCGACATCTTCAAAACCTTTTCTATATAAAGCTTTAACTACATGTAAGCCCGTTATTCCGTTTGAAAGTATGCTTTGAGCTGCTTTCAAATCTTCAACTACATTTCTGTCTGGCATATCTTTACTTCCATGCGCATAAGTAGCGGCTTCTACCTCTTCATCTGTAACTTCTGGAAATCCAAGTTCAGCAAATATTGCCTGCATAGCTCTTGCAGCCTTATTTCTAACTGCGGTTATATCTTCTTCTTTTACAGGTCTTAATCCTCCATCTACTTTCAAGTCTCTTTGTAAAACATTCATATCATCAAAATCTTCAGCGTCAAAATTAGAGCCTGCAAACATATTGTCATAATTTGGAGTTGAACTATAACCAGAAAATATAAAGTCTGTGCCAGGTAGGAATTGCATCAACATTCTTGCAGTTCTTCTTATATCAGAATGCGAAAAAGTCTGGTCATTTCCCGATGCAACTTCAAGGTCTAAACATTCTGTTATAAGATTTTCCGCTAAAACGGCTCTTATACCGCTCGGAACTCCTCCTGGAACCCCTATACAACTTATAGAACCGTTTTGAAGTCCTTGAACTCCAGCTCCTTTCGTTATATAAATGCATCTTGCTTCCAAGTATAGCATAGACTTACCTTCGGCATATCCCATTTGCACTTCGCTTCCAGTCCCAGAAGTAAAACGCATTTTAAGTCCTCTAGAAGCGTAAGAAGAAGCTAAAAACGCTTTAGAATAAGGGGTATCGTCTCCGTCAGTAAATGATCTTTCCGTGCCATATACGGAAATTGTTTCGGCATAACAAGTTAAACCTCTCATACCCAATAGTAATTCCGTAGCCTCTTCCAAAGAGCATTGAGTAAGAATTCCTGGTCTTCCAACTTGAGAGCCTACCAAAATACCTAAAGCGTTAAAAGGAGCATAGCGAACTATTCCTACCGTTGTTTCTTCTTCGTCAAAGCCTCTTACCGCAGCTTCAGCCGCATCGGCGGCTATCTGTATAGGATTATCTTTAACATTAGTAACATGGCATTGATTGGAAGGCGTTTTTCTTGCGCTCATTTTCTGTAAAGCCATCATCATTTCAACCACATTCATATAACTCATAACCTCCGATATTTTAGCTGGAGTTATTGCTGTAGTTATAGGAACTATTTCGCTTCTTTTTACATTTGGGTCGCATAGCATGAGGGCTATTTTTTTAGAATCTAAACTCATGGCTTTTTCAGCATTATTTATGTTTATAGAATAATTAGCAATAAATGTATCTATAAAGTCAAAATCTTCTCTCTTCTTGCCGTCAAGCTCTACTATTTTGCCATTAGATATTTTTATACTTGGTTTAGGGTCATTGGGACCACTCATAGCTATTAACCCTACTTCTGGCCACTCTCCAACAAATCCGTCTTGATTTACGGGTCTGTTTCTTAATACTTCAAATCTTTTAGATTTCATAATATTCTCCAAATTAAATTATATAATATATGACGGTCTGTCATTTTTAGGAGTCGAACCTAAAGTAGACAATAATTCGCATCCTATTTCCTTTGCTGCTATTACTGCTTGTTTAACTGCTCCAGAATCTCCGCAAAATTGCAATATAACTTCGTTTGTAAAACTTGTTCCATTTGCAGGAGATGCGTATCCTATAACTTCTACATTAGCCGCTTTAACTGCAGTATCTGCCATAACTACTCCTATAGCCGCTGGAGCACCAACGCATAATCCGAAAGCTTTACCTATAGGAGCGCCAAAAGCTTTATTGCATGCATAACTTGCTCTTGCAGTATATTGAAGTTCAATATGTCCAGCTTCATTAGCATAAACATCGCCAAAAGTTCTATCCAAATCTTTTAAAGTTACTTCAACGGCGCGTCTTGCATCAGAAACATCGTCAGAACCGAATATAATTAAATTTCCATGTCCAGCTCCGCCTTTAGTATCTCGAGCTAACTGAATAGAAACTATTTCGGTATTCGTTGCCTTTACTCCTTCGTCTGCCGCCAAAATATGCGGACCAGCTCCAGTTCTTCCTCCTATTATTCCAATAGAACGGTATTTTGTTTCAAAATTCATTTTCTCCAAAATACTTTTGTCAACATTGGCAATAACAAGCCCTATGGTATCGCCCATAGCGGTTCCCACAAACTCTATTGCTTTACTCATAAAAAAGACCTCCTTAACTCTGTTTAAAGAGTTAATAAAATATTATTTTTTAATGTAATGTAAAATAAAATATAACAGAAACACTTATTAGATACAATATAAAAAAAACTATAAAAAATAATAAGCCTTTCGCTATATACTATTTCTGCATTCGTTTAAATAGTATATAACATTAAAGCATAATTATCAACAGGAATTAACAAAAATTTTTAAAAAAAATTTAAAAATAAATTAAAAAAAAGTTAAAAACTATGAATATATGAATGCCATTATATGCTCCTCGATATAAATTAAATTATGCTATTAAAATATTCCGACTTACAGCTTTCTACACCTTACCTTCTCATTATCTTTACGATAACAATGGTTATTTAAGGTTCGCTACTGAATACGGCTACGGGCTAGTATAGGATTCTCACCTATTTCCTTCAATAACACATAGTAATTATAACACAATAAATAAAAAAAGTCAATAGCTTTAATTTAAAAAATTTGATTTAAAAATAAAAAATTAGGGCATGTATTTCTACATACCCTATATATTATGTTTAATAAAAAACTGAGAAAGATTAATCAAAGTCTATAAGATAATTGAGCTCCCCAAGCGTCTATATCAAATATAGATTTTCCTGTCGTTGTCGTTGTCGTTGAGCCTGCAAACCTCGTGCCAGCAGCTAAGAATAAATCTATAAAGAAATCTTCTCCTATTATAAAACCTATTCCTGTAAATAGCTCCATAGTAGATGTAAATCTATAATTGAATGATTTAGATTTTCCGCCAGCTAAATATTCTGTATAAATATTTTTCATCTCAAAACCTAATGAATAGCTTAAACCAGCCCTAAACTCAAACCAATTAACTGGTCTTAATACCGTTCCTATTGGTAATGATACATACGGAGTAGTTATCACGGAAGATACTTTATTTTGAGAGATTACTGTAGCTTCAGAAGATGTAGGCAAATCTATCATAGTTCCATCGGGATTACCCGTATAATCATTTGCATCATATTTAGTAGTGGTAGCGGTATTTCCACTATTGCTAAAGCTAACGGATAATCCTACTTTAGGCTCCATAATTAATTGAACTCTATTATCGGATAAGCTCCATTCTAAAGTTGGATATGCGTTTATATCGAATTCCATACCAAATATTTTTTCTCTATTATCAATTACGCTAGTATTAGCCGTGTTATTATTTGTCACTCCTGCAACCACAGTTTCATTTTTACTATTTGTGTAAGTAGTAGTTTTTTTATAAGGATTATAAATATCAAACCCTAAAGTAAGAGAAGCGTTTATTGCCGTCATTGGACCTGATACTAAAGCCATAGAAAATTCAGGCGATAAAGTCATCTTTACAGGAGAATGATTAACATTAGTTCCGCCTACTATATCCTCTTTATTTCCATAGTTGGCATCATCTATGAAATTACCCGTAATAGTTTTTGAATAGTTTTTAGTATAGTTATTATTTTTTATATAAAATGTTATAGGAATTTTAAACTTCATATCTCCAAATGCCAAACCAACCGCCAATTCATGAACCCATTCGGTATTTGCAATAGAGTTTGTAATAACCTTATAATTTCTATCATCCGTATGATAAACATATCCGTTGGTTGAAGATTTAGTTCCGCCTCTCGCTATCATATAATGAATAGAAACCATATCGTTTATTTTCAAAACTGGACGAATAGCAAAAGAAGATGCCGTAGTCACTCTTTTACCTAAATAATTAGGAGTTGTTCCCGCTGTTGATGTCGTTGTGGGATTAACATAATCGCTTCTACTTTCGCTCATAGCATAAGCTCCAGCAAAACCAAAATACATAGCGTTATTTAATATAGGAACTCCGAAGAATGCCTGAATAACTTGATTTGAACTTGAGTTTAAATTAGGAACATATCCAGCAGAAAATATTGTTCTATTTAAATCAAAAACATTTTTAGCATTTAGTTTATCGCTATCGCTTGAAAACTCTCCCGCAGTCGCTCTCTTCTTTGCCGACATATCCAAATTATCAATCATAGTTTGCATATTGGCTGATAATTGAGCAAACGAATACGCCGAAGTTATAAATAATATAGTTATAGTTGTTAATATTTTTTTACTTATATTTTTCATGGTTATTTACCTCCTAAATTAATATATCCAAAGTTTATATGTGCCACCATTAGCCGATACTGTAGTCGTTAATACATTAGTAGTAATCAAACCTTTTGTAAAAGTTGTAGGATTAGCAGATACGCTTGCAGCAGTTCCAATTATATAAGTTTTTCCAAATAAACTACTTTCAGTTGAGCCAACTATTTCCTTATATAAATCTAAACTAGTCCAATTTGTGGCATTGCTATTTACATTAAATACTGTATGGTCTGTTTGCGGAGCGGAAGAAGGCAGATATTTTAATTTGTAATTATATTCAACTTTTATCTTTGTCACTCCGCTATCGGGTATATTAATTCTATAAACTCCACCAGCATCGTTCTTATCAATAGTAACGCCTCCCGTTATTTCTATATTTTGAGCGGTATCGACTACTTTTATAATATCCGTCACCACTACTCCAGCACCGTTTGCGCCTCTATAATCTGAAGGAATAGAAGTATTTGTAAGCAAAGTGTATAGAAATGTGCCAGTCGTTGAGCCATTAACCAATACCGTAGCTTTGTTATTAACGGTATCTTGAGTTGTGGTTAGCTCGCCCGTATCATATCTACCAAAGCCTATCTCCTTACTTAAATCAACTTTCAGGTCTTCAGGTTTCATATTATCTACACTGCAACCTATAGCAAATAACGAAGCTATAAATATTAGAGTAAATAAAAGATTTTTTGATTTGGATACAATCCAATTTGTTGCCGCTTTTTGCGGACTTTTTTGTTTGAGTTTCATTTTGTTCTCCTTCGCCGTTTTCTCGGCATTGTTAAATTTTTTTTATTAAAATATTATTCTCATAATAATATTTCCAAAAATCGTTAAAATAATAATTAAAATAAATTTTGGGCTTCTTAAAGATAAAAATATCCTTAAAAAGCCCAATAAAAATTTAGGAAATTTATTTAATAGAAAAATCTTTTTAATAATCGCAATAGAAATTTCGTTATGTTTGAAATTAAAGATGTTTAAAAAATTTAAAGTATTCCTATTGTATTGTATTGTATTGTATTGTATTGTATTGTATTAACTTTGACAACATACATATTTTCCCCACTAACTTTTAATTTGTAATCAATCATTAGTTTAATTAATTATTTAAATAAATTATAAACTGTTTTAAAATTATGTCAAGCATTTTTTAGTTAAAAAATAGAATTTTTTTAAAAAAATTTGCCTTTTATTATGAAAAAATTAGTTTTTAGACTAAAAAATCAAATTTTATTTAAAAAATTCTGTGAATGGATTTTTGCTAAAAGGATTTTTGAATTTAAATTTTTTATCGGAAAATTTCTTACCGCTTTGTATATTCATTAAAGTAGCTTCGTCTAAACTCATCATTAATATTCCTATAACTGAAGAATAAGCTGGATTATTTGCAATATCTCTTATTCCCGCTATTTGGTCTGGCACTCCTATTCTTGCCGATATTGGAATCGAACCTTTTACAGCAGTTTGATAAGCTTTAGCAAGGTCTGTAAGTCCTGGCAATAAAGCTCCGCCTCCCGTAAATACCATTCCCGCGGATAAAGAATCTATATATTTCATTTTTGCAAGTTCCTTTCCGCATAGATGCAATATCTCTTCTACTCTCGGTTGTATTATTTCTGTTAAAGTTATTTTTGGAATAGTTTTAAATTTACCGCTCGCCGTAGGAACTTCTATAATTTCTCTCTCTCCTATCATATCTATAAAAGCGTAACCGTAATCGCATTTTAATTTTTCTGCAGCTGGAATTGTAATTCTTAATCCTTTTGAAATATCGTTTGTTATATGATAGCTTCCAATCGGAATAACCGCCGTATGCCAAACTGTCCCTTCTAAAAATACCATTAAAGAAGTTGTTGAATGTCCTATATCGAAAACGACAACGCCTAAATCTTTTTCGTCTTTCGTAAGAACGGCTTCGGCGCTTCCTCTAACATTTACTATAAAATCTTTTCCTGAAAATCCCATTTTATTTAAAGTTCTTTTCAAATTATCGCTAACATATTTGAGTCCCGTTATTATATGAACTCTCGTTTCTAATCTTGTGCCTGACATTCCTATAGGATTTTTTATTTCATCTTGTTCGTCTAAAGAATATTCCTGCTCTATAGTTTCTATTATTTCTCTATCTTGCGGCATCAATATATTTTTTGCGCTTTCTAATACTCTTTCTATTTCCAAAGAAGTAACTTCTTTATTTTTATTATTTACTCCTATTACTCCTTTGCTATTTTTTCCTTTAATATGTTCTCCGCCTATCGTGGCTATTACATCGGGAGCTTGAATTCCCGCCATATGTTCGGCTTGATTTACAGATTTTTCTATAGCGTTTGCGGCAGCTTCTATATTTACTACAATTCCTTTTATAATTCCTTCGCTTTCGCTCTCGCCTATTCCTATAACTTCAAGTTTATCATCATTTACGCGAGCTATAACCGTCTTCACCGATGAGCTTCCTGCATCAATGCCCGCTATTATTGGTTCTTTCAAGTTTATACTCCTGATAAATAATAATATTATGTTAATATTTTCGGATAAATAAAAATTTTATTAATATTATTTTTATGGTATTATTTTTTTAATGGCTTATAACCCATTTACCGTCTTCATATTCCATAATAAAAGTTTGTCTCGCTTTTGAATGCGAATCATTAACTCTATCATACACAGAAGAATCAACTTCTATATAAACTTTTTTTCCTTCCAATTTCACAGAATAAACTTTATCTATTGTAGTTTCAAATTCAAAATCTAAAGAAGGCTCGGATAAAACATAATCGTCCGCATTTTTAATATTTCTCGATTTATTAAGAATCTCTTTATATGCAGAAGAATAGAATTTTTCATAGGCTTTCCATACTCCTTCGGCGCTATAAGGCAAAGATAAAAATTCTTTCAAAGAATTAACAGCCAATTCTTTTATAACATTTTCATCATATTTTTTTATTTCCATACTATCTTTACTATCTTTATTGCTTAAAATTATTTCGACTTTATTATTAGAATTATCTTTATTTTTAGAATTAGAACATGATAATATTAAAATAAAAAATATTATAAATAAAAATTTATGCATTATAATCCTTCCAATATATCTTTTCTTTCGTTTTGAGTCGGAGTTTCTTCTTTTTCTCTTATTCTCGTTTCTGAAGTTGTAGTTATATTATTCATATTGATATATTTTATTATGCTCGGTCTTTCAAGTATTATTCTCATATTTCCGTTTTGCCAAGCGACAGTATTTGCGTCCAAAAAAGCTCCTTTGCTATATTTAGAGTTTAAAGCCGAAAGAAGCTCTAAAAAATCTACTTGATTTGGCTGAAAATGTATAGTTATAGAATAAAGAGAATCGTTCTTAAAAATAAAATAACCGCTTTTATAAAATTTATTTTCTTCCAAAGCTAAAAAAGTCGCGCTTTCTTCGGCGGTTATATCGACAGAACCCGTCATATATTTTCTTGAAAGTATCATCGTCCTATCGCTTAATATCGCGTTTATAGTGTCTTCTCTTGTCGCTCCCAAATTAATGTCTTTGAAGCCCGTAATCGGAGTTTGAGTTATCGCTGGTTTTCTTCCCATAACCGCATCGTTCGTAATAGAAGAATTTGTATTCGTATTTGCAGTAGTTTGATTAGGATTGTAGGCATCGTTTGTCGCGTAATTTTGAGGAAACAAAAAATAGCCAAATAAAAACATAAAAATAAATATATATTTTTTCATAATATTATATTCCTAAATAAAATTCTATATAGTATAATATCGACTATATTTTTATTTTCAAGTATAAAATTATTTTTTTATAAATAAAATTTGAAAATATTTTAAAATATATTATTATTATAAGTATGAAAAGTAAAAGAATTACTATAATATGCGGACATTACGGTTCGGGGAAAACCACATTTTCCATAAATTACGCTCTTTATTTGAGAAATAAAACGAGTAAAGATATTTATATTGCAGATTTGGATGTTGTAAATCCTTATTTTCGCTCAAGAGAACATTTTGATTATTTGAAAGATAAAAATATAAAAGTTATTGGAAGTTATTTGCCTCAATCGGGAGCGGATTTGCCCGCGGTTTCTGCAGAAGTATATACTCTATTTGATAACAAAAATATTATAGGAATTGTAGACATGGGCGGAAATTCGGCGGGAAGTTTATCGTTTGCAACTTTTAGAGATAATGTCGATATTGAAGAAACGGATATTATATTTATTCTAAATGCAAATAGAGAAGAGAATTCTACTTTAGAATTTGCTTTAGGACATTTTAATAGTATAGAATCTACATTAGGATTAAAGATTACGGGAATTGTAAATAATACGCATTTAATGAACGATACTACTATTGAAGATATTAATAGAGGAGAATTGATATCAAGTGAATTATCGAAAGAAAAAAATATTCCCGTAAAATTCACATGCATAAATATGGATTTTTTCGATAATAATCCTAATATTAAAACTAAATACGATTTATTTTTAATAGGTTATGATATAAAAACTGTGACAAATATTATATAAGAGTTTTGAATATGGACTATAAAATAAAAAAGTTATATGAGATAGCGCCCATGTTATCGCCAAGCATATACGAAACAATATTTTATAATCAATATCAAGGGAGAGCGGATAAAGAATCTTTAATATTGGATAACGAAGTTTTTGAAAAATATTATATAGACGAAAATATATACAGAAATTTTTTATTTGCAAACTCCGAAAAATTAGGAAAAGCTCTCAATTATATAGGCTTAAATCAAATGCATAGTTCGATAATAAAAAGTATAGAATTGAAAGAAAATAAATTAAAAATAAAATTATTAGATGTTGGAATAGACAATTTGGCAAACACTTTAATAGAATTAAAATCTCTTAAAGATATAAAGCCCGAACCTTTCTATATAGATATATTATTTGAAAAAGTCGATTATTGCTCGAATCATTATTTGGATAAAGACGAAATATTAATTCCAATTGAAGAAGATATTATAAACGGAATTTATACTCAAGACCAAATAACTTATATAAGCCCAAATGAAATAGAGTTGGTTATTTCTATGGAAACGGAAAAAGCAAAATCTCAAAATGATAATAATAAATTAAGATATTATATGTTAAAATGCGGAAGTATAAATATAATTGACGAAGCTAAAGAAATTTGGACAAAATTATTTGGCGATACAAATTTTAATATGTTATACGATTATTATATTAATTTGAGAAAATCAAACAAAATAATTTTAGACGAACGCGTTTGCATGAATATAATACAAAAATATAAGCAATTTATATTAGACTTGGACTTTTTTTAAAACTAATGAATAAAATAAAAAATCTACTCATACATTCTCCAACTTGGCTCGGCGATATTGTAATGTCTATGCCCGCGATTTATTTGATTAAAGAAAAATATAAAGATATTAAAATTACCGTTATGACAAAAAAATCAATGTTTGGAATATTTGAAGTAAGCGATTTAGTTGACGATATTATAGAATTAAAAAATTTTCCAAGTTTAAGAAAATATAATTTTGACACTGCAATTTTATTTCCAAATTCTTTTGAAAGCGCTTTTAGAATTTTTGGACATGGAATAAAAAGAAGAATAGGATATAAAGCCGATTACAGAAATTTTTTGCTTACTGACGCTATTGATAGAGAGGAAGTTCGTTGGATTCACACTGCCGATTATTATATAAATTTGCTTAAAGCGATTGATATAAACGAGTCTCGTCCTAAAATTAAATTAAAAATTAAAGAAGAAATTTTAATTAAAGCGAAAGAATATTTGAAAGAATTTAATCCTGAAAATAAAAAAATATTTGCTTACGGAATCGGCGCAACAAACAGTTATGGTAAAATTTGGAAAGAAGAATATTTTGCAGAAACTGCAAATTATCTATCAGAAAAATACAACGCCTTAACTTTATTTATAACGACTCCCACAGAAAAAAAAATACAAGAAAAAATTTCATCTATGTTAAACGAAAAGCCAATAATTCCATATTTCAATTTGGATATGATAGCAGCAATTTTAAGTTTATGTTCGGGATTTATTGGAAACGATTCGGGCGCTATGCATGTAGCTTCGATTGTAGGAATTCCGACTCTCGCTTTATATTTTGCAACTCCTTCTTATCAAAATTCGCCAATTGGAATAAATAGCCATTTAATAGAAAAAAAAATAGAATGCGCTTTTTGCGGAGGAAGAGAATGTAAAATTGAAACTTTTGAATGCAGAGAAGTTATAAAGCCCGAAGAGGTTATAAATAAATTTGAGAGTATAATTAAAAAAATATAGGATTTATATATGAGTATTTTAGAAAAAATAAAAAAATTAGAATCTAAAGAAGTTTTTAAATGGTTTGAAACTATAAGTAAAATTCCAAGAGAATCGGGGCATGAAAAAGAAATAAGCGATTTTTTGGTAGAATTTGCTAAAGAAAGAAATTTTGAAGTTTATAGAGATTCTGTAAATAATGTTATAATAAAAAAATGTGGAACTTCAGACTATAAAAATAAATCTCCCATTGTAATTCAAGGACACATGGATATGGTTTGTGAAAAAACTAAAGACTCAAAACATAATTTTAAAAAAGACGGCATCGAATTAATTATTGAAGGAGATATTTTAAGGGCAAATAGCACAACTTTGGGAGCAGACGATGGAATCGCAATATCTATAGGACTCGCATTGCTTGATTCAAAAAATATAGCCCATCCTCCTATAGAGTTTTTAGCGACAACTTCAGAAGAAACTGGAATGTACGGAGCTTTGGCAATTACCAGAGAACATTTGAGTGGAAAAAGTTTAATTAATATAGACAGTGAAGAAGAAGGAATATTTTTGGTTAGTTGCGCTGGCGGATTAAACGCTCTTGCAGAATTTGAAATAAAAAGAGAAAAAATTCTAAAAACGGATTTTTATCAATTTTTGAAAATAGAAATCTCAAATTTAAAAGGCGGGCATTCTGGAATTGAAATTTATAAACAGAGAGCAAACGCTATTAAAATTTTGGGAAGATTATTATACGCTGTAAAAAAAGATATATGTTTAGCTTTTATAGAAGGCGGAACAAAACATAACGCTATAGCAAAAAACTCTGAAGCTATAATTATAACTAAATATGCAAATAAAATAAAAAATATTTTGGAAGAACTGGCTAAAAAAATAAAGAACGAATATAAAGCAGAAGATTCTGAAATGAAAATAAAAATCTACAAATGCAAAAATGTAAAAGAATGCATTTCAAAAAGAATAAGCGATAATATAATCGATTTTATGAATCTTGCTCCTGATGGCGTTTTGTATATGGACAGAGATATAAAAGGTTTGGTTCAAACGAGCGCAAATAACGGAGTATTAAAAGAAGAAAACGGAAAACTAACTTTTACAATTTTAATAAGAAGTTCAATAGAAAGCTCTTTAAATGAAATTGCTTCGATAGTGGAAATAGCCTCAAAAAGAACGAATGCAAAATTCAAAAGAGTTAATGAATATCCTGCTTGGGAATTCGATTCAAATTCAAAAATTAAAGATAAAGCCGTTAAAATTTATAAAAAAATTACGGGAAAAAATGCTAAAATCAAGTCAATTCATGCGGGTTTGGAATGTGGAATATTAAAAAAAGTTCTTCCCAAAGTTGATATGATAAGCATTGGGCCAGATATAAAAGATGTTCATACTCCAAACGAACATTTAAGTATATCTTCAGTAGATAGAACTTGGAAATTCTTAAAAGAACTAATTATAAATTTAGAATAAATATTTATTAAAATTTTAGCTTATAATAATTTTAATTTTTTATTATTTGATTAATTCTTTTAGACAAAAACTATGTTCTTTTTTGTCCCGCCAAAAAAGTGGATTCTTTTGACAAAAAGAAGAAATTTTTGGCTTCTGCCCGCCTTTGGCGTAAACTCTTTAGAATATTGAACTTCGTATTTCATTTCAAAATATCCTCAAACATTTCGTCAACATTTTTATAAGTTTTATATTTATGAGGATTTTTTTCCATATCTTTTGCTTCTTTAAGCCAAGCGGGAATTTTTTCTTTCGTTATCTTAATTTCTGCATTTGCAACTTTTACTATACTTTTTATAGCTTTTATCAAATCTTCGTTAGCGTTTTCTATAGTTAATTTTACAGTCATTATTTTCTCCCTATAATTTGAATTTTACTTACTAACAAATTATACAATTTACAAACCAATAAGTCAATTTTTATTTTTCACTTTACTAAACCCTAAACTCCAACTCATAACCAATAATAAACTCCATCTCCTCCTCCGTCAAACCATAAAGCGGATAAATCAAATATAAAATCTGCGTTAATAAATAGTTGATTTTAAAACTCTAAATTGTATAATTATAAAAAGGAGAGACTTATGACGATTAAAGAAGAATTAATTCAAATTATAGACAAAATGCCTGAAGAAAATATTACAAGAGTTATAGAATTGATAAAAGCGAACGAATATCTTGACGAAGCGCTCGATATGGAAAATAGCGGAAAATTAATAACGAAAACTATCGAGGAATTAGAAGAATTTGAAAAATGAAAATAGTTTTTAACGAAAGGGCTTGGGAAGAATATATTTATTGGGTTAATAAAGATAAACATATCGTAAAAAAGATTAACGAATTAATTAAAGATATAATAAAAAATCCCTATAGCGGAATAGGAAAACCCGAAAAATTAAAATACGATAAAAAAGATTTCTATTCGAGAAGAATTAATTTGGAACATAGATTGGTTTATCATATAGAAAATGAAAAACTAATTATTACTTCATGCAAATATCATTATGATAAATAAAAAATTATTCAGTAGTTAATTGTATTCTGCCTAAACCCTAAACTTCAACTCATAACCAATAATAAACTCCATCTCCTCCTCCGTCAAATAATAAAGCGGACAAATCAACCGACATAATAATTTAATATTT
>ENA-ORSC01000985-ORSC01000985.1-human-gut-metagenome-genome-assembly--contig:-NODE-985-length-20745-cov-5.214355_pt1 | contig 20745 bp, 18 predicted proteins | sample MGYA00242178_ERZ509140 | MGnify/ENA primary metagenome ERZ509140 (study PRJEB26280, sample SAMEA2338681) | human gut metagenome | biome: human gut; feature: human-associated habitat; material: faeces... | reverse complement strand
ATAGTTAAGATAATTAAAAGGCATCGTATTTAATACGGTGTCTTTTTTATTTATAGATTAAAGAATTAGTATTCTATTAAATAAAAATATTAATATAATAAAAAATTATTTATTCTTTAGATTCTTCAACTTTTTTATAATTCTGATTATCTTCGCTTAATTTTTCAATTTTTATTTTCGTTACAATATTTCCGCTCTTTCCAACTACAGTGAAAGAATAATTATTATAATATATAGCTTCGTTTCTTTTTGGCAGTCTTCCAATATAAGAAAATAAAAATCCGCCTATAGTGTCGGCATCATCGTCTGGTATGGCGGGCAATATTTCAAGTTTATTAAAATCTTCAATTCTCACTCTCGCATCAACTAAATAACTTCCGTCTTCGTTTGTTTTTACTTCCTCGTCTTCATCGTCATATTCGTCTATTATATCTCCGACTATTTGCTCCAATACATCTTCCATTGAAACAATGCCTGAAAATCCGCCGTATTCGTCCACAACCATCGCTATATGAACTTGCCTTTCTCTGAAATTTCTTAAAAGCTCCATAAGAGATATTGATATAGGAACAAAAAAAGGTTTATGAAGTAATTTTTTCAAATTAAAAGTTTTCTCGTCCGTTTCTATCATATCTTTAACATACAAAACGCCGACTATATCGTCTATTCCGTCTTTATAAACAGGAATTCTCGAATTTCCTTTATTGAAAGCTTTAATAACTTTATCGTAAGGAGTATCGATTGCAACCATTATAACATCGACTCTCGGAACCATTATCTCTTTTACATTTTTTGTCCTCAATGCTATCGTGTTTGTTATTATCTCTCTTTCGGCTTCGGTTAATGAACTTAAATTTATATAATCGCTATTATCCGATTCGCCTTCGCTATCGTTTTTTATTTTTTTTAATAAATTTTTTATCGGCATAAAATTTCCTAAATATTTATATTTTCTTTTTTATTTCTTTTATTTTTAATATGCAAAATAATTTTTAAATATAATTCTTTCATTTTCTTATAATTTTCTTTTAAAGATTTTTCGCTATAATTATGATGAACTCCTCTCAAATGCAAAATAGAATGAATTATTAATTTAATAATAGTTTTTTTTATTTTTTTCTCTTCGTATCTATTTTTTACCCATTCGTAAGAAATAATAATATCTCCGCCTTCTTCTCTATCGAATTTATCTCCCGCGGGAAAAGTTAAAACATCCGTAGCCTTATCTTTATTTCTAAATTTTTTATTTAATTCTCTTATATAATTATCGTTAGAAAAAAGCAGATTAACCTCTCCATTAATGCCTGCAACTTTTAAAGCGTTTGATAAAAAATATTTATAATATTTTAAATCTATATTATAATCGGTTTGATTAAAAACATTTGCCTTCATAATTATTTTTTTACAACTTCTTTAATTTCTTTTTCTTTTTTTGAATTATCTTTATATTTTATAGAATTTTTTTCATTATTATATTTCATTGGCAATTTTTTTATATCTTTTTTATCATTAACCTTATATTTTTCTTTTTTATCCGCATCGGTTTTTACATTATTATTTTTTTCGTTATTTGGTTTTGCATTTTTAGAATCTTTTTCGTTTTCTTCGGGAAGTTCGGGATATTTGATTCTTTCATGCAATGAAACTATTATTTTTTGGAAAGAAATTCTTTTAATTATCTCTATATCTTTTAAGGTTAATCCGCTATCGTTTAATTCTCCTTGAGCCATTTTATCGTTTACTATATTTTCTATAAGTCTTTCTAAATTTTCTCTTGTAGGAATTTCTATAGTTCTGCTTGCCGCTTCTATAGAATCTAATATCATAAGTATAGCCGTAATTTTCGATTGAGGACGCGGTCCTGGATAAGTAAATAAACTAATATCGACATTTGGATTTTCTTTATAAGCTTCGACATAAAAATATTTTATTAAACTTGTTCCATGATGCTCTTTAATTGCGGCTATTACTTCTTTTGGAAGTTTATATTTTTTCGCTATCTCTACTCCAAAACGAACATGCGATTTAACTATTGACGCCGATAGAGTAGGTTTTAATTTTAAGTGTATATTCTCTTCTCTATTTGTATTTTCAATAAAATATAAAGGATTTTCTGTTTTTCCTATATCATGATAATAAGCCGATACGCAAGCCAATCTTCCGTCTTCTCCTATCTCTTCGGCTATAATTTCAACCAAATTCGCCATATTTATAGAATGGTGATAGGTGCCTGGAGCGTTCATTTGCAATTGTCTTAATAAAGGATTATTCAAATCGGCAAGTTCCTGCAATTTAAAAATACTCGCCGTTTCAAGCAAATATTCGCATACGGGCAATATTATCATAACCAAAATAGCCTGAATTAATCCGCTTACAAAAGATAATGCAAAAAGTATATAATCAAATCGTATATCGTTTATTAAAAACATATTTATAAGAGAGATTACGCTTAAATATATTCCCAAATAAAAACCTAATAATAATACTCCGTTTCTATTGTTTATTCTTTTAGATATTATAGAAACTACTATCGAACCTATAAATAAAGAAAAAGTTTCAAATATTCCAGCCTGCGTCATATTTGCGGCTAAAACCGTTATACATATAGTTACTATAGAAGATATTCCTCTTTTCGCTCCTAATAAAGAATTTAAAATTGCAAACATAGGAATAAAAGTATATATATAAAACGGCAAATATTCTTCTATGAGTTTATTTGAAATATAATTTGAACATATATAAGCGGTTGTCATAATAAATATATATTCAAAACAAAATAATAAATAATTTTTAAAATTTGTATAGAAAGAAATTTTAAATCTAAAAATAATATAACCTAAAGAAATAAATAATAAAAGAATAAAAAACATTTGTCCTATTAAAGCGCTAAAATTAAAACTCGAAAAATTATTATCGTTTAATATATATCTTAATAAATTTACTTTCTCTTCGGTAATTCTCTCGCCTTTTTCTAATATTGGATATCCCGCTTTTATTGTAGTATAAACAGGCTCTATATTTTCCGAAACTTTATCTATTTCCGCTTGAGTTCTGTCGGAATTATAAATTAAATTGTCTACTAAAAATGCGTTTATTAAAGACGATAGAGTATTCATATTAAATATATTAAGTTCTCTATATTTTGCGCCGATTATAGAACCTAACTCCATTCTTAAATCTTCTAAAAAATGAACTCTGTTTTTTGGAACTATTTTCTCTTCGACTATAGATTTATGAAATTTATAAACGAATATTCCATTATTTTGTATTAAACCTATCGTTTCAGGACTTAAATTTCTTCTCGATATTATTCCTCTTTCTAAAAAATCGCTTATAGTATCTTTTACTTTATTCTCGTATTCTAAATCTATATTGCCGATTATAGCGTTTGAAAAGACGGATTTATTTATAGACAAATTATAATTGCTTGAAAATTCATTATAAATATCGTCAATTAAAATATCGTTTGAAATACTATTTTCGTAAGAATTTCTCATAAATGAAAATACTTCGCCTATTTTAGATATAGTATTTTCTTTTATTTCTGCTGGCATATCAAATATTGGTCTTATATTTGCTTTGGAATAATTTATAAGTTTATCGGTTTCTTCTCTGTTTTTATATTTTATCGTTCTCTTTAATATAAGAGATTCTTCAACCGTCTCGCCGATTGGCGGAATCGTTATTTTTTGCATATAACTTGGAAAAACCAACACTAAAGTAAAAGCGTATAAAACAATGGCTATTAATAATTGAGATATCCTTTCTATATTCGGAGTTTTATTTATAACCGATTTCATTATTTTTTTATTTGTATTCATTATGCGTCCTAATTAAATTATTAAATTTTAAGTTATTATAAAATTTATATATTATATAGTAAATGAAATAATCTTATTGTCAATATTATTTTTTAGACATTTTGATGCAAAATTAAATATTAAAAAAATTATCTAATATAAGTTTTTCTTTTTTCCATTCGGGCATATATAAAGAAATTGTATTATAAAAATCTTTGCTATGATTTGGATATAATAAATGAGTTAGCTCATGTAAAATTATATATTCTATCGTATGAATAGGATATTTCATTAATTCCAAATTCAATAATATATGTTTTTTTGCTATATCGCATGAACCCCATTTTGATTTTAATTTTTTTACCGTGAAAGTTATATTTGTATTTAAATTCATTAAAGAAGAATATTTTTTAATTAACTCTTCAAAAAGTTTTATAGCTTCTTTCTTATACCATATGTCGAGTGTTAATTGTTTTTTTCTTTTGTTATTTAGATTATTTGAAATATTTACATACATATACATAATTCTTCCCGCAAGTATAATATTTTCTCTTCTGCTTTTTACAACTTTAAGCATATAGCTTTTTCCGAGATAAAATATTTCGTTTCCGTCTTCAAGTTCTTTAAGAGTAAAGTCGCTTATATTTCTTTTTTGCATCGCTTCTATTCTCTCTTCAATCCAATCTTTCCGTTTTTCTATAATCTCTTTTATATATTTTTTGGTAACTCTTTTAGGAGCGTTTACATGAATATTTAAATCGGGTTTTACTCTAATGTATATATTTTTTATTCTTTTGTAATGTATTATTATTTCTTTCATATATTGATTTTATAGAGTATATATGTAATATTATAATTTTCAACCGATTTTTATAAAGGCATGCAAATTTAAATTCACATAAGTAAAAATAAACTTTTTCAAATCCGCATTTATAATTATTTATTAATTTTATCAAACATTTATTATATATAATTCTTTCTAAATGTTATTATTCTCTAAACTGTAAATATATTTTATTGACATTTGCAAATAAAATAATATTCTTAAATATAAATTAATTAAAAGTTAAATTTAAATTAAAAATGAAGGTTAGAAAAATGAATAAAAATGAAATTAAATCAAAATATATGATAATTGAAGGAATAGTTTCGGTTATAGTAAATATATTATTATTCGCTTTCAAATACGCGGTTGGAATTTTTTCGGGTTCGCTTTCAATTATTGCGGATGCTTGACATCATAGAAGCGACAGCATTACATCGATAATAATTTTAGGAGGAATTTTAATCGGCAAAAATTTTTGGCAATTAGACGGCATATTAAGTATAATCGTTTCAATCGTTATATTTATAGAAGCTTTCGATGTTATAAAATCAAGCATAAAACCTTTAATTGGAGAATATCCTTCCGAAGAAATTATAAATAAAATAAAAAATATTGCGAAAGAACTTAATTTAAATTCGGAGAGTTTGCATCATTTCCATATACATATTTATGGCGCTCATACGGAAATTACTTTTCATATTCGCTTTCCAAAAGATATGACAGTTTTTGAAGCTCATAATATGGCGACTTTGCTTGAAAATGAAATAAGAGAAAAATTGTTTATAGAGGCTACTATTCATATTGAGGCTTATTAAATAATTATAAAAAAGTGCCTTTTGGCTTTATAGAAATATTTGGTAATGGCGATGTTTATACCTGTTGCCCAGATTATATTTATAACGGATGTATCGGAAATATATTTAAACAACCGTTTTTAGATATTATAAATTCTGAAAGAGCAATGCAAATCAGAAAAAATTCATTAGAAAACGATTATTCAATGTGCAATTTAGATTTATGTTCGCCAAATACTATGCCATTTGCAGACCAACTCAATTCTAAATATATAGATAACATTAATTACAATACCGTTCTTGAGAAAGTAAATGTAATAAAATTTAGTTATGATTTAGATTGTCAAATTAGATGCAAAAGCTGCAGAGATAATACTATAAGAAATTCAAAAGAATATATTGAAGAACTTGATGATAAGGCAAGAAAATATTTTTTACCAATTATAAAATATACGAATAAAGTTTGTCTTATAGGAAGCGGAGACCCTTTAGCAAGTAAACATACAAGAAATTTTATAAAAATGATAGTTAAAGAATATCCTCGTATGAAATTTGATTTGCATACCAATGGCTTATTATTAAACGAAAAAATGCTTACTGAATTAAACATAATAGATAAATTATCCGTAATACAAGTATCAATACATTCTGCTACAAAAGAAACATATAATAAAATAATATTAGACGGCAATTTTGATGTATTGATGGATAATTTAAAATATATTTCTAATCTAAAAAATGAAAATAAAATTGAAAAGTTGCATTTAAATTTTGTTGTATCCAACGCTAATTTGTGAGACGCAAAGGAATTTGTTTCTTTGGCTAATAAATTTAACGCTAAAGCATATTTTTGGACAGTAAGAAATTCTGGGACGGAATATTCTATAAAAGAAGCGAACAATGACTTAAAATTATTTAAAATATTTAAAGATGAAATATTTAGGTGTCCTTCAGTTTATCTAAATCCTCATATATTTAATATAATAGATAATGATAATTTTATTGAAGAATATATTAATAATCAAATTGATGAATTATATAGTCAAGTTGATTTATTAACTAATTTGATAAATAAAATAGTTAATACTTTAGCTTGGTGGATACCGATTAGAAAATGGCGAGATAATTTTAGAAATAAATTCTTTGATAACTTCATGGGGGGGATAATAGCTTTAAATTTTTATATCCTCTCAATTTTGGATTAAATTTTAATTAAATCTTTAAATATTATTTACCGTAAAGTTTAATTTTGACAAATAAAATTATTATATTATAATATTTTAAAATCGTTTATTAGGAAAATTATTTTGAGAACTATAAGACTCGATATAGAAGATAGAGAAAAAAGTTTTTTATCGCCCGCGGCTTCTTTTTCGGCGGAGAGTAGAGGAGCGGAGTTTAAAAGAGAAAGAGACGATATAAGAACTCTATATATGCAAGACAGAGACAGAATAATTCACAGCGAATATTTTAGAAGATTAAAAGATAAAGCTCAAGTTATAATGCTTTCGGTTGGAGATTTTAGAACGAGACTTACTCATACTTTAGAGGTTATGCAAATTGCGCGAAGCATAGCGAGAGCTTTAAGATTAAATGAAGATTTAACAGAAGCAATAGCGCTTGGGCATGATTTAGGACATTCGCCTTTTGGACATGCGGGAGAAAAAGCGATAGCGAAATATTATAAAGGTTTTCATCATTCTACTCATTCTTTAAGAGTAGTCGAGCATTTAGAAAAAGGAAAAGGGCTTAATCTTACTTTTGAAGTCAGAGACGGAATAGTAAAACATACTAAAGGCAAGAGCGGAAAATTAATCGCCGATTCTTTGGGACCTGCGACAAACGAAGGAATGTTGGTTAGAATATCCGACACAATAGCGTATTCAAATCATGATGTAGATGATGCGATAAGATACGGACTTTTAAAATTTGAAGATATTCCAAAAAGCATAACCAAAATTTTAGGGCATAGCTATGGCGATAGAGTTGACGCTATGGTTATGGGCGTTATAAAATCGAGTATGGAAAAAATGGAAATTGATATTGACGAAAAAGTTTTAAAAGCTATAAACGATTTAAGAGCTTTTATGTTTAAGAAAGTTTACGAAAGCAAAATTATATTAGAAGATTCTGAAAGAGTTTATAAAATAGTTTCTACGATTTTTGAATATTTATTAAAACATAAAGAGATTATAGAAGAAGATAAATTATTTAAAAAAGCAAATATTCCATACAAAAGCGAAGAAGAATTAGTAAAAGATTATGTCGCTCATTTGACTGACTCCGAAGCGATAGCCTTGCATAAAAAAATAACTTATGGAAAATTAAACTATATTTAACAATTGCTTTAATATTTTATATATGCTATTATTCAAAATTAAAAATCAAAACAAAATTTAGAGGATTTAATTTAAATGAATGTTATAAAAGGTTTTATAGTAGGCGCTTCTATGTTAGTTCCTGGTTTTAGCGGAGGAACTATGGCAATGATACTTGGAATATACGATAAATTAATCGCCTCTTTAAGCGGCATTTTAAGTTTTTCAAAAAATGAAAATTATTTTATAAAAAATAAATCAAATTTTTTAATAGTAATTCTTTTTTCAATAGGAGCTTTGCTTGGAATGATTTTAGTTTCAAAACCTTTGTCGGTAATAATAGAAAAATTTTTTACAATATCATGTTTCTTTTTTATGGGAGCGGCTTTGGGCGGTTTTAATGCAGTTTATAATAAAACAAAATCTTATAAATTTAATTATATGAGCGTATTTTATATAATATTAGGAGCTGCTATAGTATATTTAATATCTATTATACCCGAAGGTTTTTTTAATTCGGAAAATAACAGAGGAAAAAGTTTAACTTATTTTATACTTATAGTAGCGGGTTTTATTTCGGCTATAGCTTTAATTTTGCCAGGAATAAGCGTTTCATATATGTTTTTATTGCTTGGCATTTATCAAGAGACAATAAACGCAGTTCAAAATCTTTATATTCCTTATTTAATTCCTTTAGGTTTTGGTTTGATTTTAGGAATAATATTAACTACAAAAATTTTGGAATATTGGATGTCGCATTATGTTAAATCTTCTTATTTGATTATATCGGGATTTGTTTTAGGTTCTATTATTCAAGTTTTTCCAGGTTTTCCTAAAAATATTATAGAATGGATATTATGCCCTTTGCTTTTTGTATCGGCTTATTTATTGGTAAGACTTTTGCAGAAATTCGACTCTGATACGATTAAGTGAAAAATAAATAAAATCTTTGTTCTTTTTTGATAAGAAAAAATAACCTCGCTATAGTCGGGTAGATACAAAAAAAATTCTCTCTTTGTAAAAAAAGAAGTGTTTTTTGTCTTACTTTTACATATAAAAAGTAAGTTGAAATTTTAGCTTTCTTTATGGAATAAAAAAGAAGAATAAATTAAACTTACAAAATCATAAACTTTAATTTTCCGTTATTGATAGGCTCTGTCAAAGTAATATAAAAAGCAATAAAAAATATCGATAACTAAAAATAAAAGTATTGACATTAATTAATTATAATATACAATATTAACACAGTATTTAAATTATCATAATTAAGAAGAGTAGTCTATTTGCTTGGCTACTCTTCGAATTTTAAATATTTATTATCAATAAAAACTCAAACGATTAATTATAATATTAACATAAATTTATTTTTTATATATAATATCATAAATGATTTTAGAGATTCTTATGTTGGAAAATTCAAATAATACAAAAATTAAAGAAAAAATTACAAAGTCGTCTTTGAAAATGTCTATAGTAACTGCAATTAGTAGAATATTCGGACTTGTTAGAGACCAAATACAGGCGGCTTTACTTGGAACAACTTTTATTGCAGACGCTTTTGCAATAGGTTTTATACTTCCTAATTTATTAAGAAGATTATTCGCTGAAGGAAATATGGTTGCAAGTTTTATTCCCGTATTTACCGAACTTGAAAAAGAAAAAGGAATCGAAGAATCAAAAAAATTTTTTAGAGCAATTTTTACGCTTTTAACTTTAATATTAATTCTAATCGTTTTAATAGGAATAATAATCTCTCCTCTACTCGTTAAATTTTTATACAAATCGGCAGATAAAGAAGCTTTGTGTTTGGCTACAAATTTATCAAGAATAATGTTTCCTTATCTTTTGTTTATATCGTTAGCGGCTTTGATGCAAGGAATTTTAAATATAAAAGGATATTATTCCATTTCGGCTGCGAGTCCGATTATTTTAAATACTATTATAATAACGACAGCTTTAATTTTTTATTTCTTTTTTCCAAATGTTTTTGAAAATATGTCTTATGTTTTTGCAATAGCGGTTTTAATCGGCGGATTCGTTCAATTTATTTATCAAATGCCTTTTGTTAAAAAATTCGGATTTACTTTTAAGCCAAGTTTTAATTTTAAAGATATTTATGTAATAAAAATGATAAAACTATTTGCGCCTGGAATTTTTGGAGCGAGCGTTTATCAAATTAATTTGCTTGTTTCAACGGCTTTTGCGGGAACGATTGGAGAAGGCAGAGTTTCGGCGGTTACTTTTGCAAACAGAATTCATGAATTCGTTTTGGGAGTTTTTGCCGTAAGTATAGCGACTGTTATGCTTCCAACTTTAAGCAAATTGATAGCCGAAGATAAAAAAGAAGAGGCAAAAGACACTTTAGGTTATTCTTTAAGATTAGTCGCTTTAATAACTATTCCCGCTACTTTCGGATTTATTATTTTAGGCAGAGAGATTGTAGCCTCAATTTTTCAATACGGAGCTTTTTCTTCAAATTCAACTTTTTTAGTTTCAAGCGCTTTAAAATATTTATCTATATCTTTATTTTTTGTGGCAAGTTATAGAATAGTAGTTCAATCGTTTTACGCTATGAAAGACATGAAAACTCCCGTATATACGGCTTTTTTTTCATTCGTAATAAACGCTTTAAGCAATTATTTATGCGTTTATATTTTCAAATTCGATATAATCGGAATTTCAATTTCAAGCGTTTCTGCAAATATAATTTCTTTTTGCATATTATATATTTTATTAATGAAAAAAATTAAAACTAAATCTATAATCAATAAAAAAATCGATATTTTCAAAACTTTTTTATCAAGTTTATTAATGGGAATGTTTGTTTTTTCTCTAAAATATTATTTTTTATCCGTTCCGCAATTTTCAAAAGCTTTTTTCGTATTAAAAGTTTTTATAATAATTTTTGCAGGAATAATTTTTTACTGCATAATAAATATAATTTTAAAAAATGATGATTTTTTATCTTTCATTAATATTTTTAAAATAAAGATTATTAAAAGAAAATCATAATATAGCGTTTTTCATTTCTTTAACATATTTTCCAACATAACTTAGCGAATCTTCTCCGTATTCTTCGCATAATTTTACTATGGCGCTTCCGACTATTACTCCGTCCGCATATTCGCTCATTTCCTTTGCTTGCTCTGGAGTAGATATTCCAAAACCTACGGCAACGGGAATATTATTAACCGATTTTACAAGATTAACCATTTTTTCTATATTCGTGTTTATATTTTCTCTTATTCCCGTCACGCCTAAAGAAGAAACGCAATATATAAATCCGTTAGAATCTTTTGCAATAGCGGATATTCTCTCTTCGGATGTCGGCGCTATTAATGATACAAAATCTATATTATGCTTTTTAAATATTGAGTCAAATTCTTTTTTCTCTTCGTAAGGAACATCTGGAAGTATAATTCCGTCAATTTTTAATTTTTTAGATTTTTCTGCAAATCTATCTATTCCATACGAAAACACTATATTTGCATAAGTCATAAAAACCATTGGAATATCGGTATTTTTTCTAACCGACTCTAACATAGAAAATATTTTATCCGTTGTAGTTCCGTTTTTTAAAGCTCTGTTATTTGCCGATTGTATAATAGAACCTTCGGCTACAGGGTCGGAAAAAGGAATTCCAAGTTCTATTAAATTAGCTCCGTTTTTCTCCATTTCGTATATAGTTTTTTCGGTTATATCCAAAGAAATTTGTCCGCAAGTTATAAAAGGAATAAAAGCCTTGCCTTTTGAAAATGCATTTTTTATATTACTCATTGATTATCTCCCCGTTATATTTTGCTATCGATACGCAGTCTTTATCTCCCCTACCCGATAAATTTACTACTATTATTTTATCTTTATTCATTTTTGGCGCTTCTTTAATGGCATAGGATAAAGCATGAGCGCTTTCTATCGCTGGTATTATTCCTTCCATACGCGATAAATATTCAAAAGATTTAACCGCTTCATCGTCCGTTATAGGAATATATTTTACTCTTCCGATATCATGCAAATATGCATGCTCGGGACCTATTCCAGGATAATCGAGTCCCGCCGATATGGAATAAACGGGCGCTATCTGTCCGTATTCATCCTGACAAAAATAAGACTTCATTCCATGAAATATTCCTAATTTTCCCGTAGATATTGTAGCCGCTGTTTCAAAAGTATGAACTCCTCTTCCTGCCGCCTCGCATCCTACAAGCTCAACCGATTTATCTTCTATAAAATGATAAAAAGAACCAATCGCGTTAGAACCTCCGCCTACGCATGCCACAATCATATCTGGAAGTCTTTTTTCAATATTAAAAATTTGCTCTTTAATCTCTTTTGAAATAATAGCTTGAAAATCTCGTACGATAGTAGGAAAAGGATGAGGTCCCATTACCGAACCAATAACATAATGAGTGTCGTCTATTCTTTTAGTCCATTCTCGCATAGTTTCCGATACGGCGTCTTTTAAAGTTGCCGTTCCGCTTTCAACAGAATTGACTTTAGCTCCCAAAAGTTTCATTTTATATACATTTAAAGCCTGTCTTTCGGTATCTTCTTTTCCCATAAATATTTCGCATTCCATATCCATAAGCGCCGCTATAGTCGCCGTCGCCACTCCATGCTGTCCCGCTCCCGTTTCCGCTATCACTCTTTTTTTTCCCATTTTTTTAGCGAGTAAAACCTGCCCTAAAACATTATTTATTTTATGCGCTCCCGTATGATTCAAATCTTCTCTTTTTAAATATATTTTCGCTCCTTTCAAATCTTCCGTAATTCTTTTTGCAAAATAAAGCATAGAAGGACGATTCGCATAATTTTTAAATAAATCGTTTAATTCTTCGTTAAAATCTTTATCGTCTTTATAGAAATTATAAGCTTTTTCAAGTTCTATAATAGCATTCATAAGAGTTTCGGGAATATATGTTCCGCCATGAACTCCAAAATGTCCTTTATTCATATTCTCTCCTTTTTATAATTTTTCGTAATATTTATAATATATTTCATTTTATAAAAATCTTTTATTCCGTCAGTTTCAAGTCCGCCCGACAAATCTACACAGTAAGGATTAAATTTTAAAGCTTCGTTAATATTTTCTTTATTCAATCCTCCCGCTAAAAAATACTTTTCATTAAAAATATTTTTGAAATTTTTATTTAACTTAAAAGCCTCTTTCAAATAATTCCAATTAAAAGTTTTTCCAACTTTGCATTTAAAATTATCTAAAAGTATAAAATCGGAAAATATATTAACGCTTTCTAATATAGAATTTTCGTTTTCAACCGTCACGGATTTTATTATTTTAGAATTAGTTTTTATTTTTAGATTATCTATAAAATCATTATCTTCGCTTCCATGCAATTGAATAATATCTATAATTTTATCTTTAATCAAATTTAATATAAAATCAAAATTATCATTTACGAATACTCCAACGGCTTTTATTTCTTTGTCAAGTTTATTTTTTAAATTGCATGCTTCTTCAAATTTGACTTTTCTTTTGCTTTCGGCGAAAACAAATCCTATATAATTTGGTTTCAATTTATTTGCATAATTTATATCTTCTTCTCTGAATAATCCGCAGGTTTTTATTTTCATTAATCTATTATTCCTCTTAATTTTTTTATTTCTTTTTCTTTATCTTTTTTAATCATAAGCGTCTCCCCTATAAGAACGGCGTTAGTTTTATTTTCTTCAAGAATTTCTATATCGTTTCTATTTTTTATTCCGCTTTCGGAAACAAAAATTATATTATTCGGAATCAATTTTCTTAAACGAACGCTATTATTAATATCGACTTCAAAAGTTTTTAAGTTTCTATTATTTACTCCTATTATTCTTGGATTTAAATTTAATACTTTTTCAAGCTCTTCCTCATTATGAATTTCAAAAAGAGAAGATAAACCCAAACTATTTGCAATTTCAAAATAATCTTTTAATTTATATTTATCCAAAACGGCGGCAATAAGCAAAATAGCATCCGCTTTTATATTTTTACTTTGATATATCATATATTCGTCTATTATAAAATCTTTGCGAAGTATTGGAATATTTACCGTTTCTTTAATCTCTTCTAAATATTTATCGCTTCCCATAAAATAATTAGGCTCGGTTAAACAAGAAATCGCATCGGCTTTTGCTTTTTGATAATCTTTAGCTATTTTTATATAATCAAAATCTTCTGTTATTATTCCTTTTGAAGGAGAGGCTTTTTTAATCTCGCAAATAAAATTAATTTTCTCTTTTTTGCCAATCGCTTTTTCAAAATTAAAATAATTTTCTTTTTCTACGCTTTTTATACTTTCGGCAATTTTCCTAACTTCACTTAAAGAGATTTTTTGTTTTTCTTTTTCTATACGCTCTTTTGTAGTTTCGCATATTTTATCAAGAATATTCATTATCGACAAACCTATATAATTTTAATTCTAATATTAACTATTGCTTTCTTTTATAAAATCTTCCAATTTTTCAAAAGCCTTTTTTTCGTCTATTAGATTTTCAGCCATTTGGACGCCTTCTTTTATATTTTTAACTTTTTTAGCGATATAAAATCCAGCTCCAGCGTTCATACAAACGGCTTTTCTTTTAGCTCCATTATCTTTGAGATTAAAAATATTTCTTATAATTTCCGCATTTTCTTTTACGCTTCCGCCTTCAAGTTCTTTTTTATCGCAAAAATCGTATCCAAAATCTTTAGGCGATATCGTATATGATTTTAAATTTTCTTTATCTAAAATTTCGCATACTTTAGTTTCAGAAGACATTGATATTTCGTCTATTTTATCCGTTCCGTAAACTACCATTCCTCTTTTAACTCCCAAATTCTGCATAACTTTTGCAAGAGGTTCGATTAATGATTCGTCATAAACTCCCATAAGTTCTATATTAGCTCCAGCTGGATTTGATAAAGGTCCTAATATATTAAAAACCGTTCTTATTCCAAGTTCTTTTCTAACGGGAGCGACATATTTCATCGCTATATGATAATTTTGAGCGAATAAAAAACATATATTTATTTTTGAAAGAATTTCACGACTCTTTTCGGGAGAAATATTTATATTAATTCCCAATTCTTCTAAAACATCCGCAGCGCCGCATTTTGAAGACGCCGCTCTATTTCCATGTTTTGCAACCGCAACTCCTCCCGCAGCTATAACTATTGCAGACGCCGTAGAAATATTAAAAGAATTAGAATTGTCTCCTCCTGTGCCAACTATTTCAAGAACTTCCATATTATGCAAAAGTTTTATGCAATTCGCTCTCATTCCCGCAGCCGAACCTGTTATTTCCTCAATAGTTTCGCCTTTCATTGAAAGCGCGGTTAAATACGAAGACATTTGAACGGCTGTAGCTTTCCCCGACATTATCTCATTCATTACCTCTTCGGCTTCCTCGTAATTTAAATTTTCTTTTTTAGATAATTTTAAAATTGCTTCTTTAATCATATTATAACCTCGTATAAATTTTTTATAATATTAAATCCGTCTTTAGTCATAACCGATTCTGGATGAAATTGCACTCCGTATATCGGATATTTTTTATGTTCTATAGACATTATTTCTTTATCTTCTATTGAAAAAGAAGTTACTTTTAAACAATCGGGCATGCTCTCTCTAACTGCCGATAAAGAATGATATCTTGCAACCTCGATTTGTTTAGGAAGATTTTTAAATAAAATAGAATTATTAGAAAGTTCAATAATCGAAGTTTTTCCATGCATCAACTTTTTTGCATAACTAACTTCCGCTCCGAAAGATTTGCATATTGCCTGATGCCCCAAACAAACTCCAAATATTATGGGATTTATTTTACTTTTATTATCTTTATCAATATAGAAATATTTTATAATATCTATGCATATTCCCGCGTCTTCGGGTTTTCCAGGTCCGGGCGATATTATTATAATATTTGGATTTAATTCTTCTATTTCTTTAAAATCTTCCGTTTTATATTCATCGTTTCTTACAACCTTTATATTTTTATCGAATTGTCCTATAAGTTGATAAAGATTATAAGAAAAACTGTCGTAATTGTCTATTAATAAAGTCATAATTCCATCTCCGCCATTTGAGCAGCTTTTAATACCGCAGCCGCTTTATTTATGCATTCTATATATTCCTTTTCGCCTACGCTGTCATAAACTATTCCCGCTCCCGCTCTTATGCATATTTCGTCTTCTTTTTTATATATTAATCTTATTCCTATACAAGTGTCCATATTTCCCGAAAAATCAATATAACCGATAGCGCCTCCGTAAATTCCTCTGCATATTCCTTCAAGTTCGTTTATTATTTCGCAAGCTCTTATTTTTGGAGCGCCCGATAAAGTTCCCGCTGGAAGTATAGAATCCAACACATCCAAAGCGTCTTTATCCTCTCTTATTATTCCCGATACTGTAGAAGCTATATGCATTATATGAGAATATTTTTCTACAAATTTATATTTTTCTACATTTACGCTTCCTATTTTGCTTATTTTTCCAATATCGTTTCTTCCCAAATCTACAAGCATATTATGTTCGGCAAGCTCTTTTTCGTCTTTTAAAAGCTCTTTTTCCAATTTTAAATCTTCTTCTAAAGTTTTTCCTCTCGGACGACTTCCCGCCAAAGGATAAGTATGCAATTTATCGTTTTCAAGTTTCACCAAAGTCTCGGGAGAAGAACCCGCTATTTCTATATCGCCCATAGAAAAATAAAACATATAAGGAGACGGATTAATTGTCCGCAATACTCTATAAACATCAAATAAATTCCCTTCGGCTTTCGCATATATCGGATTTGAAAGAACGACTTGAAAAATATCGCCTTCGTAAATATATTTTTTAGCTTTTTCTACCATATCGCAATATTTTTCTTTTGAAAAAAAATGTTTAGCTTCTGATTTAAAACTAAATTTTTTAAAACTATTTTTATATTTTTTGCTTTCTGTTTTAAGAAGTTTTTCTATAGAATCCAATTTTTCTAAAGCTTTATCGTATTGAGAATCCAACTTTGAAATTTCTATTCCCGAAATTAATATTATTTTCTGTTTAAAATTATCGAAAATTATAACATCGTTAAAAAGAGACAAATTCAAATCATAAAATTTATTATCGTATTCTTCAAAATCCAATTTTTTTTCGTTGTATCTTATATAATCGTAAGAAAAATATCCTGCAAGTCCGCCCGTAAAAGTAGGCATATCGTCAATTTTTGGCGTTTTATATTCTTTCAAAATTTTTCTTATTATGTCTTTAGGATTTCCTTTGATAGTTTTAAGTCCGTTTTTGTCTTTTATATTTATATTCCATTTGCTTGCATTTATTTCTAGTATAGGCTCATAACATAAAAAAGTATATCTTCCCCAAACCTTTCTATCTTCCACGCTCTCCAAAAGAAATGCATTAACGCTTTTAGATTTTAAAATACGCATAGCTTCTATAGGCGTAATAAAATCGGAATAAATTTCTTTGCAAATAGGAACGCGTTTATAATCGTTTAAATTTTTTATTTTCTTTATATTTTCAATATTCATAATTTATAACTTATAATAATAAAATTTAGCTTAAAATACTTAAATATTATAATACTATTAGTAGTAATTGTCAAGCGTTTATTTAAAAAATATTTATTTAGTAAAGCTAAAATTACGGACTACTAAATTTAAGTTATTTTCAAATTTTTGTAAATAATGTATAATATAAATCAAATAACCGAAAATATAAGTAATAATTTTTGGTAAAATTACAAATAAGGTTTTTATATGAGTTTTAAAAATAAGATTCTTTTTTTAGTAATAATAGTAGTAATTTTGGCTTTATTGCCCGCCGTTTTTATGAATACAAAATCTAATAAAAAAATATTTTATGAAACGGCTATGGCAAAGTCTGAAAATTATTTTAACGATATAATATATAATTTTAATTCAATATTTAATTCCGCTGGAGTCGGAGCGGTAGCTTTATCGGATATAGCGAGCATGTCTTACGGTTTATATTCTGCGGGAATTATTAATAATGTTCATGGAAATTTAAGAAGCGCGATTTATAACTTCCACAAATCGCAAACATATTTGCATTATGTAACGGCAAATGGAATATATTTTGAACCAAATATTACAAACATTAATTTAAGAGGGTTGCATTCTTTATATCTATACGATTTAAATGACGGAAGACAATCTACTGAAGCTATGGGCGAAAGATTAAACGAGAATAATTATATAAATCAAGAATTTTATAGAATCGCTCTTCCTGAAAATTGGAATAGAGAAAGAAAGAGACCAAGAAATGTATATTATTCGAATCCGTATTCAAAAGAAATATATGGAACTCAAAAAATTATTTCCGTTTCTTCGCCTATATATTCGAGTATTAACGGAGATGCTATAGGAGTAGCCGTTTCCGATATTTCGCTTGATATAGCTTATCAAATGATAGAGGAAATTATTAAAAAAGATAATAGATTTAATCCTATAATTTTTGATAATAGAAACGGAAAAATTATTTATCATAAAAATTCGGATTATATATTAAGAGATTTGTCTGAAATTCCAATAGCAAAATATATTTCGGATAATATAGGTTTTTATACAAATTCAAGAATGATAGAAAATTATAAAGTTGAAAAAAATAATTATACTTTATTTACAAAACAACTTGATAGCGAAAATTATAATTTTCTTATGTTCGTTCCGCAAAATTATTTTTCAGATTCGTTTAATAATATTAATAAAATATTAATCGCAATTTTTATAATATCGATTCTTATAATAATTATTATTCTTAATATAGCGATTCCAATATCTTTAAAACCTTTAAAAAAAATATCTTCCGAACTTGAAGAGGGAGTTTTTAATCATAATATATTTATAAATACAACTAAAATAACTTCTAAAGACGCTTTTGGAGATATAAGTAATTGGATAAATATATATCAGCATATGGTTCAATATATATTTTCAAGCGGCGCTAAAACAATAAAGCTTTCAAAAGAACAGAATAATTCTCTTAACGATAAAGTTAATGATATATCAAAAATTTCTTCCTCTATGATTGAAACATCTAAATTAATAGTAGATAACGCGCAAAAGCAGGAAAACGAAATTAAAGAAATTGAAAATAGCAGTTTGGAAATAAATAAAATTATATCCGATAGTTTGACGGATTTAAATTTAGTAGGAAATACGGCAAAAACTCTTCAAAATAAAATTGATAATCAATTAGAAAATTTTAGTAAAATTTATTCGACTTCTTCAAATATGCAATTAGATATAGATAAAGTTTCTTCGTCAATATCTAAAGTTAAAGATGAAACGGACCAGGTAGTAGCTTTGGCTAAAAATAGCAGAGAGAGAATATTAAAAACGGAAAATGCCGTAAAAAATCTTGTCTCTTCAATGCGCGGAATTACCGATTTTGTAAACTCTACTATCGACACATCTCAACAAACGAATATGCTCGCTATGAATGCAGCTATAGAAGCCGCTCATGCGGGAGAGCAAGGAAAAGGATTTAGTATTATTTCGGAAGAGATAAGAAAATTAGCGGTTATAACAAATACTCAATCTGAAAATGCAGGAAATATTATTAGAGGTATGGAAAAACAATTTGATTTAATAATATCAAGCATAGAAGAAAGAATTTCTGCAATAGACGATATATTTTCTAAAACTCAAAGTTTTGAAGAAAATATGAATAAATTAAAAGAAATTACCGATGAAAAATCTTCTTCAAGCAAAGAAATAATTTCTTCTATAACAATTTTATACGATGCGATTAAAGATATAAGAGAACAATATACATTATTCCATAATAAATTATACGCGGATTTAACCGATTTATCAAAATTATCGGAATTATCGATTAATAACGGAGACGCCATTAGAAGAGTATCGGAGGATTCTAACGATATAGTCTTAAAAACAAAAGGCATGGACGAAAATATATCTAATATGTTTAATTTGGTAAAAGATATTGAAGAGATTTCTAAAGTCGGAGATAATTTGGAGGAAACCTCGACTTATTACGATTCTATAGATTTTGACGAAACTTTAAAAAACAAAATAAATATTGGAGAAAATGCATTCGCCACATTTAAATTTATAAAAAATATGTATAGTTATATGATAAATATCGTAGGAAAAGATAATTTCAATAATTTACTTGAAAAAATATCCGAAGAATCTAAATTAATATACATTGATATTAAAAAAGCGAAATATATTAAAAGATTCGGACTCTCTTCCGCGTTTACAATTCCAATAAATGTTATTAACGAAGATTTTTATAAAGGTTCAAAAAATGCGATTACGGATAAGGCAAAATATGATTTTAATCAATTAAGCTCATTTAAGAAATTTTTAATAAGATTTTTGAGCGGAAAATCTTTAGCGAAAGTAATTATTAATTTTAATAAAAAAATATTTAAAAACATTAATATTGAAATAGTTAAAATAGAAAAAAGAAAAGTTATTTATCATTTGCATTATTTTTCTAATTATGATTTGACAATAGAAAATTATTATTATGAAATGATTGGAAATATATTCAGACAAAAATATCCTAACAGTTCGGAAGTTGCAATTACGGAATCTATAAGCAAAGGATATATTTACACGGAATATATTGTTACTTGGTAAAGTTATTATTTTTTTATTTATAAATATTTTAAGGAAATAATAAAAAATAATAATTATAATAAAATTTAACAGTTATTAAAAATTAATTCTCTAACTATAAAGAAAGCTAAAATTTCATGTTTTTTTTTACTAACACGCTAGGCTAAAAACCAACAGAGTGAAGTTGGTAAAAGCCAAAAAGAATCAAAAATCTTTCTTACTTTTTTGATACCAAAAAGTAAGATAATTTTTTTACTCGCTTTTTCCAAAAAACATCATTGCAAGCTTTAGTGAGCCAATCTACTCCAACAATCTAACCTCTCCAGACAATAATTTTTGCATCGCTCCTTTATTCATTTCTTTAATCAATTCTTTTTGCTTTTTCAAATTATCAATTTCTGCATCAAGCAAACTTA
>ENA-ORSC01000982-ORSC01000982.1-human-gut-metagenome-genome-assembly--contig:-NODE-982-length-20765-cov-6.691260_pt1 | contig 20765 bp, 24 predicted proteins | sample MGYA00242178_ERZ509140 | MGnify/ENA primary metagenome ERZ509140 (study PRJEB26280, sample SAMEA2338681) | human gut metagenome | biome: human gut; feature: human-associated habitat; material: faeces... | reverse complement strand
AACCGTCTTGACACATGACATGTGGTGTCGTATACTATATTCAAAATACGACATTAGATGTCGCGCATCAAGGAGGCCAATATGTACACAAACGAACAAGTCCAGTCACTGGCTCGTATTTTCAAGGCATTAAATTATGCAATATATGGTGATAAAGGCCCCAAGCAGATGGACCTGGACAATGCTACTAGATTCCCTATGCGTGAAGTAACTCGTTTGACAACGCTTGCTCATGCAATGCACAAAGTTACCCCACAGCTTGATCGCATGCTGGCTTATGAATATTCTTCCTATTTCCCCGTTTTCGATCCAGAAGAGTACAGCAAGAGTTTTACTACATGCATGACGTTAGAACAGCAAGGTGTATTCATGATTGCTTATATGCAATACGATGCTACACAAGAAGCAACTCCAACAGGCATAAAGGCAATGTGTAAAAAGGCAAACATTACTTTAACTGAACTCGCAAACCAAATGGGAGTTACCTTACGTCAAGTGCAGCGCTGGGATTCCGGCGAAAGTTCTCCAAATATAAAAGATGCACAAAAAGTTGCTGGTATTCTTGGTTGTTCTGTTAATGACATATTCTGAGGTGTTTTATGGCAAGACGGCCGCTGGATCTCGAAGGGAAAACCTTTGGGGACTTATTTGTTATCAAGGATGTAGGATGCTCGCCAAATGGTGCGAGGCTATGGCTGTGCCATTGCAATCTGTGTAATTCAGAAACAGTAATACCTTCGGACAAGTTAAAAGGTAAGACAAACTGTGGCTGTGTATACAAAGCGAAACGAGCAGACTTAACTAACCAAACATATGGAGCACTAACTGTATTAAGATATGTTGGGCCAGACAAAAGCGGTAATCGGTCCTACTTATGCCGGTGCAATGAGTGTGGTGCCGAAAAAGTATTCCCAGCATCGACAATACGAAATAAACCAAAGGGATGCGGCTGTAAACAGTATGATAAAGAGCGCATGGCAAAGATGTCCAGCGCTGGAGTTGAAGCACAAAACATCAATGGCGCGAATATAAATTCTGTTCTTAAAAAGGAAGCAACTGCAATGAGCAAAACTGGTGTACGCGGCGTGTTTCCAGAAAGCGGACGGAATACATATCGCGCAACCTGCCAAGTCGGTGGGGAACGATGGATTAAAACTGGCTTTACATCTATAGACGCAGCAAAAAAGGCCAGAGATGAGATGCACGAGCAATTAGTGAAAAAACATGGACTAGAAAAAACTAAGTAATCAGCTAAAAAATAGGGATGACACATCAAAAGGTCACCCCTATTACTTTTGCGTTTTCTTTCAGACAGTCTCCTGCCCTATTTGGTTCATGGTTTCCGCTCAACCTTTGGTCTGGCTCCACAATCGGCTGATACCGAACCAGTCCATTGCTTCATCGCCACCGATAGCTGGTCAACGCCGCTATCCTCTATTATTAGTATAGCGCAAAAGTGTATAAGTGCAAGTGGTCAAGCATCGAAGGAAATGAAATTTTCACTCAGGTCTATTATATGTACTCTATACCGAAATGTTTCATGCAAACAGCATTTTTCAATATGACCTTTATTGTCCATTTTAGTCTATTATAGTCCTCATTTTTCCATATATAATTTGAATTTTCCCTTGCACTAGCCCCAGACAAATGTTATACTTGACAAAATGGAGGAAATGTGCTATGTCTGATGAAATTTTCACTGTATTGCAAGCGGCACAATACTTAAAGGTATCAGAAAAGACCATTCGTCGTCTTATAAAAAGTAAAAAGCTTACAGCATCACGTGTAGGAAGTCGTTCTCTTCGCATACGGCAAAACGACATCGATCAATATCTTGCCAATCACACAAATCATTGTAAAGGAGTTACTACCAATGAGTGAAGAGTTAATTCAGAGAAATTTGATAGATTCTCCTGAAAAAATGGGAGATTGGAATTTTTATAACATCGGAGCAACAACCTTAAAAGCACTAAAGTCAGCAAAACTAATTCCTGATAAGGATTATGAAACATTTGAAAGCAAAAAGCCGGATGCACTAATTGTTAAAAAACCCGTAGTAATTGCTGCCATCGAATACAAAACGCCTTCTCAACTTCGTACTGAAAAGCAAATCGAGAAGGCAATTGTGCAAGAATTAGGTACGGCACAAGCTTTGCAGGCAAAAGTTTATATTATTACTGATGGAAGTAAGAGTATCTGGGTCAATCCTTTAACTGGTCACGAGATTTTGCAGGAAAACGGCAGTAAAATAACTCTCAATTTCAATAAAACCAGCTCTGAATGTATTGTTCTGATTAACAAAATTCGCGCATCCATCAATGCTTCAAATGATATGTTAAGAGCCGCGGCATCTGTTGATCCTCTTCCGCTTGCTCAGAAAGTATGGCAGGATTTATGGGCCGTTTCTGGTGCAACTCCAGAAAATTGCCTCTACACCTTTGTCGAGATTTTCATTTTCAAATATCTGAGTGATCTTGGTGTATTAAAAGGCATGTATTCGTTTTATGACTTACTTGGAAAATATTCCGGTAATAATGAAAACGATGTGCTCGAATTCTATGCTTCTGTTATCCGTATAAAAATCAAAGAACTTTTTCCCGGAAATCCAAAAGACAAAACCACAATCATTAATGGTACTATTTTTGTATCTAAAGATGATAAAGCAGTTTCTGGATACGCTACAGTTTTTCACAAAATCCTTAAACGATTCAATGATTTTGGTACGCTTGAAAACATTGATTACGATTTTAAAAGCAAGCTCTTTGAAACGTTCTTGAAAGAATCTATCAGCAAGAAAAACTGGGGACAATATTTTACGCCGCTTAAGGTCGTTCGAGCGATTGTGAACATGGCCGATATTGAGTCTGGAATGAAAATCTGTGACCCGGCATGTGGCGTTGGTAAATTCTTGCTTGAGCCTATTTTGCACAATCTTAATCACCTATACACTATAGAAACAGATGAACACGGTGCCGAACGGCTTGTTCCTAAAATTACGCTTGTCGGCTATGATAAGGGGTTCGACAAAGATGAGCAGAAAACCATTATACTTGCAAAGGCGAATATGCTAATTTATATGTCCGAGCTAATCAGAGAGCATCCGAATCTAACTCAGCAGTTTGCGCAGTTATTTAATAGCACCTTCACTCTGCAAACCAACTCTATCCTCGGAACTCTAGCCAAGCCGGTAACAGAGGAGTACGATCTCATTCTTACAAATCCACCATATGTTATGAGTGGCAGTAGCAATCTAAAAGAAGAAATCTCGAAGGATGATGAATTAAAGAAATATTTTTCTATCAGTGCCATGGGCATCGAAGGGCTGTTCATGGAATGGATTGTCCGCGCACTCAAACCCGGAAAAAAGGCTTTTATTGTCGTGCCAGATGGAATCATGAATCGGAGTAACGATAAAAAATTACGAGATTTTATTCTTGGCCAGTGCGATATCGACGCGGTGATTTCTTTGCCATTAAACACATTCTTTACGACCAACAAAAAGACCTATATTCTCGCACTCACTAAAAAGATTCCTCTTAATGTTGGCGGAATTCCCACTCTTCCCAAGCAAATCTCTCCGGTATTCACATATCTTTGCTCAGAAATCGGCGAAACGCGGGATGTCTATCGCTTTGATATCGAGCAAAATGATTTGGAAGCGGCCTCGGATTTGTTTAATATGTTTAAGGGAGCAAAGATAAAATTCAGAACGGATGACCCACGCTGCAAAATTATAAGTATTGATAAATTTTATACCAGTGCGCATTGGGCTGTAGATCGTTGGTGGACAAGAGAAGAAAAGATTCAGCTTGGCGTGGAAGATGATGTTGAAACCATCACTCTTTCCGGCCTCGCCACTTTAATTTCTGATGTTTCATCTTCTTTAATGGAATATCGCGAGCCACTTTATGAGTTGGAGAAAAAAAAAACAATAATTTCTCGTCAAATGGTTAATATAATCGACCCTGCCGTGTTCCGTTTATCCTCCTCTGGAATCGGACTTAATCGTGTAAAATTAAATGCTCTAAACACTGACAATCCGGACGATTTTCCCGTCTATACTGCTGGTCAAGAACCTGTGGCATTCATAAAAAGACTTCCTAAAGAGCCCTTTGGTGCAAACGTGGATAACCCTGTTCTTAGCTTTGCTACAAACGGTGATGGGTCGGCCGGCCGTAATTTTGTAATTCATACGAAGCCATTTTATGTCAATACCGATCGAATCGTCGTTCAAGTACTTCGCAAGGATATCAGCCCTCAATATGTTCGCGTTGCGCTTAATGATATGAAGGAAAAATATGGATTCAATCATGCACACAAAGCCAACTCTCACAACTTGGCTCCTGTCACCATCCAACTTCCTGTAAAAAGCAACGGATGTTACGACTTAGAGCAACAGGAAATTATGGTCGAAATTTTCAACTATCTTGAAGATATGCGAAAATCTCTTCTCCATCAAAAAGACCGTGTGGTAGAAAGCAACGTCTGTGTAGACTTGTCCTGCTACCATTTTGCCCAGAAAAAGATTTCGGATCTGTTTTCGGTTCTTCGAGGAAGCGGAAAATATACTAGAAGCTATACTCAGGAACATCCTGGCGCAGTCCCTCTCTTTTCGGGAAACACTTCTGGGGCATTTGCGTATGTCGATACCGCTGATTATAATACCCCTTGTTTGAGCTGGGTAATTGATGGCCTTGCTGGGTATCTTATGTTCCACTCATCAGAGTTTTCTGCAACAAATCATCGAGGAGTTTTGCTTCCAAAATTTTCTGACATTAACCTTCAATATGCCAAATTTATTATGGAACCTATTTTCCGAAATGCAAAGAAGGGTCGTGTTGGTGATAACGGAGAAAACGAATACTCTTCACTCCCTCCCTTTATGGTTTCTGAACTTTTGGTCCCATTCCCTGTTGATGATACTGGAAAGATAAGCCTATCCGCTCAGCAAGAAATTGCCGAACAATATATTACTGTTGAGCAATGCAAACGAGATGTTGCTGAGAAGTTAGATGCTCTGGCTCATCAAAAAATCGAGCTTTAATAGCTCTGAATGCCAAAAGTGTCATACTTTTACCGCTTTACTGCAATAAAATTTGCAAAACCATCTTGACGTGCCCTGCAATCCATGATACCCTTTATCGCAAATCCCACCAATTTTGTAGAAAAGTACAGAACGGCGAGGATTTATTCCCCATGAAGATTTTTACCGCCCCGCAACACACCCGATCTATTTTGCCGCTTACTTCATCCGACAAAATCATCGCTGCGCTGCGTGGGCGGTATTTTTCTTTTTCACAAATAAAATCTTATGTAGTTGTTCAATCTTCCAAAATTTGTTTTTAGTTGTTGACTGCACAACCGCAAAGTGTTATTCTGATGCTTGAAAGAAGCAGGTTGTAGTGTCCGCACTGCGTCCGGCTTTCTTCATACTGTACCTTGAATCTTACATAAGCCGTCTGAACGAGATACTGCGCCATGACCTCACACTTTCTGTGGGCGAGCCGGACAACGCCGCTGCAAAACAGGGGTAGGAACTGCGTTCGGCGTGAACGGTGACCACGAGCAGGGGCTTTGCCTTTTCACACGTTTTGCTCTGCAAAATTTTCAACGTGCATTGCGGTTCGACTTCTGAAATTTTCAGTGTTGCACGGAAAGGGCGAAAGCAAGTATCGACCTGTGGCCACAAATTTTCAATGCTTGAAAATGTTCTGTCACATGGTCTGTCACTTGTTGGGGAGTGCCTTCCCCAAACCCTGCTCCAGCGTTGCGCTGGTTTCAGCGCAAAAGCGGCGTGTCGCATTACATAGCCCTCTCCATCCCGGAGCGGGCATTTATCATTTTCACAGGAGGTCGAATATGGCTGAAATGAAAAGTCCGAACGTACACGCAAAGAAGAACCGCAATGACACGCCGCGAAAACGAAAGACACACATCATCAAAGTCCGAGTGACCGCAGAAGAAAAACTGCGGATCGCATACGCCTGCAAAGAACTCCACCTCACCCAATCCGAACTCGTCCGCCGCGTCCTGTACGGCGTGAACGTCAAGCACACCGTTGTGGTGGCGCAGGGCGGCGAGGATGCACTGGCGGCGCTTGCTGCCTTGTCTGCCCAGTGCAGCAAGGTGGGCAGCAACCTCAACCAGCTTGCACGGCATTTCAACTCTGGCGGCAAAGACACCGAGCAGCTCCGGGCGCAAATTCTGGAGGAACTGTCCGCACTCACGAACTTTCGGCTGAAAGCCGAAGAAACGGTTGGTGAACTGTATGGCAACCATCAAGCATTTGACCTCGAAAAACTCTAACTATGCCGCCGCCGAAAGCTATCTCACCTTTCAGCACAACGAGTACACCGGCCTGCCCATTCTGGACGAGAAGGGCAGACCCAAGCTGCGGGATTCGTACCTGCTCGACACCCTTGAGTGCGGCGAATCCTCGTTTGCTATGGCCTGCCTGATTGCCAATCGCAAGTACGGCAAGAACGGCGGGCGGGAGGACGTGAAGACCCACCATTATATCATCAGCTTCGACCCGAAGGACGCAGTAGAGAACGGCCTGACCATGGAGCGGGCGCAAGCCCTTGGCTTGCAGTTCTGCAAGGACAACTTCCCCGGTCATCCCGCCATCGTCTGCACCCACCCGGACGGTCACAACAATGCGGGAAACATCCACGTCCACATCGTCATCGGCAGCTTGCGTGTCCGCACCGTGGAACGGCAGCCTTTCATGGACAAGCCGTGCGACTGGGAAGCGGGCAAGAAGCACCGCTGCACCTCTGCCATGCTCCGGCACCTCCGTGTCGCAGTCATGGAGATGTGCGAGCAAGCCGACCTGAACCAGATCAACCTGCTGGAAGCCCAAGGCGACCATGTTTCCGAGCGGGAGTATTGGGCGCAGCGGCGCGGACAACGCCGCCTCGACCATGCCAACGCCAAACTTGCCGCCGAAGGGCAGCAGCCCACCCAGACCGTCTACCAGACCGAGCTGGACAAGCTGCGAAAGCAGATCTACGCTGTGCTGAACAAGACCACCACCTTCGAGGAATTTTCTGCATTGCTCATGCAGGAACACGGCATCGCCGTGAAGGAGAGCCGAGGCCGGTTGAGCTACTGCCCGCCCGGCCGGACAAAGTTCATCACCGCCAAGAAACTGAGCAAGAAGCTGGAAAAGGAGCAGGTGCTGACCGCCCTCTCCCAGAACATCCAGCTTGCCGCCATCATCCAGCCCAACAGCGAGAAGAAGCCGGATAAGATCAGGAAACTGGTTGACATTCAGGCGAACGTTGCTGCGGGCAAGGGCATCGGCTATGAGCGTTGGGCGAAAACGTTCAACCTCAAACGCTGGTCGCAAACCTTGTGTCTCCTGCAGGAGAAAAAGTTGCTCAGCGAAGATGCCCTGCACCAGCGCATTGCCGAACTGAAAACCCAGCACGACGATGCACTGGCGGTGGTCAAAGACATGGATGCCCGCATGGTCTCCCTCAAGGAGCTGCGCGGGCATCTTGTGGTCTATCGGCAGTACAAGCCTCTTGCACAGAAGCTCCAGACTGTGCGGAACCCCGCCAAGTTCAAGGAGCAGCATCGTGCAGAGTTTGCTGTGTACGAGGCCGCTTGCGCCTATTTCAAGGCCAACGGGCTCAGGACGCTGCCGGACCTCAAAAAACTGGATGCCGAATACCAGACCCTTTCCTCGGAGAAAAACGGGTTCTACACCCGCTACAAGAAAGCGCAGATCGAACTGCGTGAACTCCGCACCGCACAACAGAACGTGGAAGCCTTCTTCCGCAAGGAAGAGCGCAGCCACGCCGTACCGCAGCAGGAGGTCAAATGAACAACACTCTGACGGATCGATGTGTGAATAAACCCAACCTCACCCACGCCCCTCACCGGGCTTCGTCCTTTCGCCTGTACCCCACCCATTGGGACGGAGGGTAGCACCTCTGTCTTTTCGGACGTAAAGAACGCCATCTCGACCCGGCAGGCAGCGGAGCTGTACGGCTTCGCCGTAAACCGGAACGGTATGATGTGCTGCCCCTTCCACGGGGATAAACACCCCAGCATGAAGGTGGACAGCCGTTTCCACTGTTTCGCCTGTCAGGCGGATGGCGATGTGATCGATTTTGTCGGCAGACTTTTTCAACTTTCTCCCTACAAGGCTGTGGAAAAGTTGAAGGAGGACTTCGGCATGGCACTTGCCGACGGCAAGGTGCGGCTTGCTCCCCGCAGACCGCCCACCGTCCGGCAGCAGCTGCTGGACTATTACCGCTGTCTGCAGCGTTGGCGGGTCCGATACGCACCGCAGTCACCCACAGAAGAACTTCACCCCTGCTTCCTTGAAGCGATAAAGAACCTTGACATCGTTGAATATTATCTGGACTGTTCGGTGCTCCCGGACCCGCAGACCGAAAACGAGCTACGGAAGTATTGGGAGGGATTGCATGAGCGACTGGAAAAAGAGGAACGAAGATTGGCGTGATGAGGACGAACTGGAAGAAGAGGAAGAATGCGAATGCCCTTGGGTAGACAGCAAGGGCAAAGTGCGTGAAACCGCTTACTGCCAGTACCTTTTAGAGAAGCACCCCATGATGTGCCTGAAACAGAAGCTGTTCGACCAGAACGGCGAGGTAGACGAGGACGCACTGCTCTACGAAGTCCACAGCGACCTCCGTGACTTTGTGCTCGACAACCTTGCCAAGAAGGAAAAGCAGGTTCTGGACGCACTCCGTATCGAAACCTATACCCCTGAATGGAAACCCCAGCTTGACCGCATCCATCTCCAGAACGGAACCTACTTTCTGGACGAGCGGGGATTTGTGCCGGAAAAGGAACTCTGCCTGAACCGGCTCCCCGTGGAATACCAGCCCGATGCCCCCGCACCGACCAAGTGGCTGGAATTTCTGGACGGTCTGCTCATCCCGGAGGACATTCTGACCTTGCAGGAATATCTCGGCTATCTCCTGATCCCGTCTACCAAGGCGCAGAAGATGCTGGTCATGACCGGCAAGGGCGGCGAGGGAAAATCCCGCATCGGCTTGCTGCTGAAGAAGCTGTTCGGGGAAGCCTCTCACTCCGAATCCATCCTCCGCATCGAAACGAACCGCTTTGCCAGTGCAAATCTGGAGTACAAGCTGGTCATGGTCGATGACGACCTGAACATGGTGGCTTTGCCCGAAACACGGAACATCAAGTCCATCGTCACCGCCGAAGACCGTTTGTGCATCGAGCGAAAGAACAAGCAGGCTGTCCAAGGTCTGCTGTACGTTCGTTTCATCTGCTTCGGCAATGGCAACCTTGTGGCCGCTCACGATGACAGCGACGGCTTCTGGCGCAGACAGATCCTCATCACGGTGAAAGACCGTGACCCTGCCCGGGTGGATAATCCCTTCCTCATCGAAGAGTTGTCCGAGGAGCGTCCCGGCATCCTGCTGTGGATGCTGGAAGGGTTGCACCGTCTGCTGGCGAACCGCTATCAGTTCACCATCAGCGAGCGCTCCATCCAGAACCTTGAAGCAGCCATGGCGGACAGCGACAACCTGACCCAGTTCATGCAGGCCAGTGCGTATGTCCGCTTCAAGCCCGACACCGAGGAACGCTCCACCTATCTCTACCGCGCCTACACCAAGTGGTGCGAGGATAATCTGGAATCACCTGTTCCGCAAAAGAAGTTCAGCCAGTTCCTGCTGAAAAATGCAGGGAAGTATGGCCTGACCTTCTCCAAGCACATCGAGGGAAAGTACCGCGGCTTCCGGGGCGTATGCGTCCACCCCGCCTTTGCTGCGGCATAAAATACACGAAAAGTGAAAATCTCCCGCCCCACGCGCCCCAAAGCATTTGTTTTTACCTGTTATCGTTGTTTTCTCCGGGCTCGTGTCCGCCCCTTCCGGGCGGATGCAGGGCGGCAAAACGCCCATCGGGGCGGGAGAGAAACCAGGATGCGCCCCAAGAGGGCGCGTGCATCCCAGCCATGCGCCCCATAAAATCAACACAGAAAGGTACTTTTGTGTGGTTTGGGGCGCGTAGGGCGCGTAAATTCAAGTTCTCGCACTTTTTGGGGCTGCTGCTTCGGGTCAGGAGCGGCAGGCCCTTACATATTTACCGGCCCACAAGGGTGCAGCTCAACCGGAGCTGCACCGGGTCTGGAGAAGTGCAAAGGAGACATGCCTATGACGAATGTCCGCAAAAATTCCGCTAAACTGACCCGTGAGGACTTGAAAATCGCGCCCGAATCCCCTACAATGAAATTGTCCGAAACCCCTGCCGTAGAACCTTCTGACCAGACCAGCAAAACCGTCCGACACGCCCCGCTCGTTTACCGGGTGGAGGAGATTGCCCAACTGTTGGCAATCTCCAACCGTGCTGCGTACAATCTGTGCAACACCACGAAAGACTTCAAGGTGATCCGCCTCGGTACCAGCATCCGGGTAAGCAAGCAGAGCTTTGACGATTGGTTTGCAGCGGTCTGAGGGAGGGAACATCTATGGCATCTATTATGAAACGTGGCAACACGTATTCCGTCCGATACAACTACAAAGATCATGCTGGCAAGCCCTGCAAGGGCTGGGAAACCTTCAAGACCAAAGCCGAAGCGCAGGAGCGCAAGATCACGGTGGAGAAGGAACTGCTGGACGGCACCTTCCTCGTGCCCGACACCATGACGGTCGAGGAGATGCTGTACAAGTGGATCCCCATTCAGTCCAGCAAACACAAGTGGTCTCCCAAGACCTACACCCAATCTGTGGCGATGGTGCAGAACCTCATCGTGCCGTATATCGGAAAGCGGAAGGTGCAAGACCTCCGCACCTACGACATTGAGCAGTTCTACGCCACCCTGAGCCAGACCCCCTGCGGCCAGTACGTTCACGGCGAAAAGCAGGAGCTGACAGAAAATCAGAAGAAACGGCTGTTATCCAGCACGTCCATTCACGAAGTCCACACGCTCCTGAAGACCGCCTTTTCGTATGCCGTTGACTGGGATCTGATCCACAAGTCACCTACTCCCCGTGAAGCCCCCAAGATCAACACCGAAGAACGCACCATCTGGGATGAGCGCACCATGTTGGCGGCGCTGCAGACCATCGAGAACCCCGCCCTGCATCTGGCGGTGCACATGAGCATGATCCTTTCCTTGCGAGAGGGTGAGATCCTCGGCTTGCAGCCGGGAGACCTCGACTTTGACGCAGCAGACGGACGGGGAACCATCTCGGTGAACAAAGCCCTGCAGCGTGCCGACAAGGTCGCCTTGTCCAAGATCGACCCCACCCAGATCTACCACACCTTCCCGGACAGACGGGAGGGGAGTAAGTCCTCGCTGATCCTTAAGCGGACTAAGACCAAAAAGTCCAACCGCATCCTGTACATGACCAAGCCCTTGAAAGAGGAGCTTCTGGCATGGCTGGAAAAGATGAAGCAGGACGAGCAGAGCGCCCCGGAAAAGTACAGCAACTGCGGTCAGCTGTTCCGCTTACCAGATGGCTTACCCATTGCCCCGGACGTTCTGACCAAGTGGTATCGTATGTGGCGGGCAGAGCACCCGGAGTTTGAGAAGATCGTGTTCCACGGTCTGCGCCACTCCAGTGCCACCTACCAGCTGCTACAATCTGGCGGTGACTTCAAGTCGGTGCAGGGCAACACCGGCCATGCAACCGCCACCGTCCTGATGGACACCTACGCCCACACGCAGGACAAACCCCGGTTGGAGTTGACCGAGAAGATCGAAGCCGACTTCTACACGCAGGATGTGGCCGGTGCAAAGCCGCAGGAACCCCCGGAAAACAAAACGCCGGTGGCAACAAAAATCACGGGTAAAATGATCCTTGAAGCCATCCGGCAGATGGACGCAGAGGAGCGCCGCGAGCTGACGCGGGTGCTCTTCGCGTAAAATTCTCTTTTTTGTGCAGCGAAATACACGCTGTGCAAGCGATGCAAAGAGTTCATGGCTTTTTTGTAAAGTGTGCAGGAGATGTGCAAAAGTGTGCAGACTCTGCCAGAAAAACAAAAAAGCCATGAAATCTTTCGATTTCACGGCATTTTCTGGTGCGATGGAAGGGACTCGAACCCCCGGCCTACTGATTCGTAGAGGGCCTTTATACGGTTTTTCATGTTTCTGGTTGTTGCTATTTATATAGATTCATCGTTGTTTTTGTTTTTCTTCGTGCACATTCGTTTCTCTTTGTTTCTGTAAAACAAGGCACTTTTAAGGCATTTTCCAGAGAGCATATAATCCCATAAAACGGACACTATGAAGAAGGCAAAAAAGTTGATGGCTCACGAGGGCGGCAAAAACGCCCCTGTGAGCCATCTTTTGTTATGCGTGGGTCTTTTCCTTGATACGGCTAAAAACGTCCGTCAGCGCGTCCGCTGCCGCCGCATCGCTGGAACGGATGAACCCGGCGTAAATATCCGTGGTGGTGCTGGTCTTTGCGTGGCCCAGTCTACCCGAAACCGTTGTAACCGGCACATGAGCCGCTATCAGCAAGCTGGCGTTGGTGTGGCGCAGGCTGTGGAAGTGAACCGCCGGGAGATCATGGGCGGCCAGAAAGCCCGGAAACCAACTCGTAACCGCGTTGGGGTCGAACGGCTGACCGTTCCAGCGGGTGAACAGCAGGTCATTGTCCACCGTCTTGCCGTTCTCGATCTCCACCCGGCGCACCCACTCGGAGCCGACCTTGAACCGTTCGGCCTTCTGGTGCTGGCGGTACTCCCGCAGCAGCTGCACACATTCCGGGCCTATCTTGATGCACCGCCGGGAGCGTTTTGTCTTGGGTGCTGTGAATACCGTACCGCGCCCAGCGATGTTCTGCACTGTCCTGTTGATGGAGATCACACCCGCGTCAAGGTCAATGTCCGACCAGCGCAGGGCGCATATCTCGCCCCGGCGGGCACCTGTGAGCAAGGCCAGCTGTGTGATAACGCTGTACTGCGCTGGCGCGTCCTGCAGGGCTTCCAGCAGCTTTGCAACGTCCTCTTCCTGCAATGCTTCCACTTCGATTTCTGCCGCTTTGGGGGCTTCTGTGCGCCGACAGGGATTTTCATCAATCAGCTGCCACTTAACCGCCTTTTCAAACACGCTGGACAGGAAGCGGTGATAGTGCAGCTGCGTATTGCCGCCCAGCTTACCGCCCGCCCTGACCTTCTCGGTAAAGGCTTTGGACAGGGGCAGCCCGGCGGCATCAGCTACTTTTTCGGCCGTCTTGTGGCTGACAGGCTTGCCGCTGCACAGCCCCCGCATGGTTTCCTCACCCACCCCTGCGGCCTCCCGGATCCTTGCCCGCTGGCCTTTCGGCAGCAGCTTCAGCAGCGCAGCCGTTGCCGTATAGGTGGAATCTTGCCGCACTCCGTCCTCGGACAGATTCGTATAGAACGCCATGAGGTGCGCCGGGCGTATCTGGTTGACCTTCATGTGCCCCAGAGCCGCAGACACACGCGGCACCAGCTTTCTGTATTCGGTGGCCGTCTTGGGCTTCAGCTGGCGGTCTGCGTACTCGGTGAACCAGCGTTCTATCAGATCATCCAGCTTCATGGACGCATCCAGCGAAATGCCGCTGTGCACTTCCTGTTCAAAGGCATCTGCCTGACGCTGCAATTCCTTTTCCAGCCTCTTCCCGGTCAAGCCCAGCGGGGGAGTGATGGTGCGGTTTACCAGCACCTGACGGCCCTGCCGATCATAGCCGTTGGAGACCCGGATGCAGTAGGAGCAAGTGCCGTCCTTCTTTGTGCGCTTTATGATTTTCGCCATACTGTTTTCCTCGCATCAGCATCTCTGCTTTACAGATTTTCTATATCCACCTCAACAGACAGTTCTTTCAGTTTTTCATGCTTCAGATGCTTCATATAGTCTTCGACCGCTCTTGATGCTCTGAACAGGCAAAGTTCCATATCTGACGAATCAGCATCTCTTAAATCCAATTCCGCCTCCCCTTTCAACAGTTCCTCTGCTTCATGCACCTGTTCTTCAGTTGCTTTCAAGTAAAGATAAATGCTATTTACAATTTGGTGCAGACAGCTTTCATCTGAAAGCATATCAGACAATATTTTCTTTTGACTTCTATCATAACACTCAAACATTTCCGAATCTTTGAGTGCCAAAATCGCATTTTCCGTCAGTCCCGTATAATCAGCAACCGCCCTTAAATCTGTGTCTACCGTTTGGGCTTCCGTCAAACCCAACAGGTAATCCGCTGATACACCAAAATACTTGGCAAGCTTCGCAATAGAATCCCCTCGTGGGGTCTTATTTCCGTTTTGCCAATCTGACAGGACACCAAGCGACACATCCAAATCCTTTGCCACAGCCCGAAGATTCTGTCCTGTTTCTTTCTTTCTCTTTTCAATGATTTCTCTTAGTCTGTTTCCAAAATCTTCGTTTATATTTCGCTTTTCCTCTACTGCCACAGCTATGCGCCTCCGTTTGTTCCGTTTTAGAGAGCTTTATTTACTTTTGTTCTCCAAAAGTTTATAATTGCATCAACGAGAACAGCAACAAGGCTTGTTCACCCAAAATTATATCTTGTTGACGTTCTATTGTCAACGTCAACGAGAAGAAAGGTTGATATTATGTTAAAACAGGCGCAGTCAAACAAAGACATCCGGGAGGCCGCTGCATCGGCTGGCGTTTTTCTCTGGCAGGTTGCCGAGGCTATCGGTGTGACTGATGGAACTTTTTCCAGAAAACTCCGCCGGGAGCTTCCCGATGATGATAAGGCCGCAATCCTCCAAATCATTCAGCAGCTTAGTTCTTCGGCCAAGTCATAATCACTTTCATTCATTGTATTGATGAATCAATTTCATCAATATTTTTTGATGTGCAAAACCAGCAGCATTTATCCATAAATCAGGTGGGCATCCCTCTGTAAATCTATTGCAAAACAAGGTAATCCGTTGCAAAGCATGACACGGGATATCACCAGATGACACCAGATGGATTTTGACGCAAAAGATTTCATTTCAACAATGGTTCATGACATCAATTTTCAATCAGAATTTGGCGGTATTGCATTATTTTTCGATTTGTGCTTTACTGCTGACACGGCATCAAAAATCAACTTTCAAGCAACACCAAGGAGGTGCATCGAATGGGAGATTTAATCCGATACCCGCAGATGGCTACCGTGAAAGCGGCCGCTGAAACCTACGGTCTACCGCCGACCTACATCCGCTCTCTCTGCCGGACAGGTAAAATTCGGTACGTTGTGGCGGGTCACAGGTGGCTCGTGAATATGAACAGCTTGGCCCAGTATTTTAATGAGGGCGACCCCATCCCGGCGGAACAGGGTGAAGCTGTGGGTGGCATCCGCCGGGTGGCGAGGTAAGCGAATGGCTGTAAAACGAATGTTCTCAAGTTCAGTGACTGAAACAGACAGCTTTCTGGAATTGCCACTGAAATCGCAGGCCCTGTACTTTCACCTTGGTATGCAGGGTGATGATGATGGGTTTGTAGCAAACCCCCGCGCCATTATCCGTTCTATTGGCTGCACCGCTCGTGATTTGAAGCCCTTGGAAACCGCCGGATATGTCATTTCTTTCCCTTCAAAAGTGCTCGTTATCACCGATTGGAAAGCCAACAATAATTTACGCAATGACAGATACAAACCAACTGCGTTTCAAAATGAACTCGCGCAGTTAACAGAAAATGCGAACAAACGTTATATTTTGGCAAGCCTTGGTATACCAACTGGCAACCAAATGGATACCATTGGTATACCATCTGACAACCAAGTGACAACCCAGCATAGCATAGCAGAGCATAGCTCAGGAAGAAGTTGTAAGAAAGCCGCCACAACAGCAGCCCGGACAGATTCAGACCTTGCTCAGATCGTACAGCATTTTCAGGCCGAGATAGGCGAGTTTCCCCGCTCTGCGCTGGACAAGCTACAACGCTACCGGGAAGCGTTTTCAACTGAGCTGATTTGCAAGGCCATTGATGAAGCCGCAGAAAACGGCGTGAGAAAGTGGCGCTATGTTGACGGCATTCTGAAAGGCTGGCAGGCTGATGGGGTGCGCACTCTGGGGGATGTAGAAGCCCGCCGGGAAGCCCGAAAGAAGCCCGAACAGCCGCAGGAAAGGAAGTTTGAGGTGCTGACATGAACATTCACAAGGTTTTACTGGGTGCAATCCTCATCAAGCCAGACCTTGCGCCCTACTCGCTGCCGGATTTGGAGATTGAACACTTCCCGGCAGACCTTCAGCCGGTGTTTGCTGCACTGTCCGGCCTTTGGAATGCAAAGGGCCAGTTGGACGCGGTGGAAGCCTGTGCCCGATACCCAGAGCAGCGAACGGCCATCATGGGGTGCGTAGAGGAATGCGAGGGCGAGTATATCGCTATAACCCGCGACCGCGTAGAAGAATGGACACAGCTTGTCAGGGAACAAGCTGCCTTGACCCAATTCCAGAATTTAGCCCTTCAGGCTGGAAGCAACCTGACCACGTTTGCAGACCTGCCCGATCTATATAGCCAGATGGGCGAAGCCCTGACCCTTGACCGGGAAGAACAGGACTTCAAGCCCATCGGGGAGCTGGTAGACAATTACGTGCGCAAACTGGATGAAAAGCCGCGGTACATTCCCACTGGCCTTTCTGTACTGGACAAGCATCTTCACCTTTCCCCGGGCAATTTGTTCATCATCGGCGGCAGGCCATCTGCCGGTAAAACCGCCCTGTCCCTACAAATGGCCTGTGAGCAGGCCCGGCGGGGGTTCCGTGTGTGCTATTTCTCACTGGAAACCGACCCGGACACCCTGACAGCCCGCATCATTGCAAACCGTCTCGCGGTTTCTCTGGCCGATGTGAAGAGCAAGACCGTACCGCAATCCGAACTTGACAATCTTGCAGAGCTTCACAAGCTGCCGCTGTTCATCCGCTCTGCATCCGGCAAGGGCACGGGATGGATCAAGGCACAGGCCCGGCGAATGAAAGCACAGGTTATTTTTATCGATTATTTGCAGCTGCTAACCGTCAGCAAGGCAAAAGACCGATACCAGCAAATCACCAGCATTTCCATCGCCCTACACGAACTGGCACAGACCACAGGAATACTTGTGGTAGCTCTGGCCCAGCTGAACCGCAACGCTGCACACGCATCCCCCAGCACCGCCGATCTGAAGGAATCCGGCCAGCTGGAACAGAATGCAGACGCTATTTTGCTCCTGTCTGCTGACAAGGAAGAGTATCAAGCCATTCTGGCCAAGAATAAGGAAGGAAAAATTGGCGAAATTCCCTTGACCTTCGACAAGACTCGCCAGCGCTTTCTCGCCGTCACGAGTGAACTGGAAGGGAGGTGAACACACATGAAGCACAGTCAGAACAAACCGCGCCGCCGGGAACCGTACCACTATGACGCAAGCGGTGCACAGTATATCGCCTGTATCGAAACCGCCTTGCAGCACGGCCAGAGCATCCCGGTGCACGTTTTGCAGCTGGTCTACCATATGCTGCTGCCGTATATGCACAACTAAACCGCTTACCACACTCAACAACAGGAGGCGCCAATGAACACCAACATCCATGTCAACGTGAACGAGATCCCGCCAGAGGTAGCAGAGCGAATCGGCTGCGTGTTCCTCGGATTCCACAAGCGGTTCCAGCAAAGCCCGGAATTCATGGCCGAGTTAGAGGCATACCGAGCCGCACGCCATCCGAATCATAAAGGCAACGAGAGCGGCCAGCAAACGAAGGGCAGACCATAGGGCAAAACAAAAGGCCGCCATGCAAGCAGCGAACTCGCAAGGCAGCCAGGCGGGAGCGATTGACAGACCACATCCCGCAGCCATTCTATCACACCCGGCAGCCCATCTCAAGCCCGGCGGCCCACTAATGCAAGGAGGACAGCTACATGAAAATCATCATCGCCATCAACGGCCACGGCCTCCGCTGGCACGTCTGCAACGCAATCGCCAAAGGTATCGTTGCTGAACTCTCTGCCAAAGATGGGAAGTATTACAGCCTCGAAGGTGCACGAGTAATGGTTGAAGGGGTTCCGACCCGGCGGCTATTCGTCCTCTTTGCAAAGTTTGTGCTCCTCCGCCCCATCCGGCGCACACCCTAAGCCCCCTCAAGGTACTGGGAACGGGTACCCTAGTCCTTAGCGGGCTCGTCGACCCCTGTTGTGAGCTAGTCTTATAGGGAAAATTTGACCGTTTCGTTACGCATCCTGCACCCGGATCTGCATCCTCTTTGCACACGCTGATGAAACAAACAAAGGATATTTCAGGAGGTAAGACTATGGGCAATGATATTCACATTCATCTTGACGAAATCCCCCCGGAAGTCGCTGACACTCTAGCTCGCGGCTGTCTACGGCTCTATTATCAGATCATCGCCATGCCAAACGGACGAGAACTGCTGGATGATGCATGGGAAAAATATCAGCAGCGGAAGAACGCTGAAGCCGCATCCTCATCCGCTGACAGCAGTTCCGAATAACCTACACCCCGCCGGGCGAGGCGTAACACACTAGACTTTGTTCCAAAGTCCGTGTGCCCTTGCAGGGGGCCTAGCATTTGCAAGCAGTGCTTTTGTACGCACAAAGCCTTGCAAGCAATGTCTTTGTCTATACAAAGCCCTCTTGCTTTGCAAGAACTTGTTGGGCAACATCCCAAACCCTTTGACCGTGCAGTCCCCGCCGGGCGCAGCACTTCAGCTACACGATTCTGTTGACCTCAACAAAATCGCTGCATGACAAAGCCCCCAGACCGCGACAGCGCGTGTCTGAGGGCTTTGCTTCTTTCTGTGGGTGTTTTCCTTGCCGTGGCTCTACCCGCGCTTTGACAGCCCCGGCGGGCGGTTCCTGCATGGTGCAAAAACAAAAGGCCGCTGCATCTCTGCAACGACCTATTGCCAGGCGGGGTGACGCTTCCCGCATCTCCAAACAAAGGGTGACGGCTGCCTGTTCCGTCCTCTGGCGGATTAAGTATCTGCTTCTTCCGGTTCACTTGGAAGATTCAACAACGCCTTCCAGTTTACCGGGAAGCCCATTCGGGACGGCTCCGCCGCCGGGTACTTCTTGAACAGCTTTTCCATTGCGCGGATGAGGTTAAATTTTTCGGCATCCGGCAGCAGCTCAAAGATTGCATAGAAGTACGCAAACGGAGAGCTGTTATCCACATGTGCACGGCGCATAACCAACGGCAGCTTGACCGCCGGGCTGAGTCTGGTGCGGTTATAGAAACGACCACCATGAGCGGCGATATTCCGAGCCACAACAGCACACTGCAGATAGTTTTCAATATAAATCGACTTGCGGCCGTAATACTCCTGTGCAATGCCCTCGCGGTCTACTTCCAGCATGTTCTTATAAAACAGCGAGAGTGTGCCGAATGTCATTTCCTCAACAGCTACCCAAAGCGGATACACGCCCCGCTTATCTCTTTTGTGATGGACAATGAACGGCTCATCTGAGCGAGAAATTTCACGGTTCAGAGTGCTCAGAAATACGGCGTGATACTGTTCGCTTTCAAAGTTCTGGTTATTCAGGTAGCCAATGGGGCCATGCTGCCGAGCATGATAGTAGGCGATGTACGCTCTGGCCACAGTTTCAACGACTGCACCATACTTGAAAATGATGCTCCTGAACTCTTGGTCAAAGTCGTAAAGAGCCACCATATCCTGAAGCGTGACCTCTGGAAAGAATCGGTCATTCTCTCGCAGCGTCAGCGAGTACGCACTGAACCGATAATAGTTCATCCGCTTCAAGACATCGCGGGCATAGACATCATCTGTGATGATAAGCCCTCTTTCACGAAGCAGCGCGATTTGTTCATCATAGCTCTTGAACGGTTTTGTTTGGTCTGTTGTTGGCATGGTTTCACTTCCAATGTCTTATAAACAAAAAAATACCCGACCTAATGCGCATCGTTGAGAGGCCGGTCGGGTTTCATTGATGGCATTATACCCGATGGGCGGGCCTTTGTCAAGCCCCAAAATAAAGTGCAAAACGATTCAACGACAAAAAATCGTCATTTCCCGGTAGCTTCATCAGGTTCGCTGAGAATTTTTTTGAAAAGTTCTTCTGTTGAGCCTGTGAAATGCTCACCGCCGCCGTTGTCCAGTTCCTTGATGGCTGCTATTGTTTCAGCGTTCGGAATCTCATCGGCCACATACTCCAGCAGATCACCCGGCTGGCAGTCGAGCAAGCGGCAAACCGTGTCTATCGTTTTCCATGATGCAAGCTCACCATGACGCAGCTGCTGCAAGGTGGCCTGACCCATGAGTTTATCTGTACGAATTTTGTTGGTACTGTATCCGGCAGCTTTGAGTGCTGGCAGGATTTCGATTTTATACCGAATCATTGTAGCACCTTCCTTTCCATACTTATTCTATCGCATATCTGCACTTTTTACAAGTGCAAAAGTGACGATTATTGCACTTGTTTATTGTGCAATTCATCAATAGACTGCACCCCAATTAAGTGCTATAATAAAGACACAGCAAGGGAAGCACGACCGGAAGGCAAGGGGCGAAGTAAGACCGGGAGAGCAAATACCAAGAGTTAGCAAAGCGATGTAACCCACTTCCCGATATGCTGTGTAAAAGAAAATGGCCCGGTGTCCGCTACCAACGAAACCACCGAGCCAAACCCACCAAAGGGTCAAGCCCATTATACAGGAGCTGACCCGCAAAGTAAAGCGAGGACAGTATGAAGAAGTACAATCTCTCCGAGATTATGCACAAGGCGTGGAAGCTGTACCGCAAGGGTGTGAGCAGCTTTGCCGAAGCACTGCACCGGGCATGGAACAGCGCAAAGGCTGCTCCGGTCAACGCCCAGCGCATCG
>ENA-ORSC01000970-ORSC01000970.1-human-gut-metagenome-genome-assembly--contig:-NODE-970-length-20960-cov-4.653767_pt1 | contig 20960 bp, 16 predicted proteins | sample MGYA00242178_ERZ509140 | MGnify/ENA primary metagenome ERZ509140 (study PRJEB26280, sample SAMEA2338681) | human gut metagenome | biome: human gut; feature: human-associated habitat; material: faeces... | reverse complement strand
ATGGCACTCGCAGCCATAACCAATCCCCAGTTTGTTCCATATGCTCCACCTTCAATAAAGAACGCTCTTAATCCTTGAGAAACAAGATAGTACTTTGAATCATTTGTAATTAATGATGGCCACATATAGTTATTATATGTAGAAATAAAACTCATTAATCCTAAAGTAACAAAAGATGATTTTGTGACTGGACAGACAATATGCCAAAGAATTTCCCAATGATTTGATCCATCCATTCTTGCGGCTTCAACAAGGCTTTTTGGTATTTGCATAAAACCTTGTCTTAAAAGGAAAACACCAAACGTTGAAACTGTACTGGAAATAATAATCCCTGTAAATGTATTTAATAGTTTCATATGAGAAAGAATAATGTAAGAAGGAATGTATGTTGCCGCAACAGGTAACATATACGTTGCCATGACAATCATGAAAATTTTATTCTTTCCTTTAAATTCCATAAATACTAATGCATATGCAAGCATTGCGGAAGTCACTACCTGCAAAGCAACAATCAACAATGAAATCCACATGGTATTAAAAATATATGATGGAATTGGTGATTCTGTTAATACACTTGTAATATTACTCCATTCAATCTGTGATGGAAGAAAAGAAGCAGATTCCATAACTTCTGCGCTTGGTTTTAATGCGCTGCAGACCATCCAGATAAATGGCAATGCTGTTAAAGCTGAAATAAATGTCAAAAATACAATACGGAGTATTAGAAATAATACATTTTTTAAATTCATCTTAGTCATAGTTCACCCACTTCTTTGAATATCTAAATTGGAAAATGGATAAAGCAACTGTGATAATCATCATGATCGTAGCAACTGCAGATGCCTTTCCCATGGAGAATTCTTCAAAACCAAGTTGATAATACATATATAGCAATGTTCGTGTAGAACCAGATGGACCACCTTGCGTCAGGATTTGAATTTGATCATACGCCTGCAGAGAATTAATCATTGTAATAATTGTTAAAAAGAATGTTGTTGGTGAAATGGAAGGCAGAGTAATGTCGAAGAATTGACGTAATCCATGTGCACCATCAATAGAACTTGCTTCATAAAGATCTTTTGGAACTTTCTCTAATGCTGATAAATAGAAAATCATTGCATATCCAAGGGATTTCCATACCGTTACTAGAATGACAGACAACATTGCCGTATCTGAAGAAGAAATCCATTTTAATCCTGGAAGCTGAAAGAAATTCAAAATCTGATTTGCAAGACCTCCATCAGGCTGGAAAATCCATGTCCATACAATGGAAATCGCAACTGTTGGTGTAATCCACGGTGAGAAAATAATAAATTTCAGTATTTCTGATCCATGAAATTTCTTTGAAAGTGCCAATGCAAGCAACAGTCCTAATACAATTGTTGGAATTAAAGCACCAGCGGTAAAAATAATTGTATTGATCAACGCTTCATAGAAACGACTATCATTGAATACCGCAAGATAATTTGTGAAACCAACCAGATTATATGAAGGACTCATAAAATCCCAATTTGTAAAACTAATCCAGATTGCGCGGCAAATTGGATACAGCCAAAATACACATAATGGAATGAATGCTGGTAAAACAAATAGCAGAACACTCCCTGTTTTTTTGAATTCATATTTTTTCATTTTAAATCACTCTTTTCTTCTATCCTTGAAGATCCAGCAAAACACAGCTGACGCCAATAATGACAATGAAAAGCAATTGCATTGCGGAAATCTTTTGATGATAGACAAATACAGAAAATACAGTTGAAGCAATAATGCCGATTCCACACCACAATGCATAAGCAACGGATAAATTCATATCTTCTAATACTCTTGAAAATGAATAGTGACAAATCAGATACAGTACAAGACAGAATACTGTCCATGATATCACTGTAAATGAATTTGTTTTCTTCAAAAATCCCGTTGCCAGTACTTCAGCACCTATTGCTAGAAACAACCATACTTTTGGATTTAGTTGCATATTGTCTTCCCGCTTTCAATATCAAATAAATGAATATGATCTTCATTTAAACGGAAATAAATTGGTACTCCTGCTTTATAGCTGTCATTTTCTTCAATAGAAGAAACGATCTTTCCATCATCAGTCTTTACATGAAGAATTGCTGTATAGCCAAGCATTTCATAAACATCAATTGTCCCTTGAAAGAAAGAATCTTCTGCATTTTCACATGGCACAACATGTTCAGGGCGAATACCTAAGATTGCCTTTTGATTCTGTTTTGTCTGCTTTCGAATTTCATTTGCACGCTCAGCATTGACTTTGAATGAGCCATTTTTCCCTTTGATCCAGATTTCACCATCTTTTTCAATCACATCAACTTCAACAAAATTCATTCCAGGCATTCCAATAAATCCAGCAACAAATTGGTTGGCAGGATAATGGAACATGTTATACGGTGTATCAATCTGTTGAATTTCACCATCGTTCATCACAACGATTTTTGTTCCTAGTGTCATTGCTTCTGTCTGATCATGTGTAACATAAATAAATGTTGTATCTAATCTTTCATACAAAGAAGCAATTTCTACACGCATTTGTGATCTCAATTTTGCATCTAGATTCGAAAGAGGTTCATCCATCAAGAATACTTTTGGCTTACGAATCATTGCTCTTCCCATTGCAACTCTCTGTTTTTGACCACCAGACAATTGATTTGGTTTTCTATCTAAAAGCTCTTCTAGATCAAGCATTTTCGCTGTTTCATCAACACGTGCATCAATTTCTTTCTTTGGAACCTTATGAATCTTTAATGAATATGCAATATTCTCTCTCACTGTCATATGAGGATACAATGCATAGTTTTGAAATACCATCGCAATATTTCTATCTTGTGGTTCTACCAGATTCATGACTTCTCCATCAATTGTCATTTCACCTTCTGAGATTTTTTCCAATCCAGCAATCATTCTTAAAGTTGTAGATTTTCCGCAACCCGAAGGTCCGACTAAAATAACAAATTCTTTATCTTCAATTTTTAAGTTAAAATCTTTTACGACTTCCACATTGTTATCGTAAACTTTTCTTATATGTTCAAAAGTTATGCTTGACATATTAATATCCTCTATTATTTATATTTAGTTTATATTATATAGTATATAAATAATTATTTCGTTGTCAATATTATTTATATAATTTTCTTGGGTTTTTGTTATTCCAGCTTTAGCAAAATTAAAAAATAAGGACTTCCGCAAATACGAAAGCCCTTAAAGTATATGATATTAACTATTTAATAAAAGATTGACAAATTAATAAACGCCGTTGTATGCGTCTAAATATATTTGTTTTAATTCTTTCATTAAAGGATAAACTGGATTAGCGCCTGTGCATTGGTCGTTAAACGCTTGTTCCACTATATCGTCAAGTTTTTCATTAAATTCTTGTTCAGAAACGCCGTATTCTTTTATTGATAAAGGTATATCGAGTTGTTTTTTAAGATTATTTATAGCTTTTATCAAATTAGCCACTTTTTCAGAATCGTTTTTTCCGCCAAGCTCAACCAAATCCGCAACTGCAGCGTATCTTTGTCTAGCATGTGGATATTTATATTGAGGGAATAAACCTTGTTTTGTAGGTTTTTCGTTGGCGTTATATTTTACAACCTGACATATTAATAAAGCGTTCGCAAAACCGTGAGGAATATTGAAAGCCGCTCCCAATTTATGCGCCAAAGAGTGACAAATTCCCAAGAAAGCGTTCGCAAAAGACATACCAGCAAGAGAGGCTGCGTAATGCATATTTTCTCTCGCTTCTGGATTATTCGCTCCGTCTTTATAAGAATCTGGCAAATATTTAAATATTAATTTTATCGCTTTTTCCGCGTTGGAATTTGAAAACTCCGTAGAACATATTGAAGCGTAAGCCTCTAATGCGTGAGTCAAAGAGTCAATACCGCTTGCGGCGCATAAACTTTTTGGCATGCTCATAACCAAATTGGCGTCAAGTATAGCCATATTAGGAGTTAAAGCGTAATCGGTTATAGGATATTTTATATGAGTAGCATCGTCCGTTATAACGGCAAACGGAGTCGTTTCAGAACCTGTTCCGCTTGTGGTAGGAATCGCAACAAATTGAGCTTTTTTGCCCAAAGTTCCAGCGTCGCATATTCTCTTTCTTATATCCATAAACACCATAGCTATATCTTCAAATTTGATTTCAGGATTTTCGTATAAAAGCCAAGCTATTTTTCCCGCGTCTATAGGAGAGCCTCCTCCCAAAGATATTATCAAATCTGGCTCAAACGCTCTTGCGGTTTTTAATATATCCATAACCAAACTTATAGTAGGGTCTGGTTTAATATCGGAAAATATTGAATATTTTACTCCTATATCGTCCAAAACTTTTGTTACATTATCCGTAATTCCCAATTTGTAAAGCGGTCCGTCTGTTATGATAAGCGCTCTTTTCTTATCCGCAAATTCTCTTAAAGCGACATCCAATGAACCTCTTTTTAAGTAAATTTTTTGCGGAACTCTATACCATAGCATATTTTCTCTCCTTGAAGCTACCGATTTTATATTTAACAGATGTTTAACTCCCACATTTTCGCTCGTGGAATTTCCTCCCCAGCTTCCGCATCCCAAAGTCAAGGAAGGCTCTAATCTAAAGTTATAAACATCTCCTATTGCGCCTTGAGAAGAAGGCATATTTACAAGTATTCTTCCCGTAGGCATTTTTTCGTAGAATTGAGCTATTCTTTCTTTTTGATTGTCTTCGTCCGTGTATAATACCGAAGTATGTCCCAATCCTCCAAATACGACTAAATTATGAGCCTTATTCAAAGCGTCCTCAAAATTATCCGCTTTATACATAGCCAAAACTGGGGACAATTTTTCATAAGAAAAGGCTTCGTCTCTGCTTATTGAAGAAGCTTCTCCTATAAGAATTTTTGTCTCTTCTGGAACGGTTATTCCCGCCATTTTAGCTATGACATAAGCGGGCTGTCCTACAATTTTTGCGTTCAAAGCGCCGTCAATTATTATTACTTTGCTTATTTTCTCTTTTTCGTCTCTATTTAGTATATAAGCTCCTCTATAAACGAATTCTTTTTTAACTTCTTCGTAAACGCTTTTTAAAACGACTACCGATTGTTCGCTTGCGCAAATCATACCATTGTCGAAAGTTTTACTCTGAATAACGGAGTTAACCGCCATTTTTATATTTGAAGTTTCGTCTATAATGGCTGGGGTGTTTCCCGCTCCTACTCCCAAAGCTGGTTTTCCGCTCGAATAAGCCTCTCTAACCATTCCAGGTCCGCCAGTTGCAAGTATCAAGTTTATTTTAGGATGTTTCATTAACGCTGCGGATAATTCAACCGTAGGCTCTTCTATGCATCCAACCAAACCGTCTGGCGCTCCGTTTTCAACGGCTACTTGATTTATTATTTTGCAAACTTCAGCCGTGCATTTTTTTGCTCTCGGATGGGGAGAGATTACTATGGCGTTTCTCGTTTTTAATGTTATAAGCGATTTGAAAGCGGCGGTAGAGGTTGGGTTTGTTGTCGGAACTACTCCCGCTATTACTCCGATAGGTTCTGCGACTTTTTTAATTCCCATAGCCATATCTTCGTCTATTATCCCGCAGGTTTTAGTATGTTTATATTTGTTATAAATATACTCGGAGGCAAAGTGATTTTTAATAACTTTGTCTTCCACTATCCCCATTCCTGTTTCTTCACAAGCCATTTTTGCCAAAGGTATTCTTCTACTGTTTATAGCTATCGCGCATGCTTTGAATATTTCGTCAACTTTTTCTTGAGAAAATGCGGCGTAAATTTTTTGCGCTTTTTGAGCTTTCGATATTAAATTGTCAAGTATAGAATTCTCGGCGTTTCCTTTTACTTCTTTACTCATTTGTATCTCCTGTATTAATTTTTGTTAATATTGTATAATAAATAGTTAATAAAGTCAACAATTTATTAATTAGGTATTAAATAAAGAACAAAATAACCTAAATATTTTAATAAATTGTAATGATTTTATCGGTTAATTTATATAATTCTAAATTAAAAAAATCAAACGGCATTGAGTAATAAAAAAGATTTGACTTTATAATTTAAATATGTTAAAATAATTTATATTATTATCTTATATATGTAAGAAAGTGTAATTTTAGTTAATTAAGGAGACTTTATTTATGGAAAAAGTTAATATAAGTCTTATTGGAATTGGAAGAATGGGACAATTCCATCTTAATGTTATAAATCAAATAAATTCAATTAATTTAAGCGGTATTTACGATTCGGACGAAAAACATTTAAATGAAATTTCAAGCAAATATAATATAAATAAATTTGGAAGTTTGGAGGAAGCTATTGACAAATGCGATGCGGTTATAATAGCGAGTCCTACAAAATTTCATTTCGATATAGCTAAAAAGTCGATTCAAAAAAGCAAGCATGTTTTAGTTGAAAAACCTATGACTGAAAATTTTATTCAAGCGGAAGAATTGGAGACAATGGTAAAAGAAAAAAATATTATATTTCAAGTCGGACATGTAGAAAGATTTAACGGAGCGGTTCAAGAATTGCATCATATAATAGAAAATCCTTATTTGATAGAAGCGAGAAGATTAGCTCCTTTCACTCCGAGAATAACCGATGTCGGAGTCGTTTTCGATATTATGATTCATGATTTGGATATAGTAACTTCATTAGTTAAAAAACCTCTTATAAGATTTTCTGCAAGCGGAAAAAGAATAAAAACAAATAACGAAGATATTGCAAGCGCATTATTAGAATTTGAAGGAAATACTATAGCCACGATAAGCGCAAGCAGAGTGACGCAAGAAAAAATAAGAACTTTATCGATTAGCTCTGAAGAAGCGCATTTTATATTGGATTATGCAACGCAAGATATAACGATACATAGACAAGCGGCGAGTCAAAGTAAAATAAAAACTTCTATTGGAATAAATTATACTCAAGAATCTATAATAGAAAGAGTATTTATTCATAGAGATAATCCGCTCAAATTGGAAGACGAACATTTTTCAAATTGCATATTAGGAAAAGATAAAAAATTAGTTTCGATAGAAGACGATGTTAGAACGATTAAATTAACCGAAGGCATTTTAAATAAAATAAAAGAAACTTGGTAGTTTATTATTAATATTGACATTAAAATATATTAAACTATAATTTGAATATAAATTAAATTTAGGAGAAATTATATGTTAAAAAAATTTACTATATTCACTTCAATGATTTTTGTAACGGTTTTGGCTTTATTTGTCGGATGCTCTAAAGAAGAAAGCAAAGCGGAAAAACAAATAAAACTTGGAATAACAATTTATAGTTATAGCGATAATTTTTTGTCTTTTATGCGAAGAAATATAGAATCTATGCTAAAAGACAAAGCTTCTTTTATTGTGAACGATTCTGAAAACGACCAGGCTAAACAGTATGACCAAATAGATGCGGCGATTCAAAGAAAAGTTGACGCTTTGGCTATTAATTTAGTTGACCCAATGTCCGCTAATATGGTTATCGATAAGGCAAAAAAAGCGGGAATTCCCGTAGTATTTTTTAATATAGAACCTCGATTAGAACATATTATGAGTTATGATAGAGTTTGGTATGTTGGAACTAAAAGCAGAGAATCGGGCGATATTCAAGGAGAAATGGTTTTAAATGCTTGGAAATCAAATTCAAAATGGGATAAAAATAATGACGGAAAAATTCAATATGTTTTATTAAAAGGTTTGGCTGGGCATCCCGATACGGAAGGCAGAACTGAAAGAATAAAAGCGGTATTGACAGAAAACGGAATAATTTTAGAAGAGCTTGACGAACAGACGGCTAATTGGGATATTCTTCAAGCTCAAAATATTGCAAATACTTGGATTAAAAAATATGGCGATAGCATAGAGTTTATATTTTCAAATAACGATTCTATGGCTTTAGGCGCTTTAAAATCGATTCAAGCTCAAGGCTATAATATCGGAGATGAAAGTAAATATATTCCTATTGTCGGAGTTGACGCTATACCTGAAGTTATTGAAGAGATAAGAAAAGGTTCTATTGTAGGCACTGTTTTGCAAAGTCCTAAAGACCAAGCGAGAGCGGTTGTCGATATGATTTTAAATGTCGCTTCGGGAAAAGATGTTTTGGACGGAACGGATTATAAACTTGACGAAGTTAAAGCGGTTAGAGTTCCTTATAAAGCGATTACTAAAGATAATATAAATGACGCTTTAGAAGCTTATAATTGATTAATTTTACTATATATAGAAATACTTTTTAAAATTATAAGCGGTTTATATTTTAAAAAACTTGATTTAAAAATAAAAATGTATATACTTAATAATAGAATATTAATTAAATTTAAGGAGATTTTTTAATCATGAGAAAAAACTTAATTTTTGTTATAAGCGCTATGCTTATAATATCAGCCGTATTGATGGTTTCATGCGGAGAGAAGAGCGGCTCAAAAGCCAGCGCGGATGCGCCAACTATCGGAGTAACTATTTATAGGTATGACGATAATTTTATGTCTTTCGTTAGAAGAAATATCGAAAGTTTTATTTCGGGAAAAGCTCAATTAATAATGAATGATTCTCAAAATAATCAAGCTCAACAAAATGACCAAGTCGATGTTATGCTAAACAAAGACACTAAAGCTTTGGCTATTAATTTAGTTGACCCTCAAGCGGCTCAAACTATAATTGATAAAGCGAAAGCAAAAGACATTCCCGTAGTTTTCTTTAACAAAGAAGCAAGCCCTCAAGCTATGGCAAGCTACGATAAAGCTTGGTATGTTGGAACAAAGAGCGAAGAGTCTGGAGATATGCAAGGCGAAATTGTCGTAAAAACTTGGAAGGCAAATCCTTCTTGGGATAAAAATGGCGATGGCGTTATACAGTATGTTTTAATAAAAGGCGAACCAGGACATCCTGATGCAGAAGCTAGAACATCTCATGTAACGAAATATATAACTGAAAACGGAATCAAAGTTCAAAAATTGGAAGAGTTAAACGCTAATTGGGATACAGCAAGAGCAAAAGATATAGTTGACGCTTGGATACAAAAACATGGCGATAAAATAGAATTTATATTCTCAAATAACGATTCTATGGCTTTGGGCGCTTTGCAATCCGTTCAGTCTTTAGGATATAATCAAGGCGATAATAGTAAATTTATTCCAATAGTCGGAGTTGACGCTATTCCCGATATGCTAAACGAAATTAAAAAGGGAACGATTGTAGGCACTGTTCTGCAGGACTCTTTGAATCAGGCTAAAGCCGTTGTAGATTTGTCATTGAATGTAGCCAACGGAAAAGAACCTTTGGAAGGCACGCAATGGACATTAGACGATGTTAAAGCGGTTAGAGTTCCTTATGTTCCTATAACTTTAGACAATATACAAGTTGCGGAAGATACATATAAATAATTCTCATAATAAATCGGGGGTATTAATTCTAATATCCCCGTATTTTATTTTGATTTTATAATTTAAGGAATAATAAAATTATGGGCGATGAAAAGAAAGTCATTCTTGAAATGAAAAACATTTCTAAATATTTTCCAGGCGTTCAGGCTTTGGATAACGCTCAATTAACCGTGAAAGAGGGCGAGGTTGTAGCTCTTATGGGTGAAAATGGCGCTGGAAAATCTACTTTAATGAAATGTTTATTTGGAATATATCATAAAGACAAAGGCGAAATATTTTTAGACGGAAAAGAGGTTAATTTTACATCTCCGAAGCAGGCTTTAAATAACGGCGTTGCTATGGTGCATCAAGAATTAAATCAAGTTAGACAGAGAAGCGTTGCCGATAATATTTGGCTTGGAAAATATCCTACTAAATTTGGCATAGTCGATGAAAAGAAAATGTTTGACGATACAAAAGCAATTTTTGACGATTTAGAAATTCCGTTAAATCCTAAAACTAAAGTTAATACTTTGTCTGTATCCGAAATGCAAATGGTTGAAATAGCAAAAGCGGTTTCCTACAATTCTAAAGTATTGGTGCTTGACGAACCTACAAGTTCTTTAACCGAAAAAGAAGTTGCAAAATTATTTAAAATTATAAGAAAACTTCAGAGTAGAGGCGTTGGAATGATTTATATCTCTCATAAAATGGAAGAGATACTTCAAATATCGGATGAAGTGACAATAATGCGAGATGGAAAATATGTCGCTACTACTCCGTCAAAAGATTTAACTACGGATATTATAATTAAACAAATGGTTGGACGAGATTTAACGAATAGATTTCCTCCAAAAACTAATACTCCTTCGGAAGATATATTGGCAATTAAAGATTTTACCGCTTATTATCAGCCTTCTTTAACCGATGTTAATTTTAATGTTAGAAAAGGCGAAATATTCGGAATAGCGGGATTAGTCGGGGCTAAAAGAACCGAAATACTTGAAAGCATTTTTGGAATGAGGACTTTATCGAGCGGACAGATATTTAAAAGAGATATGATTATAAAAAATAATAGCACGAGAAAGGCAATAAAGCATGGTTTTGCGCTTGTTACCGAAGAGAGAAGACAAACGGGAATATTTGCTATGCTTTCTATTAATTTTAATTCTATAATAGCGAATATTGACAATTATAAAGGAAATTTCGGATTTTTAAATAATAGAAAAATGCATGAAGACACAATGTGGGTAATCGACAGCATGCAGGTAAAAACTCCTTCTGAAAAAACGCCTATTCAATCTTTATCGGGTGGAAATCAACAGAAAGTTATACTTGGAAGATGGCTTTTAAGCGCTCCCGATATTTTAATGCTTGACGAACCTACACGCGGAATAGATGTAGGCGCTAAATACGATATTTATAAATTAATTATAGATTTGGCTACGGAAGGAAAAACTATTATTATGGTTAGTTCTGAAATGCCCGAATTACTTGGAATAACCGATAGAATTATGGTTATGAGTAATGGAAAGGTTGCGGGAATAGTAGAAACGAAAGATACTAATCAAGAAGAAATAATGGCATTATCCGCCAAATATTTATAATAAAATAAAATTAAAAGGAAAAAATTATGTCTGAAGAAAAATCTAATCTTAAAACAATTAAATCTTTTATATTGAATAACGCTATATTTGCAGCGCTTCTTATAATATTAATCGGTATTATAATAAAAGAACCTTCATTTTTTAGGTTAAGCAATTTTTTAAATATATTCGCTCAAGCCTCAACTCGTATGATTATCGCGGTGGGAATCGGAACTTTGCTCGTTACACAAGGAAATGACCTTGGAGCGGGTAGGGCGGTTGGACTTGCAGCCGTAGTGAGTGCGTCTTTACTTCAATCGCTTGATAATCCTACAAGAATGTATCCTAATTTGCCATTGCTTCCCGTTATTCTTCCAATACTTTTGGTTATGGTTATACTTATGGTTTTCGGACTTATAAACGGAATAATAATTTCAAAATTGTATGTTACGCCTTTTATTGCAACTTTGGGAATGCAGCTTATTCTTTACGGAGTGACAAGCACTTATTTTGATAGACCGCCTTATGGCGCTCAACCTATTGGCGGATTAGACCCAAGATTTACAAATTTGGCTCAAGGCGGAATAAAAATCGGAAGTTTTACAATATCTTATTTAATAATATTTGCCGTTATAATAACTTTTATAATGTATATTATTTGGAATAAAACAAAATTAGGAAAAAATATTTTCGCAGTCGGAGGAAATCCCGAAGCCGCTGCAGTGTCGGGCGTTAATATTCCTTTAACTTTAATGATTGTCTATACTATGGCTGGCGCTTTATACGGAATTGCTGGCTCTTTGGAAGTTGCGCGAGTAGGTTCGGCTACAAACAATTTAGGAAACGGATACGAACTTGACGCTATAGCCGCATGCGTTGTAGGAGGCGTTTCTTTTTCGGGCGGTATTGGTTCTATTTTGGGAATAGTTTCGGGAGTTTTAATATTTCAGGTTATAAATTATGGTATGTCATTTGTCGGCATCTCGCCTTATATGCAATATATAATTAAAGGAGCTATAATAATAGCAGCCGTTGCCGTTGATACTCAAAAATATTTGAAAAAGGTTTAATTATTTATGACTTCTAATAACGACCCTTTTAATAGAGAATTTAATAAAAGAGAAACTAAAAGAAGAACTATAAAATCTTGGTTATTTTTAGGTTTTATTTTTCTAATATTCATTATAATGGAATTGATAAATAGATTAAGTTAGATTTTATGGATTTATATTAATTAATTTTATATAATTTTTAGATTAAAGAAATAATTAATAATTTTATTAAAGTTTTCTTATATTTGAGAAGTAATAATTGATAATTAATAAAAAGGGCTTTTATAAGCCCTATCATTTTTATTAAATTAAATATTATTTTTCAACTTCTTTCCTATATTTAATCAAACCTTCTTTAAGAATATTCATAGCTTTTTTTAAATCTTTGGCGTCTAAAGAATAGCATATTCTCACTTCGTCTACTCCGAGTCCATCCGTAGCGTAAAAGCCTTCGCCAGGAGCAAACATAACCGTTTCGCCATCAGTATTAAAATCTTTAAGAAGCCATATTGCAAAATCTTCCGCATTTTTAACGGGAAGTTTTGCCAAAACATAAAAAGCACCTTCGGGTTCTCTAACAATCACATCATCCATTTTTGAAAGCTCTTCAAATAATATTTTTCTTCTGTTATCATATTCTCTTCTTGCTCCTTCAAAATAATGTGAAGGCAAATCGTATAAAGCCGCCGCTCCAAACATTTCTAAAGTAGGGACTGATAGCCTAGCCTGACATTCTCTAAATACGGCGTTCATAAAATTTTTATTTTTACTTATTATACATCCTACTCTAGCGCCGCAAGCGGAAAATCTTTTTGAAATTGAATCTATTATAATAACATTTTCGGCTATATCTTTATAAGTTCCCATACTTACGGCTTCTCTATCTCCGTAAACAAATTCTCTATAAACTTCATCGCTTATAATAAACATATTATACTTTTTAGATATATAAGCTATATCGTCCAATTCTTTTTTTGTAAATACTACTCCCGTAGGATTATTAGGATTTGCAAATATATACGCTTTTGTTTTTTTAGTAATATGTTTTTCTATTTCGTCTCTATTTGGAAGATGAAAACCGTCTTCGGCATAAGTTCTAACGGCATTTCTTTTTATAGCTAGCAAATCGCAAAAACTATTATAATTTGCATAATAAGGTTCGGCTACCAATATTTCATCGCCTTCGTCAAATATTGCAAATAAACTAAAAAGCACGGCTTCGCTTCCGCCAGCGGTTATTACTATTTCGTCCTCTTCGTAATGAAGTCCCATTTTATTATAATATTCTTGTATTTTTTGAATAAGCTCTTTACTTCCTCTTGAATGAGAATAGCCTAAAGTTTTTCCGTTATATTTTTCTATCGCTTCAAAAAATTTTTTAGGCGTTTCAATATCGGGCTGTCCTATATTAAGATGATAAATTTTAATTCCTTTTTTTTCGCTCTCTTCTGCATAAGGATTTAATTTTCTTGTCGGCGAAGTTTTTAACGCTTGAATTCTTTTAGATAGCTCCATTTTTATCTCCAAAATTTTATTATATATAGTAATTTAATCATATAGAATATACTAAAATAATTAAATTGTCAATATTTATTTTTAAGATAATTATTATAAAATACTTGAAAAAAACGATTTTATATTATAAACTATTATAAATTCTTTTAATATATTTTTAAAAATAATCTATAAAATGATAATAACGGAGATAAAATGAGAAAAGTTGCCAATATATTGTTATTGATTTTAATATTTTTAGTTTTTAATTCTTTAGCTTTCGCTATAGACGATATTGTAGATAAAGATAATTTGCATAATTTAATTGAAGGCGTAACTTCTTCAAGAGCAGGAACTGACAGAATAGGAACGATATACGATTTTTCTCCATTAATGGAAAAAAATACGCCTTTTAAATTAGGTTTTACATTGCTTGATTTAAGCCATATAGTCGATAACAAAACCGTTATAGGTGACCAAAGGATATTTGCTTTTTTGCCAAAAGGTTTTATAGGTTTAAGTTATGGAATATTCGGAATCGGTTATCAATTTAGTTTATATAACGATTTAAGCTCAAATAAATCTCCAATAGCTCATAGTCATTCTTTAGCTTTAGGAATTGCAATGGAAAAATATAGATTTAATTTGCCAATTTCAGTTTCTATTGCCGATAAAAATTATTACGGCGGAAGATTATCGATAAGCACGACTCCCAAATTTTCTTTTATGTTTAGAGGCGGTTTAATGAATGAATTTTCTATTTCTTTGCATTATGGAATTCAACTTTCTTCAATAACTAATGAAATATCGAAAACTTCAATAGCTCCTATGGTTATAGGATTTTCTTTATTTGGCGATATTATGCTTACAAGATTTGATAATTATCCCGTTCAAATAAGTTTGCCCGTAAAACTTGCATTTTATTATGGAATCGAAAGCAGATGGGCTACTATAGACGCGGGATATGCGGAAAATTCTTTGACTAATTATTTATATGACGATAATGGCGGACGCTCTTCTAGTAGTATTAGAATATACGCTTTGCTTCCTGCAAAGTTTGAGGCAAAATTGGGAGCGATATATGTTTATGCGATGCCTCGATTAATGTTTGAATGCGATATTTATAAAGTGGATAGATTATATAATCTTCATTACGGAATGGAAGGAGAGTTAAGAATTACCCCCGTTGAAAATATGACTTTCGGATTAACGGCTTACGGAGAAGGCAAAAGCATAATGAAAAAGAATGCCGAATTTGAAATAAAGAACGGATTTGGCGCTGGTTTGGATGTTTGGGGAATTTGGAGATATTAAACTCTATTCTTTATTAAAAATCTAAAAAATCTTGTTTTTGGTATAAATTAAATAACTAAAGACTCCGTATTAGTGAGATATTTATTATAATACTTGAATAATATTGCATTTATATTAATAAATATTTAACAACAATCAAACTATACAGTATTTAAAAATATTATAAATATTTGAAAATATAATATAAAAAAATTATAAATTTAAACATTATTAATTTAATAATCAAGAAAATTATTAGCAAAAAAGAAAAATTTAATATATAATAAATAATTTATATAATAAAATTAAGGGCAAGATAAATGATACTCAAAGAGTTAACTTTGCGTTCTTTTAGAAACTATGACGAAAGCGTATTTGATTTTTCTGATAAAATAAATGTTTTATACGGAAACAATGGCTTGGGAAAAACAAATATTTTGGAAGCTATATATATGCTTGGAAACGGAATATCTTTTAGAACTCGTTTAGATAGAGAAATCGTAAAATATAAAAACGATAATTATTTTATAAGAGGAATATTTAGAGAAGATAATTTATCTTACGACACAAATATAGAAATAGTTTATCAAAAAAAATCTAAAAAAGTTTTTATGGACAAAAAAGAAATCTCTTCAAGAAAAGATTTAATTGGAAAAATACTTTATATTATATTTCTTCCAAACGATACCGATTTAGTTATGGGCGAGCCTAAATTGAGAAGAGATTATTTTAATATGCTTATTTCAACAATATCGATTGAATATTTATCTTCTTTGATAAAATATAATAAACTTTTAAAAATGCGAAATATTTGCTTGATAAATAAACCCAACGAAGCTCATATTTACAATGAAGATATAGCGAAACTTTCTTTATATATATCGAATGAAAATATTAAATATTCAAAAATATTAGAAGATAAAATGAACGAAACTTACGAAACGATATTTAAAAATGAAAATCCTTATTCAATTAAATATTTATCGACTATAGAAAATATTGAAAATGAAAACGATTATATAAAAAAACTTGAAGATACTTTACAAGAGCAAATAAAACTTAAAACGACATATTTTGGAGTGCATAGAGCGGAATATCAATTTTATTATAAAGATTCGCTTTCAAGAAAATTTTCTTCTCAAGGCGAAAAAAGAATGTTTGCGCTTATAATGAAACTTGCAAGCGAAAAAATACTTTTAGAATATAGAAATAAAAAACCTATTCTTTTAATAGACGATGCTATGCTTGAACTTGATAATATAAAAAGAGATAGCATATTGGAATATATAAAAACTTTAGGACAGGTATTTATAACTGTGACTGAAAAAGAAAAAGTGAAAAATTTTGAAAGCGGAAAAATTTTTGATATAGCTAATTATTAGTTTATAAAAACATAAAAAATTATAGGCTTATTTTATTATTCTGTAGATTGCGTTAAAAATTAATTCTTTTATTTATAAGAAATCCAAAATTTTATCTTATTTCTTCGATGTCAAAAAGTATGCAAAAAACCATTTCTTTTTTTGGTGTCTGCACAACTTTGGCATGTAAAAAAGCATTAACACTCTAAATTTAAAGCTAAATATCAACGGCTTATATTTTATTTTTTAAATCAACTATTTTTAGCAACGGTAATTATATTCTCTCAATATCTGAAATGTTAACTTTATTTATATTTTTTACTTTATAAAAATATTGCTATCGATAGCCTAATAACACCAGCGAATAGATTACAAAATAACGGCGAATAGATTTTTGCGTTTTATATCACAATGTGAAAGAGCCTTTCAATTTCATTTATGCTATTTTTCGGTATTTTCCTATATTTTTCGCCTATTCGCTAGGATTTTATAATCTATTAGTCGGGATTAATAATAGCCTTTAGTCTAAGCAATATATAAAAATTTTTTACTTTTTTAATATAAATAAAAACCTTTAAAACCTTAAACTAACAAAAAAATAAAACAAACAAAAAAAGAAGCTCGCCTATTTCAGACAAGCTCCTTCAATATAAAGAAAAAAATTTTTCTAACCAGCAATTTTAAAAGCCATGACGAATATAACATTTCGCCATGACTATAATAGATTTTAATTTTTTACTATCTTTAAAAATCTCTTTTTACAAAAAAGAATTCTAAAAATACCAAGTTATTCCCGTAGAAGCGTTTAATATAATCGAAGTGCTTCCTCCCGAAGAAGTATTAGCCAAATCTCCCGCAACCGTAGCGCCTCCAGTTTGAAGTTCGGTATACCATTCAAGTTGAGGTATCGGGCGAATATATAATTCTCCGTAAACAACATAACCGAAAGTATAGAATGAGGACCTTCTTTTTTCATAAGAACCCGTTTGCACTCCTTGATACGAATATATATCTTTAGCATTAACTATAGTAAAAGATAAAGCTGGCTCTACATAAACCTCTATTGTCTTGCTTTCGTTCATAGCTCTAAAACCTATAGGGAAAGCGATTCCTATTCTATAAGGCTCTTTGGCATAATAAATATTAGGGTTAGGGATACTCGCTATATAGCCTCCTTTTAAGCTTCCGTTATTTAAGTCGGCATTTGCTCCGCTGCTTACGCTAACGCCTCCAATTCTCGCTCCGCCGCTTGGGGCGAAACCTTTAGCCGTAATATAATAATTGTCGACTATATCGGTAGATTCGTCCATGTTATTATATCTAGTTTCTAAAGCCTTATCGAATTGAAGTCTAATTATAGGCGTAAGTTTCATATTATAGGAAGAGAAGTCGTAATTGAAGTAGGCTCTTAATTGAAAACCAACCGATTCTTGAGTAAAATAGATTGAAGAATCATTAACCTCTTCTATAGTGGCGTTTCCATAACCAAAATATAATCTTAAATGTGAAAAATATTTTGTATTAAAATAATATCTTCCCTCAAATGCCGTAGAAACTACTATAGTTCCTTTTAAGCTATCGTTCTTTTTATAATAGGATTGTTGCCCAACTCCCACAGAAATTGGTATATTTACCCTAAAGTTATTATCTAAAGCCGTCATAGACAAAATAGGAGTATGAATCATATAAGTAGGACTGCTCCATTTAAACTCATAGCCCAAAGCGATTCCAAATATATTCATTCTATATCCTATTCCGCCTAATAAAGCTGGCACAATATTGTCTAACGCTATTTTATTATTATTTAACTCCGAAAAATCGGTTACATTATGCAATATTATGCCCGAAAGATTATTAGCTCCCGTTAGCCCTACGGCGGCTCTTATACTTTCGCTCCCAAATACCGCGCCTACTCTATCCGTTCTAACTCTCAATTGATTAGGTTGCACAAGCAAATCTATCATCGCATCGGAAGAATAGTATCCGAATAGATTAAGAGAAAACATATATAAAATTAATATTATTTTTTTCATTATAAATTATGTTCCTATTTAGTTATGTATTTATTCGTAACGCTTTTATACCATTCGGTTTTATATACTTCTCCCGTTATTGCCTTCATGTTATATCTTCTAAATACCAAGTCATAATCGGCTTTTCCAAGCTCCGTGTTGCTTTCGTTATATTCTTCAGATAGAGCGATTACCGTTCCATCTCCCAAAACATCTATAGAATTATAACCAGCCGTATATTTTGACGGATTTATGTTTTCTTTTAATACATCAAGCTTTTTAGTGAAGTTTTTTCCTCCGTTCAAACTAACCCAAAATGACATTCCTCCTCTAAACATAGGACCAGTAAGTAAATGAAGTATTCTCGTTTTACCATGTTCGCTCTCTCTTGTCCAAATAATTCCTTCGGAGTCTACATTACCGCATAGCATATTATTCCAATAACCCAATCTTCCAGATTTAGGATTATTGAAATCTCCCCAAGTTTTTCCTTTGTCTGAAGAAACTCCATACATACGAGGTTGTCCTCTATTAAATTTTGAGCTGCTGCCATTTCTAACGCTCATTAGTAATTTGCCGTCATCCAATTCTCCTACTATTTTTGGTTCTGTAATAAGCCAACCGTTTGGAGATGTAGCGGTATTCATATCAGAGTAAATATGCCAAGTATCGCCTTTATCTTTAGAATATAAGAAATAAGCAACCCAACCGCTATTTCCTCCGCCGCTACTCCCAACCATAGCCGTAGCCAAAGTTCCGTCTTTTAATGTAGTTCCTCTGCCAGAAGTTGCAAATCCTCTATTTATGCCTTTAGTTTTCATAGCGCTAAATACGGTATTTTGTCCAACCTCTTCCCAAGGAGTCCAAGTCTCGCCGTTATCCAAACTTTTTGACCTGAGCATTCTTGAAGGACTACCAGCATTATGCCCGTTAGCAAAACCTCCGCCAGAAACCGCTAAAGCTACCAATCTTCCATCAAGAGCTTTGAATACGGAAACATCGCCCTTATTTTTTATATCCGAAACGGCTGTAGAAGTAGATTTTGGTCCAATAATTTTCTCAGCGCTCCAAGTTTGTCCTCCGTCTTTACTAACTTTATAAACTATATCTATTAAACCTCTGCCAAATCCAATATCTACGCTATCTTTATATCGATTATCTCCGAAAGCTATAATATTTCCGTTATCGGCGACTATTATAGCGGGAATATGATATATTTGAGTATTGTTTCCGCCTCTCGAATCGAATACGATGGTAGGACCTTGAATATATGGAGTTTGCTGTTGCTCTTCGGTTAGATAATAATTAGGAAAACCTTTATCGTCAATTCCCTCTTTGCCAGAACCGTCTTCAACATATGATAATTCTCCATAAATATTTCTGCATGATAAAGCCGATATTAAAGACAATATCATAACAACGATTAAACCTATAACTATTTTTAATTTTCTATTCATAAAAATCATAACTAAACCTCCAAAAAATTATTTTTTATTAATAATCGGTCTCGCCCATAAGCCATTTTAATTCAAATCTTCTGAAAACCATTGCGTTGTCTTCAGCGGCTAAAGTGCAAATAGTTCCGTCACTTAAAACCGTTATAGATGGATATGTTTCAGTTAAAGAACTTGTTCCAACTTCTTGATAGTAAAATGTTCCGCTTCCCGTATTTTGTCCATTATTAAAATCATCCGTAGTTAGTTTAACGCCATAGCTTCCACCAAAAGAATAAGCCATTAATGCGTATTTAGAACCGTCAGATTTAATATCTTGCCCGTTAAATTCATATCTAACAAAATCGGCATAATTAACACTTATATCATTATGCGCTGAAACATTAAAGAGAGTTGTGCATGTTGAGGTTTTACCGCAATCTTTAGATTCAAACCAAGCCGTTCCTTGTTGATTATTCATGAAATATAAAATATTTCCATTTTCAATTTCTATAAATTTAGCTCCGTATGAAGAGTAAGCTCCCTCGTCATTGCCATGCGGCTCCCATTTTACGCCGTCATTAGTTGAAATCATAGTAGAAATTACACCCGAACCAGTTGAGTCCTTATAATAATATGGGAACAATAATGTATTCTTACTTGTATTAGTTCCATGCCTTAAAGCTATACCATTTCCATAGGTTGCAAAAGCGTTGCCAGGAGTAAGAGGTTTACTAGATTGATTTTTTGGATTTTTAGATTTTTCAATCTTTGCGCCTTTCTTCCAGTCCGTAGCATTTGCCGAACCTCTATAAAAAGAAACTGTATCTTCTCCCGCATTTGTTGTGGCAATTCCTAATAAAATATCTCCATTATGACAATTAATAAAAAATGGATGCGCAATACCTTTAGTTATATTCTCACTTTTAATTTCTTCGTTACATAAATTCCAAGTTTTTCCTGAATCCTTACTTGTCTTAATAAGAATTTTTCCTTTATTATTTTTATCTCCTACGGCAGCGATTAAAGTATTATTTTTCGTAACCGTCAAAGCGGGAATTATGGCTTGAGTATCATTCCACACAACAATTTTTTGACTATCTGGAGTCAATATTTGCGTTCCTGCAGAATCTTCGCCGCTGTCTAAATTATTATCTAGTTTATCCCCATCGACTTTCTTTACGGGACCCGTATAACTTCTGCATGAATATAAAATAATCATGCCAATAAAAATTACTCCTATACTAATTAATAATAAGTTTTTTGCTTTTTTCATAATAAAAGCCCTCCGTTAAAATATAATATTTATAAAATGCATTCAAAAATAGAACGCTTTTTACCAAAATTA
>ENA-ORSC01000948-ORSC01000948.1-human-gut-metagenome-genome-assembly--contig:-NODE-948-length-21185-cov-5.214245_pt1 | contig 21185 bp, 17 predicted proteins | sample MGYA00242178_ERZ509140 | MGnify/ENA primary metagenome ERZ509140 (study PRJEB26280, sample SAMEA2338681) | human gut metagenome | biome: human gut; feature: human-associated habitat; material: faeces... | reverse complement strand
TTGGTCTATTGCTATAAATAATGGTATTTGATTATTTTTATTTAACTCTTTTAATTCTCTAATTAGTTTTAACATCTCTGAATATGTAGAAAAATTTTTTCTATATAAAATTACTCCACCAATTTTATAATTTATTATCATATTTTTAATTCGATCTGTTATGTAATTAGTATCCATACCAATCATAACCATTTGCCCTATTTTTTCTTTTAATGATAATTCTTTTGCTTTCATATTTATAACCCTTCCATTAATGCAAATTATTTTCTTGAAAAATAAATATCTGCACTTGGATTAGCTAGTTTTATTCTCTTATCTTCAAGAAGTTTCATAATTGTTAAATTAAGCTTTGTACTAAATGTTAAGAATTTATCATAATCAACAATACTTGTATATAAAAATACTTTTATTATTATTGCTTCTGCTCCTATTTCTGTTACATTTATTTGAATTGTATTTTTATTTATTTCTTGCAAAACTTTAGGCAAAGGAAAATACGACAGCGGCTATAATATATTTGACGCTATCAGAAACGGAAGCCTTTTTTTAATGAATTTAGAATAAAATTTATTTAAAAAAACAAATGAAGGAAAAAACAATGAAACAAACATTTTTAAGATTTTTATTTTTAACTTTAATTTTATTTACGATTATTTATTGTAAAAAAGAAAACGAAACGGTTGAAGAAGAAAATATTTACGATACTTATGTCAAAGGCAATCCGAATAATATACATCATAGCAAATATTCTAATGTCGTAAAAATTCAAGGCAGATATGTAGAAAAAACGAATAATTCTTTCTATCTTACTTTGGGCGGAAGAGAAGAAGGCAAATACGACAATAACTATAATATATTTGAAGCTATCAGATTTGGTGGAAGCCTTCAAAGAGTGGCGGAAATAATAGAAGCGGATAACTCGCAAATCGAAGCCGAGTTATATAATGACGGAGAAGAAGAATATGAAGAACATAATGAATTTACGGGTAATTATTATAATATATATGGAATTAATCCTTTATCGTTTGCCGTATTCTATAGAGATATTGGAATAGTTCAATATTTGCTTGATAATATTAACGATGAATCGGTTTTATTGCATAGAGACGAAGACGGATGGAACGCTTTCGCTTATGCATGCGCGGTTGGAACTTTAGATATAATAAAAGCGCTTATTCAAAAATATCCCGATTTCGTTAATTGGGAAAATGACGGAGCGAATGGACTTCATATAGCGTCTTCAAATGGAAATATTTCAGTTTTCGATTATTTGGTTAATGATTTAAAAATAGATATAAATTCTACGAATTACGAAGGAAAAGGAGTTTTATATTATGCTAAAGATAATGATTTAAAAATAGATATAAATTCTACGAATGACGAAGGAAAAGGAGTTTTATATTTCGCTAACGACGAGAAAACCGAAGAGGCTCTTATAAAATTAGGCGCTAAAAGAGATTATGACGATTATGAAGAGGATGAAGAAGATTATTAAGAATAAATATGAATAAATTTACTAAAACAAAAGAAAGACTAAAAGAATTAATTGAAAATCAATATTTAATAATTGACGGCGCTAAAAATTAACTAACCAAATGACAAGCGCAATAATGCCCTTTTGAAATTTCTTTAATTTCAGGCTCTTCTTCTTTGCATTTTTCTATTCTTTCTTTGCATCTTTCATAAAATAAGCATCCCGTAGGCGGATTTAATAAATCGGGAGGAACTCCTTCTATAAAATCCAATTTTCCTACAGATTTATTTAATCTTGGAGTAGCCGCAAGCAGTCTTTTAGTATAAGGATGCAAAGGTTTTTGATATATATCTTTATTGTCCGCTAATTCCATAATTTTACCGCCATACATTACGCAAACTCTATCCGCAATTTCCGCCTCCAAAGACAAATCATGAGTTATAAATATAAAAGATAAATCAAATTCTTTTTTTAATTTTTTTAATAAATTTATTATTTGAGCTTGAACGATTACATCTAAAGCCGTAGTAGGTTCGTCCAAAATCACAAGTTTAGGCTTAAGAAATAACGCAGCAGCAATAACCGCTCTCTGTTTCATACCTCCTGAAAGTTCATGAGGATATCTATTTGCAATATTTGAATGAAGTCCGACATAACCTAAATATTCTTCAATCAATTTTAACGCTTCTGTTTTATCCATTTCAATATGTCTGTTTAAAGTTTCAAGCATCTGTTTTCCGATTGTATAAACGGGAGTTAGAGAATTCATAGCGCCTTGAAAAACCATAGATATTTTTACCCATCTTATATTTTTTCTTATATATTCTTCTTTTAAGTCAATAATATTTTCGCCGTCAATTATAATTTTTCCGCTTTCGTATTTTCCAGGAATTGAAGGCATGCCGAGTAAAGAAGTTCCAAGACTAGTTTTACCGCATCCCGATTCTCCGACTATTCCTAAAGTTTCGCTTGTATTTATATTAAAACTTATATCGTTTATAGCTTTAACTTCTCCGCTTGAAGTATGATAATACATTTTTAAATTTTCTACTTTTAATAAATCGCTCATATTTTTTATTATTCTATTTTTTAATTATTATGTTGATTATATAAATTAATAATTATAAATGCAAGATAATATTTCTTTCATTTTCGACATTGCTATAAATCTATGGCTTATAGAATTTTTTTTATCTAAAGGCATTTCGGCAAAAGTTATATCAAATCCGTTTGGCATAAATATTGGGTCGTATCCAAAACCTTCAAATCCTCTTGGGCTTTCAATTATTTTTCCTTCAACTTTTCCTTCCGCTACTATATAATATTTTTCGTTTAATACGCATACGGCGGAAGTTATAAAATAAGCGCTTCTATCTTTTTTGTCTTTAAGTTCGTCTAAAATAATTTGCATTTTTTCTTTATAGCTTAAATTCTCTCCTCCGTATCTTGCCGAATATATTCCTGGATTTCCTTCAAGCGAATTAATACAAAGTCCCGAATCATCCGCTAAAGAAGGAATTTTTGTAAAGTTATAAACCGCTTTCGCCTTTATTAAAGAATTCTGTATAAAAGTTTTTCCGTCTTCAAGTATTTCGGGAATTTCTTTAGGCATAGCCGATATTTTTGTTTCTTTAAAAATCGCTTCAATTTCAATTAATTTATGTCTATTTGCCGTAGCTATAATTAATTTATCAATCATTAAAATCTCCACTAAATAATAATATAACATATATTTTATAAAGATATATATTTCTTCTTTATAATTTTTACTTTTTTGTAGTCAAAAAATAATTTATTTAATTAACTATATATTGTTTTCATGTTTCCGTATCAATTACGGCATCGTTTAACATATCGGAATCAGGATACGAAGGAAAATCGTTTGGCGAAGAAGGAACTGTATTATTTCTTGGATTTGTTCTCGCTTCATATTTTTCAAGTATTCTTGCCGCAACCGATGAGTCCATTAAACTTAAAAGATAAGAAGTTGTGCTGTTTCGTCCTTCCGTAGCGGCTATGGAATCCATTTCTAAAAGAACATCTATAACCAAATCGTCTGAACCGTTTTGAGCCAACTGATTAAGAAGAGCGACAGAATTTTGAGGAGGCATACTATTAATTTTATTTGCCAAATCTGTAAGAACAAGTTGATATTGCGAAGATTCGTCCATAGTAGCCTGATAATTTGACCAAGCGCTTAATAAATTTTGTCTGTCTTGTTCTATTAATTCGGACTGTGAGTTTAATTCAATCGCCCTGCTTGCAATTAAAGATTCTTGAGCTTCAATATCTTTTTCTCTCAAATTAAAAGATTCTCGCATTTTTGCTAAATCGTCTCTTGCCAAAAGCGACATATCTTCCACTCTCGGTTTGCTTATAAATCTCGATAAAAGCGGAACATTTGGCGCTATTCTCGTTCGCATTAAAGTATAATAATTTACAACGCCAAATACATCGAACATATAAAGCAAAGCTATGAAAGCTATTAAATTAACTATAATCAAAATTCCTATCTTCAATTTCATAATTTATTATCACCGCCAATATAAATATAATACATGTAAAATAATAATATGTCAACTAATATATTATCGAAATAAAAAAATATTTTGTTATAATTTTTTAATCGGTTCTTCTTAATAATATCATGCTTATATCGTCAGAGAGAGAATTATTTGAAAAGTATTTTATTTCACGAATTATATTATCTTTTATTACATTAATATTTTTATGCATATTTTTTAAAAATATAGATTTTAATTTTTCATCTCCAAGCATTTTATTATTGTCGTCAAATATCTCGTAAGCGCCATCCGTAAATAAAAATAAAGTGTCATTATGAGCAAGTTTTATGCTTGTTTCCGTATATTTGCTTTCTTCCATCATTCCAATTAAAGGACCGTCAATATCTAAAAAATCAATCTTATTAAAAAAATTAGAATAATATAAAGGTTTTGGCGAACCTCCCGAAGAAAATAAAAAATATCCCGTTTCATTATTATAAACGGCGTAAAATACCGAAGCGAATAAACTTTTATCAAAACCTTCGTCTATAAAAAAATTATTTAATTCTTTCAAAAAAACCGATGGAGAAGTATTTTTTGAATCGATAATCGCATGAGAATCAAAAAAAGATTTTATTAAAATTGTAAGCATACTCGCAGCCACGCCATGTCCAGAAACATCGGCAAGCAAAATTGCATAACAACCGTCATTTATCTGCTTTATTCCGCTATAATCTCCCGATACTTCGTTTGGAGCATAATGATAAATCGCTATATCGTTTTTTGGTATTGAAACATTTCCATAAGAGAGAATGCTTTTTTGCAATTTTGAAGCGTATTCAATGTCTTTTTTTAATATATCCATATACATTATATTTGATTCAACGGCTTTTTTTAATCTTATATAGGATTTCATTTTTAATAAAAAAATATCTATATCGATTGATTTTTGAAAAAATCCATCGGCTCCGCATTCAAAAGATTTTATGCATTCCGCTTTATTGTCGTTTGCCGTCATAAAAAGTATAACCGTATTATTTATAAGATTATCAGCGCTTATTCTTTCCGCTAATCTGAAAGCTCCGCCGAAAGGAAGCATATAATCTACAATAATGCAATCGGGAATTTTTTCATAAGTTAAATTAATAGCTTCTTCATAAGATACGGCAATATAACATAAATATCCGTCTTTTTTTAAGGCGTTTTGTATAAATTTAGCGTAATCTATATTTGAATCGACTATTAAAATTTTTTCCGTTAAAATATTGTTTCTCATAATTTAAAATTTCGCTTAATATTAATGAACATATCTTCTCGCTTCCACATTAAATATAAGCCCTATCGACATTGAAAAAGTTAAAATTGAAGAGCCTCCGCTACTCACAAAAGGCAAAGTTAATCCTGTAATCGGCATTATTCCCACAACCATTCCTATATTAATTATAACATGGCATAAAAACATAGCTATTATTCCCGCGACTATTAAAGCTCCGAGTCTGTCTTTTGCAAAATAAGCGACTGTTATTCCTCTTATAAAAATTATCGCATAAGCTATAACGACTAAAGCGCTTCCTATAAATCCCCATTCTTCGCATATATTTGAAAAAATAAAATCGTTTACCTGTTGAGGAATAAAATTTAATTGAGATTGACTTCCGTTTAAAAATCCTTCTCCAAATAATCCTCCGCTTCCAACGGCTATTAAAGACTGAATTATATTATAACCCGAACTTAATCTTGTTAATTGAGGATTCATAAATACTAAAAGCCTTTCTTTCTGATATTTTTTTAATCCTATATCGAATACTAAAGCGGCGCACAAGCTTAAAAATAAAACGAAAAACATAAAAGATAATAATTCTATATATTTATTGCTCATATAAAAGTTAATCGTTAAAAGTAAAACCGCTATAAATAATAATATTCCTGCAAGATAACCTATATAAATTCTTTGAGATAAAAAATTAAAAAGAACATTATTTATATCGTCCGACATTCTTTTATATTCTAAAAACATTGGAATTGAAAGTCCTATTATTCCTATGCTCATTAAAGCGGCAATATATCTAATAGGAACTCCGCCGACAAAAAGCATAACGAAAACTATAAAACAATAAACCAAAACAGTTCCCAAATCGGGCTGCATTAAAACTAGAACAATTGGAATAACTATAAATAAACCCGCAAGAGCAAAATATTTTTCTTCTTTTATTTTATCTCCTATTTTGTCTAAATATCCTGCTAAAAATATTATCATTACCAATTTTCCAAACTCCGAAGGTTGCATTCCAAAAAGCCAACTGCTGCTTCCGTTAATAGTAGTTCCAATATTAGGAATTAAAACTAAAATTAAAAGCGTAATCATTGGAATATATAAAGACATTCTATGCTCGGCTAATTTTGTATAATTTATAAACATAGTTATGCACATAATAACCAAGCCCGTAAAAGAAAAGAATAAATATTTCAAAAAAAGCCAACTCATTCTACTAGCTTCAGCCGAATAAGTGGAAGAATAAACTGCGACTCCGCCAGCTATCATTAAAAATATTATTGAAAGTAATATTCTAAAGTCGAATATAAATAATCTTTTTATCTCTCTTTTTTCATTCATATTTTATCCTATTATCTTCTTCTCTTTTAGATTTTTTGCCGTCTTTTTCTTCTTCATTTTTTTCGCTTTCGCTATTTTCTAAAGCTTCCAATTCTCTTTGAAGTCTAAATTGTTCGTATATGAGTTGCATTCTATTATATATTGAATTTCTAACATTAATGGCATTCTCGCCCGAAAGTATAGAACGAAGCATTGCCGTAGCGATTGGTCCAGCCGTGCTTCCGCCTCCACCTCCGCTATGTTCCAACATAACCGTAACCGCTACCATATCGTCTGTTGGTCTTTGATTATAAGGTCCGAAAATAGTAATCCAAGTATGGTCCTTACCTTGCGCGGTTTGAGCGGTTGAAGTTTTTGCAGCCAATTTAACATAAGGCGACCAAGCTCCATTTCTTGCAGTTCCGCCGTCTACAGCCATTCTCATTCCTTCTTTAACTACGGTAAATACATTTTGAGGAATATCTAATTTTTTAATTACAACTTTATCGTTATTGTATATAACTTCGTCAGTTTGCGAACTTCTTATTTCTTTAACGACATGAGGACGATACATAACGCCATCGTTTATAATTGCCGATGTAGCCATATGAACGGCTATAGGAGTTGTGGACATATAACCTTGCCCAATAGCATATTGCAAAGTATCGCCATCCCACCAATATTCGCCTATTTTCCTTCTCTTCCAATCTGCGCTCGGAACTACTCCTATTTTTTCGCCTGGCAAATCTATTCCCGTTGTAGAATTAAAGCCGAATATTTCAGCGTATTTTTTTATAAAATTTGGTCCAAGTTCATAAGCCATAGTATAAAAATAAGTATTGCATGAATATTGAATCGCTCTATACATATTTATATAACCATGCTGCCCTGTGCATTTGAAAAATTTATTTTCAATCCACATACCGCCGCCGCAAAATCTTGTAGTGTTTGCAGTAATTCTTCCTTCCGCAAGCGAACCTGAAGATAATATTAATTTAAAAGTTGAGCCTGGAGGATATCTTCCTCTTATAGCTTTATTCCAAAAAGGATTTGCTGGATTATTTATAAGTTCTACATATTTTTCTCTGTCGATTTTTCCTATAAATATATTCGGGTCATACCAAGGAGCGCTTACCATTGCAAGAATCTCTCCCGTTGTAGGACGCGATACTATTATAGTTCCAACTTGTCCGTATAATAAATCTTCGGCGTCTTTTTGAATTTTTGAGTCAATGCTTAAAATAAGTTTTTTTCCAGGAATCGGTCTTCCGACTGCTGGACTTATAGTTTCTTTAACTCTATTTCTTGAGTCAACTATCCATTGAACATATCCGTCAATTCCGCGAAGTTCTCTATCGTAAAATTGCTCGACTCCTTCTTTTCCAATCATGCTATTTCTTCTATAACCTTCGGCTCTCTTATCTTCAAATTCTTCTTGAGAGATATTTCCTATATAACCCAAAATATGAGTCATAGTCTCGCCAAGCGGATAATTTCTAACCGATTTGCTTCCGTAATAAACGCCTGGATATTCTTCGGAGCGTTCGGCTAAATAACTAATCTGCTCCATAGTAATATTGTTAGCTATTTCTATTGATTCGTAACTGTTTTTAGGAACTTTATCTAAAATAGATTTTATCTGTCCTAAATCTATATTAAATATTTTTGAAACTCTATATAAAAGCTCTTCTCTTTCAAAATAATTTTTAGGCAAATAAACGGGAATCATATACATAACATAAACTTTTACATTTTCCGCAACCATAACGCCGTTTCTGTCGTATATTTCGCCTCTGTGAGCTTCAATCGGTATTATTTGTTCCTTATTGTTTCTTGATAAACCGCTATAATATTTATTCTTTATTATTTGCAAATAAAATAATCTTATTAAAAGCAAAGCGGATATAAAAACGCATACAAAAAGAATAACTAAAAGTTTTCTTCTATATCTAAAATCTTCGCCGACAAATTTTTTATCTTTATTAAAATCTATTTCAAACAAATTCATTGATTTTATCCTTTATTAAAGAATTTATTTTTAAGAATAATTTAAAATTATATTACAAAAAATACTTTTATCAATACTATAAATAACGGTATTATATAAATTAAATTAAAAATTTTTTATTAGAATTTAAAATTAAAATTTTCTTTTCAAAATTATAGCTTTATGCGGACATAATTCCTGACAACAATAGCAAGTTATACATTTATCGTAATAATATTCGGGCGGATAATTTTTACCTTTTTTATTAAAATTAAGCGCAAGCGGAGTGACAGGACAAACTTTAACGCAAACGCCGCATTTTACGCATTTGTCGTATTCTATAACTGGTTTTGGAATCGTTATCGCAAATAATCTTTTTATTATTGGAAATGCGCTTAACTTCATTAAACTTCTTCCAATGCCGATTCTTTTATGCGGTTTTTTGAAATCATTAACTTTAACACTTTCAATATTATCTCCGACTATTTCAATATTTTCTTTATTTGAAAATCCGAGTTTAAATCCCATTTTTATTGTTGGAATCAAATTATAATCGAAAGAGATTATTTGAGATGCGACATAATCTAAAGCGATAGCATCCGAAGATAATAATAAAACATTCAATTTTTTTGGGTTTCCGCTTCTTGGACCGTTTCCTTCCATAGCCATAATTCCGTCCATTATATATAATTTCGGATTAATTAATTTATTCAAATCTAAAAGCATTGTAGAAAAATCGTCAAAATCGGGAAGCTTCAAATGATATTCCGCTTTTCTAAATCCAGGGATGCAACCAAATTGATTTTTTACCGCTCCCGTCATAATCGTTAAAGCATGCGATTTTAATTTTGGCAAACTTATTATTGTATCGGCTTCTAAAATCGGTTTTGCAATAGTAAAACTTTTTTCTTTTATTCCTTCGTTAAAACTTACGCCGACAGGTTCATCAAAATCTGCATATTCAATATTTAGTTTTTCGGCAACTTCGCTTATTCCCGATTTTTGAGCTACGGAAATTCCTTTTCCAATTCCAGGAGAATCTCCGTAAGAAATTTTTTTAATATTTTTCTTTTCTTTTATTTCTTGCAAAATTGAAATTATAGCTTCAAAAACTACGGGATGAGTTGTGACAGATTTTTCTGCAGATTCTGAAGCGAGTAAATTTGGTTTTAATAAAATTTTATCGCCTTCTTTAACAAATAAATCTATTCCGCCAAGCAAATCGATTCCTCTATTTATAGCTGATTTTACTTCGTTTAATTCGTAATTATCGCATTTTATTAAAGCTACTTTTATTTTATCCATAAAAATTACCTCTAAACAATATCGTTTTTATAAAATTTAAATCTATTTTCTTTATAACGAATCGAAATATCTTTTGAAAATATTGAAAATCTTAAATAATTATATCTATATTTTACTTTTGAATAATATTCTTTAATTGATACGGATTCTATTAAATCTATAAATTCTTTAGAAAAATATTTATAATCTTCTTTATCAATATTTTTTATAACTTTATTTAAAGTATTTTTTATAATTTCAAAAATTTTTCTTTCGTCTTCGATATTAAAATTTTTCGTTCTAAATGCAAGAAAAACTTCCTGTTCGATATATTTTGCAAAAGATAGAGATTTATTTTCCCAAAAATTATATTCGTTATAAAATTCTTCTAAAATCTCAAGCCATTTTTTTATTGCTACTAACAATATTTTAGGCTCTTTAATCGCTCTTTGAGAATCTTGCCCCGCTCTTTTAACATAATGATAATTTGCTTTATACTCAAAACTAACGGTTTTAACGAACATTAAAAGTTTATGCGAAAAAATTCCATCCTCGCCTGGTTGCACATTTAAAGGATATCTTAAAGTTTTATTTTCTTGTAAAATTTTTCTTTTTATAAACATTGAACAAGTAGGAAGCGCCGAATGAAAACCATGATTTTTATTTATTCTTTTATCTAAATTCCAAAAACTGCTTAATACTACCAAATCGCTGTCGTTTTTTTTAGCGTTATTATAAAATTTTTCAAAAAAATCTTCGTCTATATAATCGTCTCCGTCTACGCAAAATAAATATTCTCCGCTCGCTTTTTCAATTCCATCGTTTCTTGCCGCAGACACGCCTGCATTTTTTTTATCGATTATAATTATTCTTTCGTCTCTTTCTTTATATTCTTTTAATATTTCCAACGAATTGTCAGTTGAGCCGTCATTTATGCAAATTATTTCTAAATTTTTATAAGTTTGATTAATTACGCTTTCCAAACAATTTTTTAAATATTTTGATACATTGTAAATTGGTATAATAACTGTTATCATTTTTTTATTATACTAAAATATTGAAAGTTTGTCAAAATAAATTTTATTTAAGAAAATCTATCTCAATACAAAACTTCTCGTCTCTATACTTGGACTTTCATCCGCTATAAAAGATTCAAATACTATAATATATTCTCCCGCAGACAAATTGCTTAAATCTTTTTTAGGAATCGTGAGCTTAAAAACCTCGCCTTCCAAATTAGCGTTATATTCAATTTCGCCGCCTTTTTGTAATTGAAGCAAAACTTTAACTTTAGTATTTGCATCGGGAAGTTCTAAATTATTGTTTGGATAATCGTAAGAAGAAACATATATATTAATATTCATATCTTCGTTTTTATTTACTATAGAAGGATATTCTATATCTTCAATTCTGCTCATTTTTGTAGAAAGTTTTTCAATCCAATATTTTGCCGATTCAGAATAATCCTTAAAAGCCGAAAGTTCTATATAATTTGCTTTAGAATCTATTTTAGATATAAAAAACGGTCCGTTAGAAATATAAGCATGTCCGTAATTGTCGATAAAATCTATAGCCGCTTGATATCTCTTTATGGCTTCCTCTTCGTTTATCCATTGTTCTATTCCAACGGGAATATATTTTGAATCTCTCATTTCAATTAATTTTTCTTTTATATCCGAAACGCAGGTTGGATTTTTTACATCAATCGCCGTAAGAGATTGGTCTTGAGAGATTGTATAAACATTTCCAGATTTTGAGCCTTCTAAAACTAATTTCATTATCGCTTCGTTTATTTCAAAAGGAACTACCGTATTTCTGTTCGGATTTCCTATTTTCGGACTAACCGCAACAGTCGCAATTTGTCTGTCAATATCCATAGGAAAATAATAATTTCCGTAAAGAGTAAAACTTCCGTCTTCGTTTAGCACGCTTCCAACCGCTCCGTCCATCGCAGGCGCATATCTTCCCGCCAAAGCCGAATCGTAATATTTATCGTTGTCGTTAGTTTTTGTCACTACATTCGCAATAAATACGCTTCCATACATTAAATCTACCAACGAAGATTGTATTCCATGATGCCATTTAAAATATTTTGGTTTAAAATCGCATTTTATATAAGCTTTCAAATTATCGGATTTTTTATATTCTATATTTCCGTCTTTGCTTACAATCGTTAAACCTTCTTCCCATTTTTGAGTATACGGATTAAACATCATAGCATTTTTAGGAACATCTACCGTGCCTACGGGTATTCCGTTATTTCCCGCAACGACTCCAATCTCTAAAGTATTTGTATCGGCTTCTCCGAGTCTAAATATATCTTTTGCAGTAGAAGGAGATTCAAAAGTAGCTCCAGAATCGCTGCAAGGACTTATTATTATTCCAGAATACGCATCCGAAAATCCGCCAACGCCTACAGGGTCCCAAGGACTCATAAATAAAGAGCCTTGTGCAGAATGTTGCAATACTCTTAAAATTTTCTCTCCTCTTCTATTTGGTTTTACATCGGCGCTTCTTATAGACCAGTCGTTTATTCCGTCTCCGACTCCGTAAAGCATTCTTCCGTTAAATCTTTCTTTATTTGCCACAAAAAATTGAGTTTGAGAGTTTAAATATATTCTAACCGCTTCTTGTAATCCAATTTCTTGCAATCGCATATTTCCATCCCAATATTCCTCTGAAGTTAAAAACCATCCGTTTGAATTTTTATCGCTTATTTTTGACGCTTCTTTATTATCGTAATTCCAAAATTCAGCGACATTTCCGCCTGGCATATAATTTCCTTCTCTAACATACATTTGTCTTAAAATAACATCCCACCAAGCTCTCGTTGCTCCCGCTCCCCAAGCTTCAGTTAATATATTCCATTCGTAATCTTTAGGGTCGGTTAAATATACCACTTGAGTAGATTTGTTTCTATCGTATAAAAGTTTTTCCACTTTAATTCCCGTCTTTTCTATCAAATCTGCAATCGAATTTCCCGCTGGCAATCTTCCGCTCGGGTCATCAACTCTTATAACAAATTTTATGCTCACTATTTCGTTATTATATTTCCACCAACCGTTTTCTTTTTTTAATTTTCCTCTATTTTCGGGCAAGTTAGCCGCATTTTCCATAGCTTTATTAATATCTTTAATCGCTTTATCTTCGTTTCCGTTTTCAGTCATTCCCATTCTTAAAGGAATTAAATTATATCTATAAGTTCCAGGTTGTCCTGGAGTCGCTTGAGTAAAGGAAGGCATTCCCGCTCCTTTCAAAATTTCATCAATAAGTTTTTTTCGATTTATTAAAAAATTCATTGCAAATCTTACTTCTCTTATGGCGAGAGGATTAAAATAAGTTTTTCCGTCTTTAGTTATCGTATAAGGCGCTTTATTAGGAACGGGATTAAATAATAAACTCCAAGTGCCTGAAGGAACTTCGTAAGTATCGAGTTTTTCTAAATCTTTTTTCTCTAACGATAAATAAACTCCTCCGTCTATTCCGCTTGCCATTAAATCGGCTTTGCCTTCCGCAACATCTTTAATTGCGATAGTCATATCCGTTCTTATATTAAATATTATCTTATCTATCAAAGCTCCGCCTCTATCCGTTTGAGAAATATTATTTTTATCTTTTGAACAAGTTAAAAATAATATTGCAATTATAAATAAAAATAATAATTTAAAATAATTTAAAAATTTGAATTTCATAATATGCCCTCTTTAGTATAATATTGAATTATTATATATAATAACCTTATATTAAATAAATTTCAATCTATCTTTAATATAATAATAAAAAATACCCAAGCTTTAAATCTCTATAAGTTAAAACTTGGGCAAAATTATGGTAAAAATTATTAATTAAAAATTAATATCGTATCCGTAATAAGCTGCTTCCAAAACTTTTTTCATGTTTTCAAAATCGGTTTGTCTCGGATTACTTCCAGTGCATGGGTCGGCTACCGCATTTTTAGAAATATCATCGCATTTTGCTTTGAAATGTTCTTCCGTTACTCCGTTTTCTTTATAGGTTTGTTTGATTCCTAAAGAAGAATTTAATTCTTTAACTTTATTAACCAAAGAAGCCGTTAATTCTTCGTTGGTATTACCAGAAAGTTTTAACATTCTAGCAATATCGGCAAATCTATCTGCGCAAATTTTTGAATTATATTGAATAACGAAAGGAAGAAGTATAGCATTGCATCTTCCATGCGTTATATGAAATTCAGCTCCAGTTTTATGAGCCAAACTATGAACTATACCAAGCAACGCATTTGAAAATGACATTCCCGCAAGACATTGAGCAACATGCATTTTTCCTCTGCCTTCTTTATCTCCTTTAACCGCTTTCTCTACATTATGAACTATCATGTCAATAGCTTTCATAGCTAAAGCGTCCGTAATATCGGTTCGTAATCCCGCTACATAAGCTTCTATAGAATGAGTGAGAGCATCCATTCCCGTATCGGCTGCTATAACCTCGGGCATAGTCATTGGAATATTTGTATCCAAAATTGCAATATCTGGAGTGATTTCAAAATCTGCCAAAGGATATTTAATGTTTGTAGAATAATCGGTTATAACTGAAAAAGCCGTAACTTCGCTTGCCGTTCCACTTGTCGAAGGAATCGCCGCAAAGATGGCTTTTTTTCTTAATTTAGGCATAGTGAAAGGATTTTTTATATCTTCAAATTTCTTTTCAGGATATTCGTAGAAAACCCACATAGCTTTTGCCGCATCCAAAGCCGAACCGCCTCCCAAAGCTACTATAACATCGGGATTGAAATTTCTCATAGCTTCCGCTCCCTTATAAACCGTCTCTATTGAAGGGTCGGGTTCTACTCCGTCAAATATTAAAACTTTAAGTCCAGTATCATTTAATATTTTTTCACAGTTTGATAGAAAGCCGTTTTTCTTCATTGAAGAACCGCCCGTGACTATTATAGCTTTTTTATAACCTTTTAAATTTTTAAGTTCCTCCATGGCATTTTCGCCATAATATAAATCTCTTGGAATTGTAAATCTTGACATATTAAAATCTCCTGTTAATAATTTTATGTTCTAAATTATAACATTTTAGTATTTTAAGTCAAGTATATTGGTAATTTTTCTACAATATAAATATTGATATATTAATATAGAGATATAATTATTTTTAATAATTTTTATCAAATATTTAACATTTTAATTCAAAAAACAAGGAGCATTAAAAATGAGAAGAAAATATTATTTAGGTAAAAATAAAAATAATAACTGCAATACACATGATAACATTAAAAATGAATATAAGTTGTTCTTTAAATAATAAAAAACTAGTATGTTATGAGATAGAATTTGATAAAAATAAAATAGATGAAGATAAAGTAGTTTCTATATGTAAAAAACATGGAATAAATTTATTTGTAAATAAAAATATTAATATACAAATCAAAGATATAGACATTGTAATAAAAAATTTATTAAATAAAGAAGATTACGAAGAATACATAATAGATATTGTAGAAGCTAGAGAGTATTTAATTAATTTTGATATTATGAAAGATAATTTTGACCAAGTTTATGAATATCTAAAAAATCTAAATATTAAAAATAATACATTATTTATTACCGACCCGTATCTTTTTCCATATAGACATTTTAGTTGGTATGAAACTGGATTAACATCTTTATTTAAAGAATTATCTCCTAAAAATATAGTTGTTTATATATCTGAAAACAATTTGTGTAAAGAATTATTTCAAAAAGTTAATGACGAATTAAAAAAATCAAATATAACTTTAAATCATGTAAAAAGAGACGATTACCATGATAGATTTTGGATATGTCAAGAAAAAGAAAAAGGCATTGTTTTAGGCATATCTCTAAATTATGAAAAAGTTAAGAAAGCCTATATAGAAGAGCTAAATTATACTGATACCAAAACAATTATAGATGATTTAAATGGTCAAAGAGAATTCTATCTTAAAGAAGAGCGTTTTTATAGAAGTATATTATCAGAGAAAAATAAAATAAATTTCAATTTATTTGTACATAATGATAATAGTATGTATTTTGGACATATGAAAATAAACGGAAAAGATTTAAAAAGAGCAAACGGAAGTTATAAGGATATTGATATAATTTATAATGGAAATAAAGTTTCTATGACTATTGGCGGAAAACATAGCGACAATAATATATATTTGCGTTATTATGTCAACAATTCAAATGATTATATAGTTATTATTGATAATAATTATAAAGAAGCCAAATTATACAATTATAAAGCTGGTATGGATATTGATAAATCAAAAGAATTTAGTAAAGCTATTAAATCTACAAATAATTCTAAGGTGGCATCTATGAATGATATTAATTGGTTATTAACTTATTGCGGTTTGCCGAATAATAATAACGGGAAAATAAAAATAAATAATATGCTTACTTCATTTAAAAATAATAAAAAATATAGCAAATATAACTATGAAGAATTATATAATTTTTTAGATTATTATCAATTTTAATATCAATTAAATAGATAAATCTAAATAATATTTTAGATTAATTTCTTGTATATATGGAATAATAAATTCATTAATTTCATCTTCTGATGAAATTCCACTTTTATTAACATTCTCTAATATTTCAAGAATTAAATTCGTTAAACAATTAATATTATTTGATGTTTTTGCCATATTATCTAAACTTGAATTCCTAATTTGTTTAGCTTCATCATCAAATTTAGCATCTGTAGAATTGTCTTTTTTAAATAAATTAATTATAAGATTTACAAATTTGTCAAAATAATAAGAAATCACATTTTGAAAGCTATTTCTACTAGTATTATCGTTTTTACATATTTCGTCTTCTATACATTGCAAAATGTTTATTATAAATCTTATGAAACCCTTTTTAATTTCTACAACATTGCCGTCATATTCAAGCCCAAGCTTATATTCTAATATAGCTTCTTGAATAAATCGGTTAAATTTTGATTTGCCTTGTATAATTATTTTTATTATTTCATTTTTATTAATATTAATATAAATATCGTAAGACATAGTATTATCCTTTAAATTAATAATTTTTAAAGTGTAATTTATAACAACTATTATTAAAAAAGTCAAGTTGAAATTTTATATTTTATAAAAAAATTCCGATATAAATATACATTTTATGCCGTTTTTCGATAAGCATATTCAAGCATTACTGCTCTACTCTGCTCTTGGTTTGCATATTAACAAAGTTTCGGCTAATATATGTCCATCAAACGGTTTATATATTTCAAATTCATAATCCAAATTCTAACTTTCTATTAGAGGTTTTATATTAAAGAAATCTTCCGCATTATGATATATACTAATAAGTAAAAAAGGTTTTTGAGTTTTTATAGTTTTTTCAGCTCCCTTTAAAAAATCTTGTTCGGCTCCTTCTATATCTACTTTTATTAATCCTACTCTTATATTATTTTCTTCTACAAAACTATCTAATGTTATAATCGATATTTCGTTCTTATATCTTCATTATCAATATCGCATTATCTTTGCCAACTATACAATCCAGCAACTCCGTGCGAAAAATTTGACCATTTATTATAAAAAATTTTAGTTGACAAAAATAAATAATTAGGTTATAATTTTATTAAAGATTATTTTTATGTAGGAATAAAATGTATACCAATATTAGTGTAAGAGATAGCCAATTATTATTAGAGTATAAATATTATGATTATAAAAGAGGAAATTATTATACAAAGTCATATCCTATATATTGTTTATCCGATGACGAAGCTATGCAAATAAGAGATAGACTATTACCTCAATATGAAGATTTAGGAACAGCAAAAAATGAAGTATGTAGATATATTCAAAGTAATGATTTTTATGACTACCATGTTAAAGAATTATTTGATACTTTTACTAGTTATGATGAATATAAAAATGTTGAAATGACTATTTATATAAATGGAGCTAAAGTATTGCCTGATATTCGTAAAGATATATTGGACTTTATTTTAATAATTTATTAGATATTAAGAATAGAGATAATAACCTTGATACTTATGTTATAAAAGATGTTCCACTTGAAACGCATGAGAAGGCTATTAGCCATACTAATATTATTGGTTGTGTAGAAGGCAAAATAGAGATTGTTAGTAATGGTAAAAGAATACAAGTAGCAAATGGTAAATATTCTGTAGGTATCTTGTTATATAAAGCTTTGTTGTTTGTAAAATATAATAATTAATTTTTACTTTATCCTTAAAGACATAGATGAATATAAACCTTATTTTAGAGAGATAAGAGTGGAAGTCCAAGATAATAGTTCAAAAATAAAAAATCGTATACAATTTTATCTAATATTTATTAAATCAATTTTGGTAATAAATAAACTACTCTGCTAACTCTTTATAATGGTATCCGAAGATTAAATTCTCTCTCTAACATTTTAAAGTTTTCTATAGCCAATCCCGACAAAGCTAACATTAAGAATGCGTTATCCTTATTTAATTTAAGCATATAAACCATAGCTCTTATATAACAAATGGCTTCGTAGAAATACACTTTCCGCAAATTATCAATTCCATAATTATCTAAAATATAATTCGACACATATTCAAAAATTTCATCATATTCTTTCGTTTCTGGAAAATCATATTCTATTTTATTTCTATACATTTTATAATTAGTTGTTTTCTTTATATATTCATATTTTCCATGAAGAGACTGAAATAATTTTGAATATTCCGCAAATAAATCGTTATATCTCGGCGCTGGGTCTATTATCATATAATTTTGATTTTCGTCTACTAAAATATTCTCTATTGTTAAATCTCCATGTATATATTTTATATTATGGTTTATAGAAAAATGATATTCTTTTAAATAATTTAGCATATTTAATATATTAGTAACTTTTTGATTATTAACGATTAAATATTTATAATTAGCTATATGTTTATATTCTTTTCTTTGTTTTATAAAATTAATATTATATAAAATATGTTCTTCATAAATATTATTAATTATTTCTTTTTTATCTTGCTGTGAAACAGTTTTCTGATTTGAATGATAAATTTTTAAACTTTCTAAAATATTTTTTAATATATTTATAGGGTTAATTATTTTTTTATTATATATTCCATTAAAAAATGTATATCCTTTTGCAAAATATTCCATATCGTAATAAAATATATTATCTTTTTCATATTTATTTAATATTTTTGGAAGTTTCAAATATTTATTTTCTATAATATATTGATATTGTTTCTTTAATTTTTTAGCCGCTCCGTTTGACGCTATTTTTCTTATAAATTTGCTATTTTTATTTTTTATCAAAAAAGTATTTGCCTCGCTCATTCCGCTTAAATCTTCAAGAATTGAAAAATTATCCGAAATTATTTTATCGTTATATAAATAAAATATATTATTATTTTTTGCTTTATCAAACTCGTCAATCGTCCCGAACGATAAATTGAAATTAGTTTTATAACTTTTAATTATTCCTTTTTTAAGAGTAGACATATTATAAAGTCCGCTCATATAAAATTCCGAATAGTCGCAATTTTTTAAATATTCTTCAGATGCTTTTTGAAATATTTTTATATTTTTAAATCCGTAAACTCCAGCTATGGCGTCATTGCTTATAACTTCTTTTTCTCTAGTCCCTATAACATTTCCGTTTTTATCTTTAATTAAATAACTATAAATTGAAGAATCAGAATTAAAAGTTAAAATAAATCCTTCAAAATTTTTTAACTGATTTTTAGATTGATATAATTCTTCGCTGTAAAATATATGGTCACAATCGTTAAAGATTACGGGATAATTGTTATCTATTAATTCTATCGCTTCTCTCGAAGTTAAAACTGCTCCGTTCGGAATTTTATCCAAAAGTTTTATAACGGCATCTGGAAATAAACTTTTAATTTTATTTACTAAAATATTATCTTTATTATGATTTTTTAATCCTATAAATATTAACTTTGAATAGTCAAAATATTTTGTTAAACTTTTAGCCGAGTAATAAAAAAATGGTAAGCCTTTTATTTCTATTAAAGGTTTTGGTATTTTAGTTAATTCTTTAAATCTGCTTCCAGCTCCAGCCATAGGAATAACTATATTAACTTTATCGCTCATAAAACCTCATTTATCTTTTTATTTTCATTTATATTTTCTATATCTCTTCTTATTTTTCTATTTACAAATCCTGGTAAAAATTTACTGTGATTATTTAATTTATTTAAAAATTCTAACTTCTTAATAACTTTATTTATAAATATTCTTTCATAATCTTTTTTAGGCAAGATAAAACTATCGTCAACCAATTCTTTATACATTTTCTGCCATTCGTATTCGGTGTAATAATCCGTATAAAATTCTATTCTGGAAGAAGGCATTAAATAATTTTTCATAGGTTTTATTCCGTATTTTGAAAAACAAATTGGATAAAAATTATTAATCAAATAGTTGTTAGACTGATTTATTATTGTTTCGTTTACATGAGTTGAAAATTCAATATCTATAGTTTTATTGTTCTTTCTTAAAAAATTTACAATAATACTCTGCTCTGCATTATATCGATTTACGGCATAAGTGCCTCTTTCAATTTCTGGATTAATTAAAAAATAATCAAATTCTTCATTTGTCACCAAAGGTATATCGTATAAATTAGTTAAATCTTCCGTTAATCCAAAAGTTACAAAATCCGCTATATGAAACGGTAGATTAAAATGTTTTGCAATCGGATGACAAGTTCCAAACATGCATACAAGTATTCTTTTATTTAATATTTTATAATCAGAATTATATTTTTTTAATAAGTCAAAATAATTTAAAAAAATATTATTAATAAAAATAAAATCAGTTCTGAATTTCAACGCATATTTTGTTTTTACTTTCTTAAGTCCGCTTAATGTTGAAACTAATTGCCTATTAATATTATTCTGTTTACTATTTATATCTTCTCCTCTCGGCTTAAATCCCGGGTCTTTATTAAAAATTATTTCATCTACTTCTAAATCAGACTTTATTTTTTCATTCTCCCAAGTGGATAGTATTATTTTGGATTTTGGTAACCACTTTTTTATACTCGATATGCATTTATATATAAAATCTTTACTTGGATTTATATCTTTATTTTCAAGCGTAGTCCCTTGAACTACAACCGTTATATATTCAAAATTTATATTATTCATTTATTAACTCCTATTCTGTTTTCACAACATATTCTTAAAATCGCGGAAAATATTATTTTATTTATCATATTTTACTCCCTTGATAATTTAATGATAATTTATGCAAAGATAAGCATTTAGATTTATATAATAATTTTCTGCAATGAAAAAATCGCCGAAAAAATTTATAATGCGGCGTTAGTG
>ENA-ORSC01000947-ORSC01000947.1-human-gut-metagenome-genome-assembly--contig:-NODE-947-length-21252-cov-3.614898_pt1 | contig 21252 bp, 19 predicted proteins | sample MGYA00242178_ERZ509140 | MGnify/ENA primary metagenome ERZ509140 (study PRJEB26280, sample SAMEA2338681) | human gut metagenome | biome: human gut; feature: human-associated habitat; material: faeces... | reverse complement strand
CCGAAGGCGATGTTGTCGTATACGTCCAGATGCGGGAACAGCGCGTATCGCTGGAAGACGGTGTTGATTTTTCGTTTATAGGACGGCACGTCGTTGATGCGCTGTCCATTAAAAAACACATCGCCGGACGTAGGCGTCAGAAAACCACCGATAATTCGTAACGTTGTAGTTTTTCCGCATCCACTGGGACCCAGCAATGTGAGGAACTCTTTGTTGTTGATGTACAGATTGATACCGTCGAGAATGGTCTCGCCATCCTCAAATGTCATGGAAAGATTCGACAAGCGAATGAGCTTTTCGGACATTTATCATCCCCCGTTTCTTTTTTCATTTCTTTTCTATATAAGAATCAGTACATCCACAAAAAAGCAGACGTACCGATTGACATCATATATGGTACACCCTCCTTTGTCAATAAAAATCGTGAAAAATTCTGACGAAATTTATTGTAAAGTGGGGGCGTTTGTCAGGTAAAATACTCAGAGACGAAACTTACGTCCGCAACTTGGAAGGTTTTTCCGTTCAGATACGCAAGACTGCCGGAATCCGTGGTAAAGCAGAAGGTGAGCTTGTAGGAGTAGAGCGCCTGAATTTTGCGGTCGTACTGCTTGTCGAGCTTGCCGTATTTGCCGTCGCCGAGCAGGGGATAGCCGGCTGCCGCCATCTGGGCGCGGATCTGGTGGGTTTTGCCGGTGACCAGTTCTACGGTTAACAGCGTGAAATCTCCTGCCACGGCATTTGGCATATAAATGGTACGGATATAGGAAGCCTCAGCGGGAGCCTCCGACGGATCAGCATAAACCTTTACGGTATTGGTACTTTCCTCTTTATATAGATAACCCTCCAGGGTACTCTCCTGTACAATTTTGCCCTTGCAGATTGTCTGATAATATTTTTTTACCGTACGATCCTTGATGATACGGCTGAGAGCCTGGGAACCGGATAACGTCTTACCACATAATACGATTCCGCTGGTATTGCGGTCCAGGCGGTTACAGACGGATGGATGAAAAGTGGCGAGATCGGCCTCAGTGATGGCATCCGTAGCCAGCAGATGTCCGATCAGCCATTCATTCAGGGATAGATCCTCCGGTTTCGCCTTCTGCGTCAGAACCCCGGCGGGTTTATTCAGCAACAGAATATCTTCATCCTCATAGAGAACACTGATATCCTTTAGGGAACGGTAAGCTTTACGGTAGTCAGAAGTGGTTTCTCTATCCTCGATGCCGGACAGCGAGGAAAACGTTTCCTCCGAGAAAAAGCATTTTATCTCGTCTCCTTGGGCAAGAATTTCTTTTCCTTCTGCTTTTTTCCCATTCAATGTAATATTTTTTTTGCGTAACATCTTATATAAAAATCCGGTACCGGCGTTTGGAAATGCTTTTTTCAGAAATTTGTCCAGACGTTGGCCAGCCTGATTTTTACCAATGGTGAGTTGCTGCATAAAAATCCCTCTTTTCAAAAGTATTTTACAGAGATACGCTTTTTAATGTCTGACAGATTCCGCCTGTCAGTTCCGGCTGTGCGGGAAGGTCTTTTAACTGTTCACATCTCTTCAGATACTTGTCAAGATCATGAAAAATTTTTACAGTGACTTCTCTGTAATTATCCTTTTTCAGAATATCCTGAATGTGTTTATAAAAAGCCTGTTCTGCGAACTTCGGATCGGACGTGTATCCGCAGAGAGTGTTGCCACAGATGGTCATGTGATGAATCACATAATTTTTCTCATAGGAGGTAAACACCATATCATAGAGTCCGGTAAGGCCGTCGGTATGTGCGGCAATCTGCGCAGCATCCTGTTCGTTACACCCCTTATAGCGTAAGAACATAAACATCTCCACCAGACTTTTGCATGCCGGAAGACATCCCAGTACCGCTACGATGGTCAGAAGATTCTCCCGACTGCCGGTAGTGACCCATCCGGCAATAAACAGAGACAGGGAAATGGCAAAATAAAGCACCGTTCGTAAAATTTCATAATTTTTCTGGGTGCGGAGATATCCGCTGGTCCCTTTGTAGGCATCTGTGGAAAACATTCTTTTGAATTGCATTAAAATTTACTCCTTTATTCTTAAGTGTTTGATTTCTTCTTCGGTCAACGCCCGGTAATCCCCTCGGGAAAGAGCAGGATCCAGGGACAGCGAGCCGAAACGGATACGCTCTAAAGTAAGTACCTGATTACCTATGGCCTGCAACATGCGTTTTACCTGATGGAAGCGACCCTCGTGAATGGTCAGTAACAGGTCTCCGTCTTCGGTAAGTACGGCTTTCGCCGGAGACGTCGGTTTGTCGTCTCCGATTTCAAGACCGGATTCCAGACGGTGGATATCTTCTGCGGAAAGCGGCTTTTCCGGCCTTACACGATATGTTTTATCCACATGCTTTTTCGGCGACAACAGATCATGGGCCAGAGCACCGTCATTGGTTAAGAGCAACAACCCCGTAGTATCTTTGTCCAGACGTCCTACCGGGAACAGCTCCTTCTGCTCCGGTACCGTCAGGAGACTCACCACGGTGGGTGCAGTATTGTCATTGGTGGCGGATACGACACCCTCCGGTTTATTTAACATGTAATAGACATATTTTTGATAATGGATTTCTTTCCCCTGACAAATGACAATGTCGGTATCTTCATTGACCTTTGTCTCCGGCTTTTTGACTATCTGACCGTTTATCGCCACTTGTCCCTTTTTGATGTATTCCTTTACCTGGCTTCTGGTGCCTATATTATTATCACATAAAAATTTATCCAATCGCATGGACACTGATCTCTTTCTTAAGACTTAAAATTCTTTTTCCGGCATATAGTATACAAACTCTGCAAGGCAGTCTGCTATGAAAAAAATATCTGGAATCTGTTTTTTTGTTGTAATGACCTGCTGCATCCTGACACATTCTTCCTTAAGTCTTGCATATGCTGCCTTGGGCCTGGAACTTTGGTATGAAAAAATGGTGCCGGTGCTTCTTCCGTTTATGATCCTGTCGGGAACATTGATCCGCATGGGCCTGGTAAACAGTCTGATCCGACCGGTATACCCTTTGTTTGAAAAAATATTTCGTCTGTCCAGACCTGGAATCTATGTGATCCTGATGGGATTTCTGTGCGGATTTCCCATGGGAGCCCGTACCATTGCTGATTTTCGCGACAGACAGGAACTTTCTGTAACGGAAGGACAATATCTGCTGTCCTTCTGTAACAATCTTGGACCGGTATATTTTCTTGGATTTGTTCTGCCTCTGCTGCACCGGGAATCAATCCTGCCCTATTTATTCGGAATGTATGGTATTCCACTTGGGTACGGTATCCTTCTGCGTTATACAGTATATCGCAGGAAAATTCCGATGTCACAGACAATTTTCACAGTGTCAGCCGGTGGAACACCTGTTATGCCGTTGTTGGAAGCATTGGATGAAGCAGTGTATGCTGCCGGCAGAAATATTTTACAGCTGGGAGGTTATATGATCTTCTTCAATCTGCTGAATCTGCTACCGGGGATCTTTCTTCCGGATGGTCGTGTCTGTGCTCCGCTTTTGGAGATCAGCGGAGGGTTAAGCATATTGGGGGATCGATGGCCTCTTTATACGTTATTGCTGCTACCTGCAGGAGGACTTTGCTGCCTGGCCCAGACCGGAAGCTGTATCCGAAATACCGGTTTATCTCTGACCGGATATTTTTTTCATAAACTGTTTCTTACCGGACTTACAGCACTTTATTATCTGGGATGGTTCCTGTTGCGCCCGGACACATTTCTGCGCTGAGCCTTCCGTCTGCGTTTCCGGTGCCTGCTCTGTTGGATCTGATACAGTAGAAAGACCATCAGAAGCAATACCCCCAGAACGATACATATGACCAGGAACACTCCGAAATTTACTTCCTTTTTGCCTTCAGAGGATGATCCTGTATTCCCGGCTGCATCAGCCATGGTGATCACCGAACCGTAAGCGTCGGTCACCTGGGTTTCCGATATGCGGGAAGCCGCTGCCTCTTCTGCAGCCAGGCTTTCCTGTCTTGCTTCTTCCGCAGCCTTCTCCTGATCGACAAAAGGCTTGGCAAAAGTAATCGGTTCACTTTCGGTAAACAGATCCGCCTGGTTATATCCACGCACCGTGATTACTGGGGTTTCTCCCTTAGTGAAGGACAGGGAAAAGGTAAAAGTATCTGGATAAGTGCCAGCCATGATATCCAGATCCGGCCAGGGGATCAGTTCGGAATAAGTCTTCCCTCCATCGGTACTGTAATCATAATACATCATGGGACAATCGTAGTCCGTCGCGGTCACTTCCAATGTGACCTCTCCGGTGTCGTAATCCGCATTTTGCAATGTCAGTACACAGACATCCGGTTCGGTCTGATCACGGATCGTAGCGGGAAGAATGGATTGCAGAGATACTTCCGGAAGATTATTCGCTTCATTGCTGTAATCTACCCCCAGACTTGTGCTGGATAATCCAAAATATCTGGCAACGGATAATGCATCCTCTCTGCCGAAACGTTTCCAATCCTCTTCGGTCTGGCAATAAGGGGTATCACGACTTTCGTCGACATGACAGTGCTCAATGATAGCGGAAGGAATTGATCGGGCTGTGCACTCCCGGATGATTCCGTAATAATCGTCTCCATTATTTTTTAATTTTGTCTTGACGCCGCGGAGGAACAGTCCCATATCTTTCATCTGCTGCATCTGTTCCCAGCCGAATTGATAGCCGTAGGCATTGTATGGCTGTACGGAAGAGATCCATACTTCGGAACCGAACAGGTCATGATCCACGGATGCATTGTAATGAATACTGAATAAAAAATCCGCATTCCGCTCTTCAGCGAACTGTGCCCGGTCTGCCAGAGAAAGATTGACATCTTCCGTATGGGTCAGGTAGACATCCACATTATCATATTTCAGTAATTCTTCATACATTGCCATGGCGGTAACCATGGTCATTTTCTTCTCCTGGACAATACCTTCCAGGGTTCCTTCATTTTCACCACCGTGTCCGGGATCGATGACAATGGTAACCCTCTCTCCGGTCTCCTGTGCTCTCGGAGCCGCAGCAGCTTCCAGCGAACTGCAAAAAAAACAGGCTGTGACAAGACTGACCGTACAGATCATTGTCCTGACAAACAGCCTTTTTTGTTTTTTACTAACTTTCATTATGTCAATTCCTTTATTTTTAAAAAACCAGCTTTCAGCAGAAAACTGGTTTTATGATTACATTACATTTAAATCATCACTGGCCTTGTCAGCGTTGTCTATACCCTCTAAGTCTTCATCTACCGGATGGAGTTCACTACGGTTAGACTGGATAATATCCCGATACTGATTCAGATTGCCGATCAGGGTATCATAATTGGAACTGGCCTGCTGTGTGGAAGCGGATATGATATTTTCCAGATGAGCCAGCATATCATCCATATACTGCATTGCCTGGGATTTTAATTCATTGGCTTCAATGGTGGCATTGTCCAAAATCTCCTGTGCCTGTTTACTGGCCATGGTGACCACCTCGTTGGCCTGGGCATATGCCTGCTGCATAATTTCATGTTCATTGATCAGTTCGTTGGTATGAACGGTTGCTTCATTGATCAGAGCTTCTGCCTTGGCCTTGGCATCGTTCAGAATTGCCTCTTTGTTGCTGATGATCTTCTGATAACGTTTGATCTCATCCGGTGTCTTCATGCGCAGTTCCCGCAACAATTCATCGATTTCATCCTTATTAACAATGATCTCGGTACTGGACATGAACTTAGGCTTACAGCTCTCGATATAATCTTCTATTTCGTCAATTAATTGTTCGATTCGACTGCTCATGAAACTCTCCTTATTTACACATTGCGATTGTCTGAAAGCTTTTTCTGACGATATTTTTCGTAAATCAGATCAGCTACAAAATCCGGAACACAGGGTGTGATGTCTCCGTCAAAGCTTGCAATCTGCTTGATGGCAGAGGAACTTAAATACGCGTATTCCAGACTGGTTGTTAAAAAAACAGTATCGATTTTGCCGTGGGAAAGCATCCGGTTGGTCTGGGCCATCTGCAGTTCGTACTCAAAATCCGTAATGGCACGCAATCCCCGCACAATGACATGCAGATCCTTTTCCTGTGCATAATCTACTAATAGGCCACTGAAACTGTCAATCTGCACATTAGGCAGATCTTTTGTGGCTTCTTCTAGTATCTTAACACGTTCCTCTACAGAAAACAACGGTGTCTTTTCTTTATTATTCAAAACACTGACAATTAAAACATCAAATATTTCCGAGGCCCGGCGGATGATATCCATATGTCCGTTGGTAATAGGATCAAAGCTTCCGGTATAAACAGCCCTTTTCATAAAGTCTCCGTTCTGCATTTATTTCCTGCGAAGAAATACATGCTTGTTGGTTTTGTATTTTTTTTCACGGGTTACTTCAAACCCAAGCTCCTCTACATAAGAAAAATCCGTATGCAGAGAGGCCTCCACGAGGATCAGTGTTTCCTCCGATACATATTTTGCATAACGCAGCTGTTCCAGAACTCTGCGTTCCTGCTCCTGATCGTAGGGTGGATCCATGAAGATGACATCCACGTGTTTTTCATAGATACCTGTCAGTCCTGCACAGGCATCCTGCTTTAATACGATAGCACGGTCTTTCATTTTCGTAAATGACAGATTATCTTCGATACATGCCAGTGCTTTAGGCGCATTTTCGATAAAATAAGCTTTTCTGGCACCGCGGCTCAATGCCTCAATACCAATGCCGCCGCTGCCACTGAAAATATCCACGAACACACAGTCCGGAATATAAGTCTGCAGCATATTAAAAAGAGTTTCTTTGATCCGGTCGGTTGTGGGTCTGGTATCCATGCCCTCCGGGGTCTTTAACGGCAGACTTCTTGCGGTTCCTGCAATGACTCTCATATGTTTTCTTCTCCGTTTCTCTATACTCTGACCTTGGTTCCCTTGCTGTCACGCTTGCCGAGCTTCAGATTGTTTAAGACAAGTTCTTTTCCCTTGTATTCAATGGTGGTTTCCACGGCGTTTTTGGTGTAATACACATTTTCCACCAGATCGCCGTCGGATAATTTCATACCGCGGACACCGATGGCCCCTTTCTTTTTCTCAGGAATCTCATCTACAGCAAAACGAAGGAAAAATCCGCCCTTTGTCTGCAGCACAATGTTCCGCTGGTCCGTGAGTGCTGTTACACTTACGAGGGTATCTCCTTCCGCCAGTTTGGTGGCTGCAACCGTACGCTTGGTTACGTCAAACTCTCCGCCGTCCACTACTTTTAGCATGGATTCAGCAGTGGCGAAAATTACCTGACATAAGTTCAGTTCCTTCTGACTGGTGATATAGACCAGCTCTTCTTTGGCCTGACTGAAGTTACTTACATTATCGATAGGCACACCCTTGTCACGGAATTTGCCGTAAGGCAGATCCAGTACCTTGACGGTATGCATCTGACCGGTATTGGTAAACAGGCAGATACGTCCGGTGTTTTTACAGGTGAAGACGTATTTATTCTCTGCATCCGCGGCTTCTTTATTCCGTTCATAAGTAGACAGGTCGATGGTTTTTGCGTAACCAAAACGGTCCATCAGGAAGACTACGTCCATCTCTTCCAGTTCTTTTTCTTTATAAACAGCTTCCTGACCGTTCTCGATGACCGTCTTACGAGGATGGCTGTATTCCTTTTTGAATCCATCCAGTTCATTCATGATGACCTGCGCCATGGAATCTCTTCGGTCCAATATGTCTTCGTAGCGATAGATATTCGCCATGGTCTCTTCGTGCTCGTTTATCAATGCTTCCAGTTCCAGACCGATCAGCTTATACAGACGCATCTCTAAGATAGCGTTCGCCTGTTTCTCGGTGAACATCAGCTGGGCTGCCATGATCTTTGACTCTTTGGATTTGAACTTGATCCCGTCCACCTTGCCTTCTACGAGACAGGCCTTCGCCATGGCACGATCTTTGGAGCCACGTAAGATTTCGATGACAAGATCGATCACATTGCAGGCCTTGATCAGTCCTTCCTGAATCTCCTTGCGCTCCATTTCTTTGGCAAGAAGATTCGTATATTTTCTGGTGGCTACTTCAAACTGGAAATCCACATTCGCCTTGATGATCTGCTTTAAGCCCATGGTCTCCGGTCTGCCGTTTGCAATGGCGAGCATGTTCACACCGAAGGTATCTTCCAGACGAGTTTTTTTATAAAGCATATTTACAAAGTTCTCGGGATCTGCATCCTTACGTAATTCAATTACGATACGAATGCCCTCCTTGGAGGACTGGTTGGAAATATCTACAATATCCTGGGTCTTTTTGGTCTCGGACAGAGCTGCTACATCGGATAAAAATTTTGCAATATTGGCTCCGATCATGGTATAGGGAATCTCTGTGATCACCACATTGGTCTTGCCGGCTTTTCCTTTCTGGAATTCTACCTTGCCACGCAGCTTGATCTTACCGGTTCCGGTCTCGTAGATCTCTTCCAGTTCATCCTTATTAATAACGATACCACCTGTGGGAAAATCCGGCCCTTTCAGATAACGCATCAGTTCTTTTGTCGTGATCTCGTTATTCAGCATATACGCTTTTACAGCATCAATAACTTCACCCAGATTGTGAGGCGGAATGCTGGTCGCCATACCTACGGCAATACCCTCCGAGCCGTTGACTAAAAGGTTGGGAATTTTTACGGGCAGTACGGAAGGTTCTTTTTCCGTTTCGTCAAAATTCGGTACAAAATCTACGACATCCTTATCCAGGTCAGCCAAAAATGCTTCCTGGGTGACTTTCTGCAGTCTTGCCTCGGTATAACGCATGGCAGCGGCTCCGTCTCCTTCGATGTTGCCGAAGTTGCCGTGACCGTCGATCAGAGGCATGCCCTTTTTGAAATCCTGGCTCATGACTACCAGTGCCTCATAGATGGAACTGTCACCGTGGGGATGATATTTACCCATGGTATCTCCTACGATACGGGCACATTTACGGTACGGGCGGTCGTAACGGATGCCCAGCTCATACATATCGTAAAGGGTACGGCGCTGTACCGGCTTCAGTCCGTCACGTACATCCGGCAGTGCTCTGGAAATGATAACGCTCATGGCGTAATCGATATATGATTTCTGCATGATCTCCGCATAGTCTGTGCGGATGATATTGTCCTGTTTCGTATTCATAGTTTATTCTCCCAATTTTGATCCGTTGGTGCCAGTCTGCAGTGATCCATTCATGGATGCCCTGCCCTCCGGCTTCGACATTTCTCCCTGCTGTTATCAGATATCCAGCTCTGCATCCGTTGCATGCTCATAGATAAATGCCTTACGTGGCGGAACATCGCTTCCCATCAGGATCTCTGTCACATCAGAAGCCATGCGGGCATCTTCGATCTCCACACGCTTCATCATTCGGGTCTCCGGATTCAGAGTCGTCTCCCACAGCTGCTGGGCATCCATTTCGCCCAGACCTTTGTAGCGCTGCAGATGGAACGGTCCCTTGTGACGTTTGCGGTAGCGCTCCAGCGCCTTGTCATCGTAAAGATATTCCTCTGCACCCCTGGACGGCATCGCCTTATACAGTGGCGGCATTGCGATATAAACGTGTCCTTCGAAAATCAGCTCCGGCATGAACCGGTAAAACAGCGTCAGAAGCAGAGTGGAAATGTGCGCGCCGTCCACATCGGCATCCGCCATGATGATGATCTTGTCATAACGCAGCTTCGTGATATCGAAATCGTTGCCGTAGCCTTCCGAAAAACCGCATCCGAACGCATTGATCATTGTCTTGATCTCAGCGTTTGCCAGCACCTTGTCGATGCTCGCCTTTTCTACATTCAGAATCTTACCGCGGATCGGCAGAATCGCCTGATACATCCGGTTTCTCGCCATCTTGGCGGAGCCGCCCGCAGAATCTCCCTCTACGATAAAAATTTCACATTTCGATGCGTCCTTCGACTCGCAGTTTGCCAGCTTTCCGTTGGAATCAAACGAAAACTTCTGCTTCGTCAGCATATTCGTCTTGGCGCGCTCCTCTGTTTTGCGGATTTTGGCCGCCTTTTCCGCGCAGCCGATGACAGCTTTTAACGTCTCTAAGTTTCTGTCAAAAAATCTGGTCAGCTCTTCGCCCACGACCTTTGCCACAACCTTCGCCGCATCCTGATTGTCCAGCTTAGTCTTTGTTTGTCCTTCAAACCGCGGATCGGGATGCTTGATCGAAATGACCGCCGTCATGCCGTTTCGCACGTCCGGACCGGTGAAGTTCTGGTCTTTTTCCTTTAAAATATTGAGCTCCCGCGCATAACTGTTGATGATCGTCGTAAACTGCGTCTTGAAGCCGGTCAGATGCGTGCCGCCCTCCGCATTGTAGATGTTATTGCAGAATCCCAGCACATTTTCGTGGAACTCGTTGATATACTGAAATGCACCCTCGACAGAGATTCCGTCGCTTTCGCCCTGAAATGAGATAACGTCCGTCACCGCCTCGCAGGACTTGTTCATATCCTTAATAAATCCGACAATACCCTCCGGCTCGTGATAGTCCAAAATCTCCGGCTCTGTCCCTCTGCAATCCTCGAAGTGAATTGTCAACGCAGGGTTTAAGTACGCCGTCTCGTGCAGGCGGCTTTTGATATCGTCCTCTTTAAATCTGGTTTTATCAAAAATCGTATCGTCCGGCAGGAACGAAATCGTCGTTCCGGTCTCTCTTGTACGTCCAACGACCGGCAGCAGTCCATTGACCAGTTCGGTCGTTGGATTGCCGTACTCATAAGTGTCCTCATAGACATTTTTTCCGTCCTTTACACGCACTGTCAGATGCTTCGAAAGCGCATTGACGACGGAGGAGCCGACGCCGTGCAGGCCGCCGCTGGTCTTATAGGCGTTATTGTCAAACTTACCGCCTGCATGCAGGGTCGTGAAAACCAGACGCTCCGCACTGATTCCTTTTTCATGCATCCCGACCGGGATACCGCGTCCGTTGTCCGAAACGGTCGCTGAACCGTCTTTTTCCAGAATTACGGTGATTTTGCTGCAGTAGCCAGCCAGATGCTCGTCCACAGCGTTATCCACGATTTCATAAATCAGGTGGTTCAAGCCCTTCGTGGAAACGCTGCCAATATACATGCCCGGTCGTTTCCGCACTGCCTCCAGTCCCTCCAGCACCGTAATGCTGGAAGCGTCATAGGTTGTATTTTGTGCCATCTATCTGATCCTTTCTTTCCGATTCCAAACTGCCCAAATTTCCGTCATAAAAAGAATGTGCCTTGGCACATTCCCGCGCCGAGGCGCGGTTGCTTCAGCAACCATCTACCCTTGCGCCGAGTGCGCATCCTCGCGGAGCGTTTTTATCGTATAGAAACGAAGTTTCCTATACGATAAAAAAGTCCCATGCACACCTTACGATGTACATGGGACGCTTCAGCGCGGTTCCACCCATTTTGCAGATCTGCAACAGCAGTCTGCCGCTCTTTTGATGATAACGGAATCACCGTGTCCGATTAAGGACCGCTCCGAGATGGTTTTCATACGAGACCTCTGTCAAAACGCTTCCAGCACAGCTCTGCAATGCAGATACCGGCGTTTCTCTCTGATACAGATTCCGGGATTACTCTTCTCTTCCACGCGTTGTCTTTTTATCAAATGCTGCCCTTATCTTAATCGATCTGTTTCGATTTGTAAAGAGCCTTTGATCATTTATTTTTGCCGCAGCACTTTTTGTACTTCTTGCCGCTGCCGCAGGGACAGGGATCATTGGGATAAATCTTTGCTTCCTTTACGATGGTGGTAGAACTCTTCTGCTCTTTGTAGAGTTTCTTTCTGGTCTCTTCATCGAAGATGTCGTTCCACTCTTCCAGCTCGTACAGCCAGTCTGCGTCTGCAGCTACCATGTTCTTATAAAGCAGTGCTTTATCAAAGCCGAGGTTTACAACGGTATCCTCCTCCATCTCCTCGATCGGGTTGGGAGCCTTTAAGCTGTCGTTGATGCCGTCCAGGAAACCGGTCATGGTCATAATATCCACGCCGAATTTCTCAGCCAGCTCTTTAACCGTGCCTCTTACCAGCTCGTCCGGGTTCTTTAACAGTTCTGCGTAAATATCCTTTTCTTTTGTAAAATAAATTGCCCAGAACTGCTGCAGCTTAGCCTTGTCAGCCTGCTGGTCGTATGCCATATCTCTCCACTGCTGTAATAATGCCATATTTCTTCACCTCAATTAAATTTCTGACGGGATTGCTCCCTTTGCATTTCGCACGCCTATTTTTGCACGGGCATCCATACTTTGCATTATTATAGCCCAGACCCCCGATTTGTGCAAGCAAAAAATCTGTGAACACTTTGCCGCTTAACAGGTCTGCGTTTCTTTTTTTGCAGGCTGATGGTCGTATTCAAAACCGCAGTGGGATAAAAATGCTTTTGCGATTACAGTTGCGCCGATCAGGTTCGGATGCACTCTGTCCCATGCAATATAGGAAGAATGACGATACTCAAAATACCGGTTGAAAACCTCCTGCAGATCAACCAGACAGCAGCCGTGCTTTGCAGCCAGCTTTTTGCAGATCGCACCGTATTCGTCCATTCTCTTGCGCATCCAGTCCTGCGGATTAGGCTCCATATAATAAGGCGTCAAAATAAAGATGCCCTTTACTTTTCCTTTTACCGACAGAATCATTTTTTCCAGATTTGCTTCGTATTCTTCGGGCATCACCTGTCCGTCCGGAATCGCCGGGCTGTCAAACTGTCTCCATACGTCGTTGATGCCGATGCAGATCGAAACCCAATCCGGATTTAAAGCAACAACGTCCGAATCAAAACGCTGCAGCAGATCTCTGCTCGTGTTGCCGGAAACACCGGAATTGGTCACACGCAGATACACTTCCGGATACCAGGTGCTCAGCATGTTTTCGATGATACGCACATAGCTCTGACCTACATTATCAAACAGACCTTCCCCCACAGGCTGTGCACTTCCCATATCTGTTACCGAATCTCCTGCAAATACAATTCTGTCCATTGGTTCAAATATCATCTTTTGTTCCCTCCTGCGCTTGCAAAGCGCTCCTCTTTGATGTATGCTATCAAGCATATTGTAGCATTATCATCGGCAATGTAAAGTACTGAATCGAATTTGTTTCAGCCGTCCTGCGACGGCAGAATGGAGACTCTTATGAAGAAGAAAAAAACGGCAAAGCAAATCGCTGCCATTGTTTGTATCGTCCTTTTAGCAGCGCTCTATCTCATCACGCTCCTCAGCGCAATTTTTGCGTTTCCCGGTTGGCAGCGGCTCTTTTCCGGCTGTCTGATCTGCACGGTTGCAGTCCCGATCCTGCTCTGGATTTTCATCTGGCTTTACGGACAGTTTGAACAAAAGCACACGATCGCATCCTTCGATATCGGACAGACCGACGCAGACCGCACGCAGAACGAGGACGAGGCAAATGCTGCGCAGAACTAAAACGCAAAAAGTGCTGTTGCACCGGCAACTATTTCCCGGGCAGCAGCACTTTTTCAGCTTTCGTACACACTTTTTTACGTATCTACAGCATCTTTCTCTTTTTCAGCACTTTCATCGTAATCACGCATGCAACTAAAATCAGCACGCAGATAATCCCGAAACCGTAAGGCGTATGGGCCAGCGGCATCCATTTTTCGGAAACGTTCATTCCGTAAATGCCGGAAATGATCGTCGGGATCGCCATGACGATCGTGATCGACGCAAGGTATTTCATCGCACTGTTTAAGCGATTATCCATCAGGGAGGAAAGCAGCTCTCTCGTTCCCTGGATAATGTCCCGATAGATCCGCGTCATTTCGATCGCCTGCTGGTTTTCGACCACAACGTCGTCCAAAAGATCCTGATCCTCCGGGTATTTCTTGATGCGGCTATAGCGCATCAGACGATCCAGTACGACCTTGTTGGCACGCAGCGACGTATCAAAGTATACGAGGTTGGATTCCAGCTCATGTAAGTCGATCAGCTCCATTTCCTCCGTATCGTCCCCAATATGCGCCTCGATCTCCTTCCGCTTGCGGTCGATAATACGCAGATAGGACTGATACAGCATGCAGGAACGCAAAAAAATCTGGTAGATAAAGCGCATCTGTTTTTTAGTGCTGAACTCCTTGACCGTATTTTCCAGAAAATTTTTCAGAACCGGCGTTGCTTCCGCACATACAGTCAGCAGCACATCGTTCACCAAGATCAGACCGAGCGGTATGGTCGTATACGCTTCCCGCTGATGACGGTATTCCACAGACGGAACGTCGAATAAAATCAGGGAATATTCGTTGCTGACGTCCACACGGGAGCTTTCCTCATCATCCAGTGCGGCGCGGACATCCGCAAGGTCAATCTGAAATTCCTGTGCAATCTGCACACATTCTTCCAGGGTCGGCGCAACCAGATTCACCCAGCAGCCGCCATCCGCCCGATTGACCTCCATCAGCAGATTTCCCTGAGTTATATATCGTTTCACCATGTTACTCTACTCCAAACGTCCGAAGCATCTGCTTTGCCTGCTCCTGATTTTCAAATACAAAGGCATTGATCCCGGCTCTGCGGGCTGCTTCCACATTTTCCAAAATGTCGTCCATAAAGACGCATTCCTCCGGTTTTAAATGATACCGGCTTAAAATCAGCGAATAAATTTCCGGCATCGGCTTTTTTGACACGAAAGGATGCCGCCATCCACATACGGCAGAAAATCCAGCTCGCTCCAGCACTCACGCAGCACCTTTCTGGAAAAATTCGACAGCACCAGGAACTGATAGCCCTTCGCCTTTAACTCTTCAATCCACGGAATCGCATAATCATATCGCTTCATGATGCCGCGGACGTTTGCCAGCGTTTTGTAGAGGTCTTCTTCCAGCTCCGGATCGTTTGCAATAAACCGGTTCAAAATTTCCTCTTCGGAAAGGACGCCGCGGTCATATTCTTTCCAGATGTCACTTTTGACCGTCGCCTTTGCCAGACGCTCCACCATTTCTTCCGAATATCCCTTGCTTTTATAAAAATCGTACCAGGTAAAACCGGATAATACGTTTCCGATATCGCTGATAATTGTTCTGATCATATCCGATCGCCTCCCGCATTTTCTTCTGCTGTTTCTGACAGCATCCGCAAAAGCTCCTGCGCCGCCAGACTGCTGCTGCCCTTTTCCTCCGTCACGACGAAAAACTCCCGCTGCGGCAGCTGCTCTTCCAATTTTAACTCTATCAGCTCTCTGCTGTCCAGCTCCTTTTTGGCAAAATCGCGCACAACGCTTCCGACACCGAGGTTTCTCAAGGCAAACTGCACGATGATATCACTCGTTGCAAGCTCGAACTCCGGGTGGACGAACACCTTTCTCTGCTCCAAAAAACGCTGGACATAACGTCTTGTGCTTGTATCCTGATCCAACATGATAAGCGGCACTTTTTCCAAAACGGAAAGCGGTTGCTTCTGACGGGTATATTCCAGAAAGTTTCGTCCTGCCACAAAAATATCTTCAATTTTACGCACAGGCATCAAGTGGACGCCCTCCCGCTTTTCCAGAGGACCGGATACGACTCCAAAATCGATCTTTTTCTCTTTTAAAAGTCCCATCGTCGCAGGCGTCGGACCATTCGTAATCTGAAACCGCACCCCCGGATATTTTTCATGGAACCGTTCCAGATACGGTAACAGAAAAAAACGCAGCGTCATATCGGACGCCCCGATCGTAATTTCACCGCATTCCAGGTTCTGCATCTGCAACAGCCGCTTTTCCCCGGCAAGAAATGCGCTATACCCTTTTTCCACATATTCGTACAGGATTTTTCCTTCCGCCGTCAGGCTGATTCCACGCGCACTGCGCACAAACAGGCTGCTGCCGAGCGCCTTTTCCAGCTGCCGGATGCTCTGGCTGACCGCCGGCTGAGACAAGGAAAGCGCTGCCGCCGCCTTTGTCACTGAGCTGCAGCGTGCCACATAATAAAAAACACGATAATATTCCAGATTTGCTGTCATCAAAAAAAATCCCCTATCACAGAGTCGATGGCTGCCGCCCGAAAATGAGGCAATGAGCCATGACTCTATTATAAGGGATTTTAGAATTTCTGTCATCCGGGAAGTTCACTTGTCGCTTTCGCGCTTGCAGGCAAACCTGCCTGTGGAAAATTATCCAGGGTTCTTGCGAACTGTCTTATGCCAGCGGGCTGTTTCTGTAGATGATGTCATCTCTGCCAGGACCGTTGGATACCATTGTAATCGGATAACCGATCTGGTTTTCGATGAACTCAATGTACTTGCGGCAGTTTTCCGGCAGCTCTTCATAGGTCCGGATGCCACGGATATCGCATTTCCAGCCGGGCAGAACCTCGTATACAGGCTTCGCTTTTTCCAGCTTACAGGTAACCGGGAACTCCTTTGTCACCTGACCGTCGATTTCATAGCCGACGCAAACCGGGATTTCATCCAGATAACCCAGAACGTCCAGAACGGTCAGCGCAACGTCGGTCGCGCCCTGCAGTCTGCATCCGTAGTGGGAAGCAACGCAGTCGTACCAGCCCATTCTTCTCGGACGACCGGTTGTCGCGCCGAATTCGCCGCCGTCGCCGCCTCTTCTTCTCAGCTCATCCGCTTCGTCACCGAAGATTTCAGAAACAAATGCGCCTGCACCGACTGCGGAGGAATATGCCTTGGTAACAGCGACAATCTTTTTGATTTCATAAGGCGGAATGCCTGCGCCGATTGCGCCGTATGCTGCCAGTGTGGAAGAAGACGTTACCATCGGGTAAATGCCGTGGTCAGGATCTTTCATCGTACCCAGCTGACCTTCCAGCAGGATGTTTTTGCCTTCTTTGACCGCCTGATATAAGAACTCGGACACGTTGCCCACATAAGGAGCTACCATGTCGCGGTATTCATGCAGGGTATTTAACAGTTCTTTGGGATCGAGCGGTTCCTGATGATACAAATTCACGAACAGGACATTTTTGAGTGCACAGACCTTCTGCAGCTTTTCTTCCAGCACCTCGTCGTCAAACAGCTCGCTGACCTGGAAACCGATCTTTGCAAACTTGTCGGAATAAAACGGCGCAATGCCGGACTTGGTGGAGCCATAGGACTTGCCTGCCAGACGTGCTTCTTCATAGGTATCCTGTAAAATATGATAGGGCATTACCACCTGTGCTCTGTCGGAAATCATCAGATGCGGTGCCGGTACGCCCCGCTCTACCAGCTGGTTGACCTCGTTAAATACTTTTGGAATATCCAGTGCAACACCGTTGCCGATAATGTTGGTAATATGGCTGTAGAACACGCCAGACGGCAGTGTGTGAAGCGCAAATTTGCCGTAATCGTTGACAATCGTATGTCCGGCATTTGCACCGCCCTGAAAACGGATAACAATATCCGCTTCCTTCGCAAGCATGTCTGTAATCTTGCCTTTTCCTTCATCGCCCCAGTTTGCACCTACTACTGCTTTAACCATTTTTCCTCTCATTCTGCCGCCTAAAACGGCATCCCTTTATGCGCGCTGTTCCATCAGCGCATATGTCATCTTACTGATTTAGTATAGCAGATTTTTTATATAAGTAAAATCAATAAATTTTATATTTCTCATAAGTATAACTTATACGTTAATTTCCGCCTTCATACCAAGGTCTGCTTCATTTTCTTTTAACACCGGACGGATCACGTCGTTCAAGAAGCGCTCTACCTGATGTGCGCTGCAGCCGACATATTTTGAGGGCTCAAGGGATGCTTCCAGGGCAGCCTCGTCGAGATGGAACATTTCGTCCTGTGCGATCAGCGCCATCAGCTGGTTGTCTGCACCCTCTTCCTTTACTCTGCGTCCTGCTTCCATGGAAAGCTCGCGGATTCTCTCATGCAGCTCCTGTCTGTCACCGCCTGCCTTTACTGCGTCCATCATGATATTTTCGGTCGCCATAAACGGCAGCTCGCTGCGCAGGCGCTTCTCAATTACTTTCGGATATACAACCAGACCGTCTACGACGTTCATGCAAAGATCCAGAATGCCGTCAATCGCAAGGAAGCCTTCCGCAATGGAAATTCTCTTGTTCGCGGAATCGTCCAGCGTGCGCTCAAACCACTGAGAAGCAGATGTGATCGCAGGATTTAACGCGTCCACCATCACGTATCTGGACAGGGATGCAATTCTTTCGCTGCGCATCGGGTTTCTCTTATATGCCATCGCGGAGGAGCCGATCTGATTTTTTTCGAAGGGTTCTTCCACTTCTTTCAGATGCTGTAACAGACGGATATCGTTGGACATCTTGTGTGCACTGGCTGCAATGCCAGCCAACACATTCATCACTCTGGTATCAACTTTACGGGAATAGGTCTGTCCGGATACCGGATAGCAACCGGGGAAGCCTAATTTTTCAGCGATCATGGGATCGAGGCGGTCTACCTTTTCCTGATCTCCCGCAAACAATTCCAGGAAAGATGCCTGTGTACCGGTCGTACCCTTGGAACCAAGCAGACGCAGGGAATCCTTTACATAGTCCAGATCGCACAGATCCATGTAAAACTCCTGCAGCCACAGAGAGGCGCGTTTACCGACTGTCGTAGGCTGCGCGGGCTGGAAATGGGTAAATGCCAGTGTCGGCAGGTCCTTCTGCTTGTCTGCAAAATCTGCCAGCTCGCGGATGACATTTAACAGCTTTTTGCGAACCAGCTCGAGGGCCTTTGCCATAATAATAATATCGGTATTATCCCCTACATAGCAGGAGGTTGCTCCCAGATGGATAATGCCCTTCGCCTTCGGGCACTGTACACCGTAGGCATACACATGACTCATAACGTCATGGCGCACTTCCTTCTCGCGCGCTTTTGCCACGTCGTAGTTGATATCAGTCGCATGGCTTTTCAGCTCATCGATCTGCTCTTGTGTGATCGGAAGTCCGAGTTCCTTTTCTGTCTCTGCCAGCGCAATCCAGAGTCTTCTCCAGGTCTGGAACTTCATATCCTGAGAAAAAATGAACTGCATTTCGCGGCTTGCATACCGTTCCGATAACGGGCTTGTATATCTGTCTGTGCTCATCAAAAACAACCATCCTCTCCTGTGTATTGGGTTATTGAAAACAATTTCGACACCGAAAGTATACCGTAAAACAACAGGCGGCGCAACTGTTTTATGCATACTGCAGCTTTTCGCACCGACACGCGTGGTGATGCTTTTTGATCCACACATATGCGGCACTGCAGGGGGCAGTTCTGTCACCTTGTTCCTGCGCGTATACTTTCAGTAAGGATTCCCGGGACGTTTTTTGCCATGTATAAAAATCATCTGTTGAAAGGCGCTCTTTTGCTGACTGCCGCCGGAGTTTTCAGCCGCATCATCGGCTTTTTTTACCGGATTTTCCTCTCCCGCACCTTTGGTGCGGAGCAAATGGGCATCTATGAGTTGATCAGTCCGGTGCTCGCTCTTTCCTTTGCGCTGTGTACCTCTGCCATCCAGAGTTCGATCTCCAAATTTACCGCTGCAGAACCGGAAGCAGCAATCTACGCCAAGCGCAGGATATTGCTTACCGGTCTGTCCGTCTCGTTCGTCCTTTCGTGCCTCTGCACGCTCTTTGTCTGGCGGGAGGCTGATTTTATTTCCGACTTTTTATTAAAAGAAACTCGCTGCGCGCCGCTTTTAAAAATCGCCGCGCTCTCCTTTCCCGCCGCCTGTATCCATTCATGTATCAACGGCTATTATTACGGCATCCGAAAATCCTTCCTGCCGGCATTCTGTCAGGTTTTTGAGCAGTGCTTCCGCGTCGGCAGTGTCCTGCTTTTTTGGCAGTATGCGGCGGTCTGCGGACTCTCCTGCACGATTCAGCTCGCTGCAGTCGGACTTGTCATCGGGGAATGCGCTTCCATGGTGGTTTCCGTTTTTGCCGCAAAAATCCATTTTTCCAAAAAACTCCCCGAAAGCCTTCCGTTAAAGCTTTCTCGGCCGGAGCTATTTTCCAGACTGTTTTCCTTTGCTGCACCCCTGTGCGCCACGCGGGTCTGCCTGCATCTGCTCGGAACAATCGAATCCTCCCGCATCCCGGTCAGCCTGCAGCTGTTTGGCTATTCCTCCCATCAGGCGCTTTCTGCTTATGGCGTATACACCGGCATGGCAATGACCTGCATCCTGTTTCCCGGCGCGCTGACCAATTCGATTGCTGTCCTGCTCATGCCGACCATCTCCTGCGCGGACGCTTCGAATAACCAAAGCGCCATCTACAGTGCCATTTTCCAGTGCACCTGCTTCTGTCTTTTCATCGGCGTCGGCTGTACTGCTGTCTTTTCTCTGTGCGGAAACTTCATCGGCTCTACGCTGTTTGGAAACGTACTTGCCGGGCAGTTGATTCGGATGTTTTGTTTTCTCTGCCCTTTTCTGTACCTGAATACGACGCTGCTTTCGATTTTAAACGGGCTTGGAAAAACAGGCTGTACTTTTCTGTTCCAAATCCTGTCCCTCGCCGTGCGTCTGTTCTTCGTTTTTTTCATCCTGCCGCTTTCCGGCATTCCCGGACTGTTCCAGGGCATGCTCTTCGGGCAGATGCTCCTGACGATACTCTGTGCAGCAGCGCTGTTTTTTGTTTTGTCGCGGCGGCATGCGTGAATTGACTGTTTTTGCGCGTCAGTAACCAGTTTCCCGCGCCATTTGCAATACAATAGAATGCACACTCCCTCTGTAGCTTTCTGTGGGCAGATTTTCATGCAAGCATGAAATCTGCCCATAAAAAGCTACATGGAAACTGGTACGAAATCATAAAATTGGCTTGCGCCTGCGTTTTTCCTATACTATAATGAAAAACGTTTCCGTTCTGCATAAATATGCAGCCGGAAAGAGAATGGTGCTTCATCGGCACCGCCTGCGAAGGAGAAAAGTCATGAGTTTCGATTATATCAGAAAACTTCCTACTCCCGATGAAATCCGGGAGCAGTATCCGGTTCCGGATTCTCTGGTTCCAATCAAGCAGAAGCGTGACGCTGAGATCCGCGACGTCCTCACCGGTAAAAGCGACAAGCTGTTAGTCATCATCGGTCCCTGCTCTGCAGATAACGAGGATGCGGTCTGCGATTATATCCACCGTCTTGCAAAAGTCAACGACAAGGTATCCGACCGCCTGATCCTGATTCCGAGAATTTACACCAATAAGCCCCGTACTACCGGCGACGGCTACAAGGGTATTGTTCATCAGCCCGACCCCGAAAAAAAAGAGGATTTCCTACACGGTCTGATCGCGATGCGCCATATGCACATCCGCGCGCTGTCCGAAACCGGCCTCAGCGCTGCCGATGAAATGCT
>ENA-ORSC01000944-ORSC01000944.1-human-gut-metagenome-genome-assembly--contig:-NODE-944-length-21273-cov-3.996560_pt1 | contig 21273 bp, 18 predicted proteins | sample MGYA00242178_ERZ509140 | MGnify/ENA primary metagenome ERZ509140 (study PRJEB26280, sample SAMEA2338681) | human gut metagenome | biome: human gut; feature: human-associated habitat; material: faeces... | reverse complement strand
CCAATGGCCCAGATCGGCTCATAGGCGATGACGACATCCGTCACCTTTGCCGGGCTGACGCCGCACAGAGCGGCCTTCGTCTGCATGCAGACGACTTCGTTCGTGATATTGGTCTGCTTCTGCTGCAGGCTCTCACCGACGCAGACGATGGGCTTCAGGCCTTCGGCCAGAACCTTCAGGACCTTCTTGTTGACGGTCTCGTCGGTCTCGGCGAAGTACTGGCGGCGCTCGGAATGGCCGGTGATGACGTACTCCACGCCCAGATCCACCAGCATGTCGGCGCTGATCTCACCAGTGAAAGCACCGGACTTCTCGAAGTGGACGTTCTCGGCACCCACATGGATGTTGGTGCCCTTGGTCTTTTCCACAGCGGTGACCAGATCGGTGTAGGGGGTGCAGATAACGACCTCACAGGAAGCATCCTTGACGGCGGGGATCAGCTCGTCCACCAGCTTGGCTGCCTCAGTGGCGGTCTTATTCATCTTCCAGTTGCCTGCAATGATTGCCTTACGCTTTGCCTTATCCATTCTAACGATCTCCTTATCACAAAATACCTCCCCGCCGCCTTCGGTGCCGCCTCTCCCGGCAGGAGAGGCAGGATAAACGACATCTCCTGCCTCCCGGATGGAGAGCTGGCGAGCGTCGGCAAGCCTGAGAGATCTTATTACCCAAAATAAAAAGTGCGGCGGCGTATATGCCGCCGCACCTCAGTGATGCTGGTTCAGATGCTTATGCGTTCTGGATCACAGCGATACCAGGCAGCTCCTTGCCCTCCAGATACTCCAGAGAAGCGCCGCCGCCGGTAGAGATGTGGGTCATCTTGTCGCCCAGGCCCATCTGCTGCACAGCTGCTGCGCTGTCGCCGCCGCCGATCACGGTGGTAGCATCGCTCTCGGCCATAGCCTTGGCAACAGCCAGAGTGCCAGCTGCCAGGGTGGGGTTCTCGAACACGCCCATGGGGCCGTTCCACACCACGGTCTTGGATGCCTTGACAGCATCGGCAAACAGCTTCATGGTCTCGGGGCCGATGTCGCAGCCCTCCATGTCAGCAGGGATGGCGGTGACGGGCACCACAGTGACATCCACGGGAGCATCGATGGGATCGGGGAAGTCCTTGATGCAGGCTGCATCCACGGGCAGCAGCAGCTTCACGCCCTTCTCCTTGGCCTTGGCCATCATTTCCTTGCAGTAATCCAGCTTGGTATCGTCGCACAGGCTCTTGCCGACCTCGTAGCCCTGAGCCTTGACGAAGGTGTAAGCCATGCCGCCGCCGATGATCAGGGTATCGACCTTCTCCAGCAGGTTGGAGATGACGTTCAGCTTATCGGCAACCTTAGCGCCGCCCAGGATGGCGGTGAAGGGACGAACGGGATCGTTGACTGCGTTGCCCAGGTACTTGATCTCCTTCTCCATCAGGTAACCGACAGCGGTATCCTTAATGTAGTCGGTGACACCTGCGGTGGAGCAGTGTGCACGGTGGCAGGAGCCGAAAGCATCGTCAACGTAAGCGTCAGCCAGGCTGGCCAGCTCTTCGCTGAAGGTGTCGATATTCTTGGTTTCTTCCTTGCGGAAACGGGTGTTCTGCAGCAGAACGACATCGCCGTTGTTCATTGCGGCAACAGCAGCCTTTGCGTTCTCGCCCACAACGTTATCGTCATCAGCGAACACAACGGTCTTGCCCAGCTTTGCGCTCAGAGCCACAGCAACGGGTGCCAGGCTGAACTTGGCCTCGGGGCCGTTCTTGGGCTTGCCCAGATGGCTGCACAGGATGACCTTTGCGCCATCGTTGACCAGCTTCTGGATGGTGGGCAGAGCCGCATTGATGCGGTTCTCGTTGGTGATCACGCCGTCCTTCATCGGGACATTGAAATCGCAGCGGACAAGGACCTTCTTGCCGCAGTAATTCTGATCGTCGATCGTTTTCTTACCTAAACCCATGGTAACAAACTCCTCTCAAATTCTTTTCGTTCGGAATCGAATTTTGCTCTTCATCGGGGGCCGCGCACTGCGAACTTCCCCGTACATCCTTATTATAAACAAAAAGCGTGTGTATTGCAAGGATGGGAGATGGATAATTTATTAACAAACATTTGTTGCAGAAGCAAAGAAATGTGGTGATTTTGCCGGAACGCACCAAAAAACGCCGTTTTTTCCAAAAAGGACCCGCTGCAGGGAGTGTTCGCCCCCACAGCGGGTCCTGTCCATTCAGGATGTTTTCCGGAACTTCTGCTTCGCTTTTTCCAGATATTCCAGCACCAGCGGATTTTTCATGCCCAGCAGGATGACCGCGTATGCAGCCACTGAGCCCAGCACCGCCGCCAGAATGCAGATGAGATTGGGCAGAGCCAGTGCCTTGACCCCGGTACAGACAAGAACGATGCCCACACAGCCGCAGAGCACCGAGCCAACGGTGCGCCGGTCAGCAGAGACCGTGACCAGACCCCTGGAGCAGCGGATACAGAGCATCATGGAGCACAGCTCTGCCAGCAGGGTGGTAAAGGCCGCCGCATTCTCCCGGAACCGCGGGATGAGCAGGATGTTCAGCCCCACGTTCAAAATTGCACTCACAAGCGTTGCTACCAAAAATTGACCTTCTCTTTTCCATGGCACCAAAACACAAGTATTATAGAGCCACCCAAATAAACTTGCTACCAGTGCTATACTCAAAATGCGAAGTGGCACAGCTGCTTCCAGATAGCTTTCGCTTGAGATAAAAAGAACGACCTCTTGACTTAGTTCAAACAATCCCACTACAGCCGGAAGAACGGTTAATACCATTGCCCCAAATACTTTATTAAAAAGCCTTTCAAAATTCAGCCTATCCTGCATTCCCGCATAACGAGACAACCTCGGAACAGATACTAAAAGAATAGATGCCAGAACCGATTTTACCATCGTATATATCTTCATTGCAACGGTGTAAATTCCCACATGATAGTCTGAAGTTAAAACTCCGAGAATTGTCACATCTGAATTTACATAAATCGTAATTGCAAAGCTCGATGCAAAAATCAGAAGTATTGGTTTTAAATGCTTTTTCCAGTCTATTCTTGCTGTCAGTCGAATCGTGCAATATTTCCTAGCTCGAAAGAAGTTCAATATATTCGCACCTGCTGCGGCAAACACCGTAATTCCTGCATAAATACAGTAATCGTCCTGCGTTTTAACAAATGCGAACATCATCAGAATTGATATTATCTGAAAAATAATACCTCTAACTGTGATATAAGTATACTCCTCAAAGATCGTGAACACCCATTCGGTGCCGATGGTCGTGAAGAAGATCTGTAAACTCAGTACCAGCATCAGGTCGGTATAGGCATGGAGCTTTGTCCAGAAAAGCATCGTCACCGCCAATGCCGCATAGGTCAGGGCCGTGGAGATCATGTTGATGGAGAACATCTCCGATGCAAAAGCCGACAGTTTTTCCCGGTCATTCACATAGCGGGAACCCTCACGCACCGCATAGGAGGAGATGCCAAGGCCTGCAAACAGCAGAAAATACCCGCAGACGGAGCTGGCAAAGTTCACTTTGCCCAAATTATTTACTTGTAGAATGTTAGATATGTACGGGAATGTAATCAGTGGAAAGATGATTTGTAGAATCGTCTTTGTTCCACTCATTATTGCATTTAATGTAAGCGATTTCTTCATAACTAGATACTTTCACTCACCCTGTTTTTTCTTTACCCATGCGTCCCAGAAGAAATACGAATACATGGTTTTAAGCCAGTAAAAATATCTCTTTTCCTGAAGTTGCTGTTGCATCATTTCCTTTGCCCATCTGTAAAACCCTGCTTTTGCTTTCGGATAACCTTCTTCCATAAAGTGCGCACTCTTTCCATATTTAACCACTAACTCACGACAAACCTGTGAATATCCCGCTTTTGCAGTCTTCTGTACAAATGATTCATTCGCATACAATACAACAATTCGCTCCCACGCCATCATTTCTGTTAATTTTCCAGTAAAATAATCGCACAGCGTTACCGACTGATCATTGCGGTAGTAATAGTATAATTCACTTTCCGAACGAACAATCTTAGATGCTTTTTTGATGCATTCTGCTAAGAAAAGAGTATCTTCTCCAATATACAGGTCATCAGAAAATCGAATATCCTTCACACAGCTTTTTCGGTATACTGCGCCGCAGGCAACTTTATGCGCTGCTGGTGTAAACCAATCGTACCGTCTTGCATCTAATATGCAAACTTTATCTGTAATTTTGGGAATATGTTCTACGTCACTGCCTTCCCAAACATCCAGCATTTTACAGTATGCAATTTCCGCGTCCGATTGCACCAACATCATTTCCAGCCGTTCTATAAATTCCGAATGAATAAAATCATCTGGATCAACAAATGAAATATACTTTCCTGTACTTTTTTCCAATCCCAGATTTCGCGCAGAGGAAACGCCACCGTTTGGCTTACGGTATATCTTGATCCGCGGATCTTTTTCTGCATAGTGCTGACAGATGGAAAGAGAGTTGTCTGTTGACCCATCATCCACCAGAATGATCTCCAGATCCCGATAGGTCTGACCGAGGATGCTGTCCAGACATTTTTCCAGATACTTTTCTTTGTTATAGATCGGCACAATGATACTGACAGTATCGTTCAGCACAAATTTTCCTCCCTTATTTTGCCGCCGGGCCGTTTTTCAGCAGGAACAGTTTTGCATATATCCTCCGGCTGCATCTGAGCAGCTGATACTTCCGCTGGCTGCTGGTGCAGAGCAGCTTTGCCGCCGCCGGGTCACACTCCTGCAGAAAGGCCTCCATCTTTGCGCGGCGCACCGTGTCCTGCATCAGATACGGATAGCAGTGCTCCACCACGCTCAACATAGCGGCATCATTTTCCGTCATTCCCGGATATGCTTCCCGGATGGCCCGATATTTCTGATAGCCCATATCCAGCTTATCCTCGTAGAACTTCATGTTCCTGCGGTGAAGGATGCTGTCCGGGCGCTGATAGTAATAATACAGCGGCACCGGGCGGTATACGACCTTGCTGCACTGCTGAAAAATGCGGTATGTCGTGCCCTGATCTTCCATCATCCGCCCCAGCGGATAGCGGATATCCCGGAACAGTTCCCGCTTGTAGAGCTTGTTCCAGGCAAAATCCCCCAGCTCATCCGAGACAAGGGTGCTGCGGATGGCCTCCCGGCCTGTCATACACTGCACCGGTACGGTGAGTTCTGCTGGGGCAAGTTCTTCCTCCCGTTCAAACGTTCGGAAGCCCACCACAGCCACGTCCGCATCCTGTTCCTGCAGGTCACGGCAAAGCGTTTCCAGCATCCGGCTGTCCAGAAAGTCATCACTGTCCACAAAGCAGAGATACGTTCCCTGTGCCCGTTCAAGCCCCGCGTTGCGCGCTGCAGAGAGTCCCCCGTTTTTCTGGTGGACTGCTGTTACACGTTCTTCCTGTGCGGCATATTCGTCGCAGATGGCTCCGCTGGCATCGGTGGAGCCATCGTCCACCAGCAGGATCTCAAGATTCCGATAGGTCTGGTGCAGGATGCTGTCCACGCAGCGGCGGAGATATCGCTCCACATTGTAGACCGGGACAATGACACTGATTAGCTCTGTCTCCATGTTCTGTTCCCTCAGAAGAATGTTTCTCTGCCGATGTGGAGGATCTCCGAGGTGTACGGGCAAATGGCATTGTTGCCCTGAATATACGCCTGATAGATCCAGATGATGACCAGCATTCCCCACATGGCAGCCTTCAGCAGCTTGCGCAGACGCTCATCCTCCACGCACTTGACCACACGGCCAATGGCGAGATAACGGAAGAACGCAAAATACAGGCAGATGCGGTAGAGCGGCACATTGATGTTGCGCAGCTGGGCCGTTGCCATCTCGATCAGGATCATCACAATCCAGAAATCGGCATCCGAGCGGGTAAAGCGGCGATGGCCCTCCCCTTCCTCTTTGGCGTACCAGCGATACAGCACAATGGGCAGGATCAGGAACGGCAGACGCACAATGATGGGATTCAGCGTGAAGCCGCCCGCATTGGCATCATAATAATATCCGTAAAGCCGATCAATGAAGTCCACATTCAGGGCCAGCCTGACCACAGCCTTGCTGAAGAAGGCAAGGTAGACCGAAAATGCCGCCAGGCCGCCCTTGACCCACCAGTTGTCGAAATGCTGAAGCAGGATATAGATCAACAGCGCACCAAACGAGATAAAGGTGGCATTGTGGAACAGGCAGGAGACCGCCAGCAGTAGGACAGCCCAGTGATACTTTTTCTTCCACACAAAGCTGAACGCCAGAAATGCCACACCCAGCGCCACAGACTGCCGCTCGGCATTGTAGGTATCGCCATAATACAGGCAGAGGTAAGCCAGCCAGCCATAGGGCACGGAGACATACTCCTTATACTGCACCAGCCCGATCATAAACAGGCCGCAGGCCAGCAGGTCCACCGTAAAGTAGAGCCAGTGGACATCACCAAAAACATGGGCCGCCAGATAGACCAGCGTCATAAACAGCGGCTCTGTTTTGTGCCGCTGCCGGATGCAGGCCAGCAGACCATCCTGCAGCTTTGCATCCGCCACCCATCCCTCATACACCACGCTGTCCGTGCCAATGGACGGGTCCCGCAAGCCTGCCAATACCGCCATCACCAGCACTGCCAGCGCCAGGCAGAGATAAAAGCCCTTCTCGTTGTTTTTCTTCGTCCGCAGGTGCTCGCCATAGGCGGCAATGCCCACAGAAACCGCAAAAGCCCCCAGATAAATCAGCATAACTTCTCCATTTTATTTTTCGACTGTGTGTTTATTTTTCCATTCTCCCAGCCCATAAACGGCATAGAACAGCCGCTTGCTGATCAGAAGTGTTTCCACCTTGATCCGGTCTGCTCTTTTGGCCCAGGGCCGCCGGGCAAGCGCCCGGTGTTCCTGCACAAAGCGGCAGATCCGTGCCTGAGCCTCCGGATAGCTGCCAAAGCCGCCATCCAGAATGCCTTTCAGTGTCTTCAGGTATGTAACCAGCTGCAGGTATTCCGCTTCTGCTTTCAGCACAGGGACCGTTTCCGCAATAAAGCGGGTCACGTCTTCGCCCACATCCAGAATGACCAGATTCTTCTCGGCAATGCCGCTCTTCATGGTCGAACCGGTATGGATGCGGTAATCGTACATCGGTTCCGGAAACACTTCCACTTTTGCGCAGCGGGCAATGGCACGGTACATCACCGCATAGTCCTCGTACAGAATGCCCACAGGAAACTGCAGATCTCCCCAAAGCTCCCGCCGGAAGAAAACGCCGCCTGCTCCATGCCCGATGCCCTGATGCAGCAGCATCCGGCGCATGGTCTCTTCCCGGTTCAGCAGCTCTGGGATCTGGTGCGGATTTTCCGTCCGTCCCTCCGGCTGCTCTGTCGAGAACATCTCCAGCGGGGTAAGGGCCGCGTCAGCACCATCTGCCTCACAGCGCTCCACAAATTGGTCAAACGCTGTGGAGCGGATCAGGTCATCGCTGTCCAGCAGGTAAAAATATTTTCCCTGCGTCTGTTGCAACCCAACGTTCCGGGCATCGGACTGTCCCCCATTGGGCTTATGGAACACCCGGATGCGGCCATCCTCCACAGCCAGTTCATCACAAAGCTCCCCGCTGCCATCGGTGGAGCCGTCATCTACCAAAAGCAGCTCCCAGTTCTGGTAACTCTGCGCCTGCACGCTCTGCACACAGTCCCGCAGATACGGGTAAACATTATAGACCGGCACAATGACCGATACAAGCGGTTTTCTTTCCTCCAACCGGATCCCTCCACTTTACTTTTTTCCACGCCACTGCGTTTTTTCATAGACCCGTCGGGTCATGGCATAGCCGCTGTAGGAAAGTGCCGCCGCCAGCCGGGCCTTTTTTCGGGCCTGCGGGTCCAGCAGAACGTTCCAGCGGTATTTTTTCACTTCCTGCCAGAGGGCCTTTTCAATCTTTTCATGCTGCCTGTCCTGAATCTGGAACAGGATATTGCAGACATTGCTCAGATAGCGGCATTCTGCCGCACGGCTCAACTGGGGGAAATCACGCTTCACATTTTCCATCAGCGCGTGGCAGTGCCGCACACTGTCCAGCTTTCTGGGGTTGAAGGCCATATTCTGGATGCTGCTGCCCCGCTGGAAATAGTAGTAATCCCGGTTTGCGATATGTGCCGCCTTATGGGCACGCTTCGTCACCTCGTAGGCGACCGGGATATCCTCATAGAGCTTGCCCACCGGGTAGCGCACGCCCTCAAACAGTGCACGCTTATAGAGCTTGGTGGGGGTGGTCACCTCCATGCCCTCCTGATACAGGATGCGGCGCAGGCATTCCTCCCGGCTCAGGATCTCGAATGCTTCCAGACGCTCTGTGGGCACGGACTGCACCGGCTGGCCCTCGAACACCTCTTCAAAACAGCTGGCTGAAAAATCCGCTCCCGCCTGCTCCAGTGCCCGGTACAGGTTCTCGATGTAATAAGGTGACACCCAGTCATCGCCATCCACAAAAGAGAGGTATTCCCCCGCTGCCGCGTCCACACCAGCGTTGCGGGCATCGGACAGACCGCCATTTTTCTTGTGGAGCACCCGCACCCGGGCATCCTGTGCAGCATATTCATCACAGAGGGCCTCGCTGCCATCGGTGGAGCCGTCGTCCACCAGCAGCAGCTCCATATTCTGATAGCTCTGCCCCAATAGACTGTCCACACAGCGGTTCAGATATGGCTTTACATTATAAACAGGAACGATGATGCTTACCATAGGGTCCATCTTATCTCCTCATTTCAGCAGGTCGAAGTAAAACTCTTCCAGCTTCTTCGCCTCGGTGACGATATCGAAACCGCCTGCCCGCATCTCAGCAGAGGTATCCCGCCGCCGGGCATTTTCTGCAGCTCGGATCGCCGCATCCGCCCAGACTGCCGGGCTTTCCTGCAAGCTCAGGTACTGCATCTCGGGCAGGACCTGAGCCTCCTGCGGCACCTCTGTGGAACAGATGACCGGCAATGCCGCCGCTTGTGCCTCGATCAGCACGATCCCAAGACCCTCATACCGCGAAGGCAGAACAAAGGCATCCATGGCCTGATAGAACTTTGCGGGATCACTCTGTCGGCCCAGAAAACGGACATTCCTCTGCAGCCCCAGTGCCTCCGCTTTCCGGCGGGCAGCGGCCTCGTTTTCCCCTTCTCCAATCAGCAGTAAAACGGCATCCGGCCGTTGTTTGCAGACCTCCGCCATTACATCCAGCAGAAATTCGTGATTTTTGGCATAGCAGAACCGCCCGACATGGCCCAGCACCAGTTCATCCCCCAGGCCAAGCTCCTGCCGGACGGCTTTCCGTTTGGCGGCATCATAAGTAAAGCGGTCGAGCTCAATGGCATTGTTGAACACCCGGAAGGGCTTTTCACCATAAAGCCAGCTGCCTGCCGTTCTGGAGCAGGCACAGAGCCGGGTAGGATACACTGCGGCAAAGGGACGGAGCAGGTACTTCATCACATTTTTTGCCCCTTCTCCCCTGCCCACCGTAGAATGGTTATGCGCGATCCGGTTGGGCACCCCTGCACGCTTTGCCCCCCAGAGGGAAAGCACGCTCAGGGTGTTCATGTGGGAGTGAACGATCTGGTATCCGTTCTGACGGAACAGCCGCCCGATCTCCCGTTCATACTGCGGCAGGTGGGTATATTTTGGCACCACATACACCCGGCCGCCCAGCCGTTCGATCTCTTCCCGCTGGGGCAGAGTCGAGCCTTCCAGCGCGAAAAAATCAAACTGAACTCTGGAACGGTCCATGTGGCGGTAGTAGTTCATCACCACCATCTCCACACCGCCGTAGTTCATATCCGTCATCATCTGGGCCACACGGATGGGCTGTGCATTCTGCTCCATGGTCATACCAGCTCCTTGCGGTCACAATCCTCGAACCAGTCCCGGAAGCTCTCCTCAAGCGTATAGTGGAACTTGTAATCAGTGGCGGCCAGCTTCCTGCCGCAGACATTGGTGGATACCATCAACTTCCGGACACGGGCGGGATGGATGCCCACCTTTTTGCCCCCGATGGGTCCCAGAATGCCCGCCGCAAACAGCAGCAATCCGGCAGGCACCAACGGCACATGGCGGTGCAGGCCGGTCGCCTTCTGCATTGTATTGCAGATTTCTTCAATGGTATAAGCCGGCTCGTAAGTACAGTTATAGATCTCTGCTCCGGGGAAAGAATGATCCAGCATCCGGTACTTGAAGAAGCGCACCAGCTCCTTGACATAGATGCACGCCTTGATGGTGTCCTTCCGGCCGGCATAAAAAAAGTAGCCCTTCTTCTGCCCCCTGTACAGGCGGGTCATGTTGCCGTGCTCCCCTTTGCCATAAACGATGCCTGGCCGCACGATGGTCAGCTCCCGGGCCGGATCACGGGCCTGCCAGATCTGGTGGATCTTTTCTGCCACCAGCTTGCTGATTCCATACGGCGTGTTGGGAGTTGGCAGAGTCTCCTCCGTCTTAAGGTCCTCAGACGCGCCATAGGGTGCAATGGAGCTGGTGAACAGGATCTTCCGGATGCCGTATTTTTCCGCAAAGGCGGTCACATTTTCCGCGCCCCGGATATTTGTTTCAAAATAGGCTTCTTCCGGGTGGCCGGGGGTGCGGTGGACCGCTGCCAAATCAAAGATCACGTCCTCCGGAGTCGGAACGAACTCAAAATCGATGGGCTTGCGCACATCCAGCCGGATATACTGCACCCCATCGTTCTTTTCCACAATGCCCGGCACCACGCCCTCTTCCCCGGGCATCACAAGATCCAGGTCGTAGATCACGTCGCCGGGTCTGACGCACTCCTTCAGCAGCAAATGAATGAGATGGGTGCCGATAAAACCAGATCCACCAAAAAGAATATAATTCATTTTGCCCCTTTCCGGTCAAACACAACGCCCACCGTCTTGAACAGCAGGTAGATATCCATCCAGATGGACCAGTTGTCGATGTACTGGACATCCAGCTTGACCACTTCTTCAAAATCATCAATATCGCTGCGGCCGCTGACCTGCCACAGGCCGGGAATTCCCGGCTTCATGGAAAGGCGGCGCTTGTGGTGGCTCTCGTACTGCCGGTACTCATCCAGCGTGGGCGGGCGGGTACCCACCAGGCTCATGGAGCCCCGCACAACGTCAAAAAACTGCGGCAGCTCATCGATGCTGGTGCGACGGATGAAGCGGCCCACCCGGGTGATCCGGGGGTCATCTTCCATCTTGAACATCAGGCCGTTCATTTCGTTCTGGGCCATCAGCTCCTTTTTGCGTGCTTCCGCATCCACATACATGCTGCGCAGCTTGTGGATGTAGAACACACGTCCATTCCGGCCCACCCGGCGCTGCTTGAAGATCAGCGGGCCGGGGCTTTCCAGCTTGAGCGGAATGGCCACCAACGCAATGATGGGGATGCTGATGATGCACCCCACGATGCCGCCCACGATATCCATGGTCCGTTTCAGCACCTGATCCCGCAGCTTGAGTTCCACCGTGCCCATCGTCACAACATTGCCGCCCGCACAGCGGCTCAGTTCCCGGCTGATGCGCACCGCACTGGTCTCATCACAGCAGGCTTTTTCAATCCGGTCCAGCACCGGCAGGCGGAAATGGACCGTCAGCCCCATGCTCTCCATCTCCTCGAGATAGGGCAGCATGTTCTCCTCACTCTCCTGCGCCACATCCAGATACACTTCATCCAGCGCTGCCTGCCGCAGCCAGTCCATGAAATTATCGAAGTTCGCCTCGATCTTCACCCCATCGATCTCAGTGTGAAGCTGCTCCGGGGCAGCTTCCAGAATGGCAAGGCCGGTCACACGCTTGGACCAGTCCTTTTTCAGCTCTTCCAGAATGGGGCTTGCGTTCTCCTGCGTAGTCACCACCCCCACAAGGCTCTGAATCCCCTTGGTATAGCGGGAGCGTACCAGCATCTTTTTGAGGACAGCATGAGCGCCCGTCATCACAAAGACATCGATGACGGGCACAAACACCAGAAAATAGCGGGAGTGCAGCATGGAAGCCTTGGTCAGCGCCAGACAGGCCGCATCAATGAGAGTCAGCAAAAAATTGAACCGCACCGCAATTTCAACTTCACGAATCGGAGTGCGGTTCACGATATTTTCGCTCTGATCAAATGTAAAAAAAGTCAGAATATAGGCCAGCAGCAATAAAAAACAGGCTTCTACCAGATCGTCCAGCTGGAAGTCCCCCATCTTGTGCAGAACACCTGCGGTCAGCCCCCACGCCAGCCCAATGCTGAGAGCCAGAGAGAGCAGATCAATCAGAAACAGGTATCCATACTGCAGTTTTTCACGTTTCGTAATCATACTGTTTCGTTGTCTCCATTTATTTTTACCATTTTATCATATCGGGAGAAGGGTTGCAATAGATGGAGATCGAATACGTGCTGCTTTTGTCGGCACACTGCAAATGTGTTGTGCCATTTTACGAAAGCACCTTATCGCGCCCAAAATGGTCAGCAAAAAGCGCCCTTTCTCTCGCATCACACAAGAGAAAGGGCGCAGTCAAGCTTTATTCAGCTCAGGAGAAACTCCGATCAGCAGTTCTCAGCGAAGTACTTAATGGTACGAACCATCTGAGAGGTGTAGGAGTTCTCGTTGTCGTACCAGGACACGACCTGGACCTGATAGATGTCGTCGCAGCTACGCTGAATTTTTGCACTTTTCCAAGTGGTTCTTCACAGTTTCGTAACAACAGTTACAGTACCAGAACATACCGTTGTCGTACCAAAACCGGTTTGTTCGTACCACGATTATATCACGTTTCAGCGTCATTTGCAAGGATTCAATCCGTTTCGCTTCTGACCTGCATTTTTCAGATTTCAGCGGATATTTTTACGACATTCCACGGTTCAAACGCCTTGGGTCTAGGGCTTCCGCCGGGGCAGCATCTCTCCCAAGCACTCTCCTCAGAAGCTCTATGACAGCTAGATTGCCAACATGTTCCTGCTGATTAACTGAAATTTCTCCGGACGTGATTTTGAGCCATGGTGCGGGAAATGTAGTCATTTCGTTCGATATAGAACAATTCTATTCATTACGAGTCACATCAATTACCATTTATATAAGAAAACCGTGTGAACTTGCCAGAGCTATAACTCTACGCTCCGACGGGTCCACACGGCTCTAAAATATTTATTTCAGCTTTGCGAGGATCTCATCTGCCGTCATACCGGATGCCAGCAGCTTTTTCAGCACAGCTTCAGCCTCGACCTTCTTAGCAGCTTCGGCAGCCTTCGCCTCGGCGGCAACCTTCTTGTCCTCCAGCTTTGCGATTGCCTTTTCGGTCTGCTTGATCTCTGCCTTCTGCAGTTTTAGACTTTCACGCAGGGACTTGATGTCGGTCTTCAGCTCTTCAATGTGGGCGACAGTCTTGGAAAGACCTTCTTCGAGCATCGCCTTATCTTTCTGCAACTTTGCAATCTGTGCATCGAAGTCGGTAGATGCGGTAACACGGTTCTTGCTGCCTTTGGTTCTGGGCATAGGATGATACCTCCGATAAGATTATGTAAGATTTAAGGTTGGTATAGCACTGTGAATAAGAGATTACAATCAACAAAAGACCTTAATTTTGCGCAACTTCTATACCAAGAATTTGTCCATTCTCTATTTCTTCGTTGCTGTAATCCATTTTTAAATTACGTCTCAACTCATTATATTCGCGTACAACTCGACGCACGATTTCTCCCTGCAATCTGAAATCTTCATTTTCTGTTACATCGCTATCCTTGATAAGACCATGTACCAATCTATATGATACTGCAAGTTTAAGCAATTCTGGTGATGCAAACTTTCCTCTATCAATAATCAGTTCACTCAATTTCAGGCATGTGAATTTTGATTCTGGAGTCTCTATTTGTTCCTCCGTATGTGACACTGTTAAAGGAGCATCATCTTTTGTTTCTACTTTTGTCTTGGATCTATGAATAGGCGACACAGAAATAAACGGGTAATCTTCAAACGAGAATGTTTGTCCGCTTTTCAGCTTCATCAAATAACGCATATACTCAGATTGAATAATAATCGTATACAACTTCGCGTACAATTCTTCATATTGCTGAGAATAAAAGTCATTTTTAAAGTGAATATCCGTTGTAAAACGTTCAAAATCCTCTTTGAATTCTTTTTGGACTTGCTCAGTCTTTCTTGTAGTTTTTTCAACATCCTGCTTAGTCGCAAGATTTTTTCCCTTTTCTTCCATGTAAGACGGAATCGTCTTATCCACCAGTTGTTTCCAGAAAAAACGTGCAAAGAGAACCATTACAATAAGTACTATCAAACCAAGCTGTGACGCATTAGCATTAATCCAATTCCAGACAGCCATTATATCCTCCCCCATATCAGTCATCTATGTACTGGCACCAGTATCCGTTTTCATCAACAAAGATTGCCGGCTTTTCTCTTTCAAACAGTTCACTTTTCTGACACCTATTATACTCTTCAGCTCGACCGACCGACTTCATATATTTTTTCCGGCAAATACAAAGCTGAAAAGGCATGGCACAAATTACCCAGATTTGCCCTGTAAAAATACTGCTCTTGTGTCTCCGGATCATCCAATGTTCTGTTATGTTTAACCTTATTATAAGAAGTCCACTAATATGGATTTTTTGAACTTTCCGCAAGCCGCAATCTTTTTGCGCCACGCTTATCAACAAATTTTTCTATGCGATATCCATCCCACGGGCTGAATTCCAGCTCGTCCAACATTTTTATTGGTTCCACGTTTTCTTCTGTATACCAGTCTTGAATTATATACCACCACTTCTGTATAGTTGAAGAGTTATCAGAAACATTAAAACTGGGGTCAATTTGATGCGCTATCTCCTTTCCCACCACATCAATTTCACTACAAACAGCTTCTATCAGCTTTAAATACTCCACCGAATAGGTCTTATAATTTGCCACATCAAAAGCCACATATCTTCTTGTTGAGTGCAATTGCTTCTCCAATTCCAAAAAATAGTTCCAGTAGCTTTTTTCAAAGATCAAAAACCTTTTTGCATTCTTTTGCAGGTTCATTCCTTTTTTCCTCTTGGCCACATCACTGTGTTGCCTGCCGCCCACCACGTAGAGGTGTGCAAAGTTTCGAGCGGCGTAGGGAGCCACGGTCTCCCATGGCTCCAGTATATCACAAGTTCATTTTTAAATCATCCTTGTGATGAAGATTATTTTATGGTTTTCGACCTTATTTCAGGTACTCTTCAGCACTCTTGCAAATTTTTGCCTCAACCTTCTCGGCATCTTCCTTATCCTCTGCGCTGACGGAAATATAGGTCTTGAGCTTCGGTTCGGTACCGGAGGGGCGCACCACTATGGAGCAGTTATCTTCCAACAAGAACTTCAGCACGTCGGACTTGGGCAGACCATCCAGACCCGGAGCGTAGTCCAGCAGTTTGACGACTTTCTTGCCGCCAAACTCCTTGATGTCACCCCGGAATGCCTGCATGATGCTCTGCATCTTGGCAAAACCGGCGCTGCCATCGAACTCATAGCTGTGCAGCGTGTTCAGGCAGTAGCCGTAGGTCTTGTACAACTCGTCCAGCTTGTCTAACAGGCTGATGCCCTTGGTTGCATAGTAGCTGAACATCTCGCAAATCATGTACGCGCCGTCCACACCATCCTTATCGCGGACGTAGGAGCCGGTCAGGTAGCCATAGCTTTCCTCAAAGCCGAACACATAGCTGTCTGCCTTGCCCTGCTTTTCCAGCTTGCCGATCTGCTCACCAATAAACTTGAAGCCGGTCAGCACATTGATGGTACGCAGGCCATAATGGGTAGCGATCTGCTCACCCATATCCATGGTGACGATTGTCTTGACCATGACCGGGTCAGCGGGCATCTTACCATGTTTGACGCGCTGGCTGCAAATATAATCCAGCAGCAGCATACCGGTCTGGTTGCCGGTCAGCAGCTCGTACTCCCCTGTCTTGTTCTTGACAGCGATACCCACACGGTCACAGTCGGGGTCGGTCGCCAGCAGCAGGTCGGCGTTGCACTTCTTGGCATACTCCATGCCCAGTGCCATGGCTTCCTTGATCTCCGGGTTGGGATACGGGCAGGTCGGGAAGTTGCCGTCCGGATGCTCCTGCTCCTTGACCACCGTGATGTTGGTGTAGCCCATCTCCTTCAGGGTGCGGGTCACAGGCTTCAGACCGGTACCATTCAGCGGACTGTACACGATAGCCACATTCTTGTTGACCTCTTCGCCAAACAGAACAGACTGGCTCTCGACCTGCTCCACGAATGCGGTGTAGACCTCGTCCGGAATGTATCGGATGCTGCCGTTTGCCACACCTGCTTCAAAATCGCTGGTCTTGACATCCGCAAAGATATCCAGTTTCTCGATTTCGGCAAGGATCTCCGCTGCGGCCTCAGTGGTGATCTGGCAACCATCCGCACCATAGACCTTATAGCCGTTGTACTTGCTGGGATTGTGGGAAGCGGTCACCATGACACCAGCAGAGGTGTGCAGATAGCGGGTCGCAAAGGACACAGTAGGAACAGGCATCAGGACAGGCCAGATGTCGACCTTAACGCCATTGGCGGCAAATACCCCGGCGGCGACTTTTGCGAACACATCGCTCTTGATACGGCTGTCGTAACCGATTGCCACAGACGGCTCTGCGAAATTCTTTTTCAGGTAGTCAGCCAAGCCCTGAGAGGCCTTTGCCACCGTGTAGACGTTCATCCGGTTGGTGCCCGCGCCGATCACACCACGCAGACCGCCCGTGCCAAAGGCGAGGTCGCGGTAAAACGCATCTTCTATTTTGGCACCATCCAGCGTTTTCAATTCAGCGGCAACATCTGCGTCAGCGGTTGCATTTGTTAACCAACGCTCGTATTCTTTTTTGATATCCATTTCTGGTCACCTTTCATTACACTCCGAGCTTTCTTGCAGCCCAAAGGATTCCATGTGCAGAGCTATTACAGCATATTTCGTTATTCATCACCATCTCAACCGCCTGTTTTAACGGAACAACGAGAACATCCAGTTCTTCCGTAGGGTCAAGATGCTGTTCACCAACCTTTCGGCAGTGGTTGGCAAAGTAAATATGCATATAGTTCGTCAACTTCGCCGAGCTTTCTACCGTTGCTCCGATATACTGCCAGTCGTCCGAAGCATATCCAGTTTCTTCCAGAAGCTCTCGTTTGGCAACTGCCAAACCATCTTCGCCTCTCTCAAAGCCTCCTGCAGGAACTTCAATAAGATCACGGTCAAGGCAATACCGATATTCCTTTTTCAGAACTATATTTCCGGCATCATCCAGTGCCACAATGGCCGCCGCATCGTTGAGCGAAATGGCATAGAAATCATCAATGTGCTGACCATTCGGCAAGTCCACTGAATCTTTTCGCACCTTGACCCATCGGCTGTCTACAAGCGGTTCAGATTTTATTGTCTTCCACTTTTCCATGTATCAGCCTCTTACATCCAGAAATTGTGCCTGCCCATGAATGGTTAGAGTTTCGGAATCCGCCGGGACAAAGATGCAGTCTCCCTTATAGAACGGAATGGTTCCGTTCTCATGGGAAATCGTACCGCAGCCGTTTACGCAGAGCAGCACACGGAAAGCCAATTCATCCGCCCGGTAATGCACAGTTTGGCGTCGTTCGGTGTTGACGATCATCCGATACACCTCAAAATACCTGCATCGGGTCAGCAGCTCAGATGCCACGCCCTGCCGATATTTCAGAACACGCAGCGGCTGTTTCGGTTCCGCGCTGCTGTAAAGATTTGCCACATCCAGTGCCTTGTCGATATGCAGCTCACGCTTTTTACCGTCTTTGCCGATGCGGTCATAATCGTACAGGCGATAGGTCAGGTTGGAGCTTTCCTGAATTTCTGCCACCAGCGCCCCTGCCCCGATGGCATGAACCGTCCCCGCAGGAATGAAAAATAGGTCATCCTTATGGATAGGCACCTTTTGCAGGTATTTCATCACCGTGCCGTCCGCAATCGCCCTGCGCATTTCTTCCTTTGTGCAGTCCTTTTTTAGCCCATAGACCAGCTTTGCATCCCGTCCGGCGTCCAGCACATACCACATTTCCGTCTTGCCAAGCTGCCCGTTTTCATGCTCCTGTGCGAAGGCGTCGGTAGGATGCACCTGCACCGACAGGTCTTTCTTGGCGTCGATAAACTTGATAAGAATCGGCAGCGTGTTTTCGCCCTTATGGCGCTCGCCCAGATACTCCGGATGTGCTCTGAGCACCTCTGCCAATTCCTGTCCATCGAATGCACCGCCCACCACATAGCTGGGTCCATCGGGGTGCGTGGAGCACTCCCATGTCTCTGCCAGTGGGGTCAAATCAATGTTTTTCTCAAATTCATCATTTAAACGACTGCCGCCCCAAAGATAATCTTTACCGGACGGTCGGAGCAAAAGAGGCTCATTCTTATATGGCATAGATGCCTCCTGCATTGTATCAGTATTCCAGTTCAAATTTCTGCTTGTCGTGGACGTTGATGTCCTCGCCCAGCTGTACCTCAATGAGCTTCAGCTCGGTATCTGCCATAACCGTATGACGGCAGCCAGCGGACATGGTGATCACGTCGCCTGCCTTGACCTTCTGCTCCATGCCGTCCACAACAGTCTTTCCCTTGCCGGAAATAACGACCCACACCTCATCACGGTTCTTGTGGCTGTGGTAGTTCATGCTGTGACCGGGGTTCAGCGTTACCTTAATGGTCAGAGAGGTGTTTTCCACGTCCACGACCTTAAAGCTGCCCCAGGACTTTTCTGCGAACATAATCTGCTGCTCGAACTTGTCCACGAAGGGCTTAATGTAGGAGCTTTGCTCCTTATCCGAAACCAGAATGCCCTCCGGCGATGCGGAGATAACGACGTCATGCAGACCCATGGCCAGCACAGGAACATCCATCTCATTGATGATGTGCACATCAGAGCACTTGTCGTTCAGTTCGCCCTTGCCGATGATGCTCTCGTCCATTGCCTCGGTCAGGGTATTCCAAGTACCCAAATCCTTCCACATACCAGCAAAACGAACGACCTGAATCTTCGGCTCATGCTCCACCACCGCATAATCGAAAGAAATCTTCTTCAGAGTGTCGTACTTATCGAACAAGTCCTGATAGTCAGTAAAATCCATCAGCTCATGGGCCTTGTTCATCACATAGCCCAGTTTATAGGCAAAGACACCACCGTTCCAAAGCGCCCCCTGCGCAATGTACTGCTCAGCCACATCCGTAGTCGGCTTTTCCTTGAAAGTTTTGACCTCAGCCACATGATCCGCACTTTGCGGGATAATATAACCGTACTTTTCACTGGGATAGGTCGGCTCGATGCCCATCAGCACAAGGTTTGCATCGCATTTATCCGCCTGCTCTGACAATTCTTTCAGGGCTTCAAAGTAATTATCCTCTACATAGGGGTCGACCGGGCATACAACCACGGATTTAGAAGGGTCAACGTGCATCACATCCACCAAATAGGCAGTTGCCAGCGCAATTGCCGGGAAGGTATCCCGACGACAGGGCTCCACGCTGATACCCACATCCTCGCCCAACTGGTTGTGAATCGCAGAAACCTGCGTCTTGCTGGTAGCAATCGTCACGGTTGCATCCGTGTCTACCTTCTTGATCTGGCGATAGACACGCTGCACCATCGACTCATAGGTGCCATCTTCCTTCTTGAAGATTTTGATGAACTGCTTGGAACGGATGTCATTGGACAAAGGCCACAGACGCTTACCGGAGCCACCAGACAACAAGATGATATTCATAAGCTTCTCCTCTTATCGGAAAGAGCCGCACCCCGGTTCAGGATGCGGCCCCATGATTCTTTAGCGCTCAGCACGCATCGGATTATTCAGGAAATCCTCGTAGGACAGGCGCAGGCCGTCTTCCAGCTCAGTCTTGTAAGTCCAGCCCAGATTGGTAGCTTTGGACACATCCAGCAGCTTGCGGGGCGTGCCGTTGGGCTTGGTGGTATCCCACTTGATCTCTCCGGTATAACCTACGACCTTGGCAACCAGCTCGGTCAGTTCCTTGATGGTCAGCTCCTTGCCGGTACCAGCGTTGACCGTCTCATTACCGGAGTAGTTGTTCATCAGGAACACGCACAGGTTTGCCAGATCATCCACATACAGGAACTCACGCAGCGGAGAGCCATCGCCCCAGCAGGTAACGCTGGGCAGATTCTGCTCCTTGGCCTCATGGAAACGGCGAATCAGCGCCGGAACCACATGGCTGTGGGTGGGATGATAGTTGTCGTTGGGGCCATAGAGGTTAGTGGGCATGACGCTGATGTAGTCAGTGCCGTACTGACGGTTCAGGAACTCGCAGTACTTCAGACCGGAGATCTTCGCCAGTGCATAAGCCTCGTTGGTCTTCTCCAGTTCAGAAGTCAGCAGGCAGCTCTCCTTCATAGGCTGCGGTGCCATACGGGGATAGATGCAGCTGCTGCCCAGAAACATCAACTTCTTACAGCCGTTCTGCCATGCTGCATGGATCACATTCATCTCCAGGATCATATTTTCATACATGAAATCCGCCAGTGCTTCGCTGTTCGCAATGATGCCTCCTACCTTCGCTGCTGCCAGGAATACATAATCCGGCTTTTCCTTTGCGAAAAATTCCTCTACCGCATCCTGTCTGCACAGATCCAGTTCCTTATGGGTGCGGGTGATGATGTTCGTATATCCGTTTCTCTCCAGTGTTCTGCAGATGGCACTTCCCACCATTCCTCTGTGTCCTGCTACGTATATTTTTGCGTCTTTTTCCATGATGTTACTCTGCTTCCTCTCTGATCTATCCTATTATTTCTCAGTCTCCTGCAGCATGATCGCTTCCGCCTTAGCCAGCTTCAGATCGTGTTCTGCCATCAGACGGCACAGTTCCTCATAGCTTGTCTTCTGGGGATTCCATCCCAGCACCGTACGTGCCTTCTGCGGATCTCCCCACAGATCTACCACATCGGTAGGACGGTAAAAGGCTTCACTGACCTCCACGACCACCTTGCCATTGGCTTTGTTGATCCCTTTTTCATGAATGCCGCTTCCCTGCCATTCCAGTTCGATCCCGGCATAATGGAATGCCAGCGTGGTAAATTCCCTCACGGTATGCTGTACCCCGGTGGCAATGACAAAATCCTCCGGCTTGTCATGCTGCAGCATCAGCCACATGCACTCCACATAATCCTTCGCATAGCCCCAGTCCCTCTTGGAATCCAGATTACCCAGGTAGAGCTTGTCCTGAATACCACAGGCGATCCTTCCGGCTGCCCGCGTGATCT